>Ga0209125_1000588_pt1 | contig 44198 bp, 42 predicted proteins | sample BarGraIncub1131A_FD_184503 | JGI IMG/M metagenome (GOLD analysis project Ga0209125, IMG submission 184503) | Arctic peat soil microbial communities from Barrow, Alaska - Barrow Graham LP Incubations 11-31A (SPAdes) (version 2) | ecosystem: Environmental > Terrestrial > Soil > Wetlands > Peat... | reverse complement strand
ACCCGAAAACGGAAAAGACTCGGGGCAGCGCCGTGCCGCTGCGCGGCCGGCTACCATCTTAAACCCCACCTCTTTTTGTCTTGACTAAGGGGTCCACTCAACTGTGGAAGGGAATGCTCGGAAACTGTCACCGCCAGTAAGGAACATTGCTCCCTGCCCCACCTTGGGTATCACTTGATTTAATCCTACCTTGAACAGGTAGTAGGTTTCCCCATTCGGCAGCATGTAGGTGAGGGTGTCCGGTGTCCCGTAGATATCGCATAGTTCGGCAAATGACTCTTCACCGCCCCCCGCCCAGTTTCCGACGCCCACGCCTAATGCGACGGTTCCTAGCTCCTTGTCGGGTGCAATTTCTAAATTGGCATCAGGATACTGGCCGCATATATCCACCAATGGCTCACGATTCTTAACCGGGTCATACACGGAGGTCCCGCGAATTCCTCTTTTGTTTTCAAAATCCGACAAGAAAACTGGTACGTCTAGGTCATGGAGGAAGAGAGCTTCCTGTACCAGAATTGATTCTTTTGCATTGTCTTCCATAAATTTCCTCTAGTTGAGTTTGGGAAGATCCTGTTGCATTCAGGCTCCTCCGGGTCTACGGACATGTTCTATGTGTCTCTCACTGCCGGTATTCGTCTTACGCCCGTCGACGCCGGTATAAATCCCGGTGCTTATAATGCTGGGCCACCATATCCTCTGACATCACTCTTAGATTGGCAGTTCTCTTGGACGCAGCCCTTCATAAGAGATAAGCATTTTGGCTTTAGTTCCCTTGGTTCTCGATCCATTGAAAGAAAGCTTGTTCGTCGATCAGAACTCGACGGCCAGCACGTTTAACTACACGATCAAAGCCATTACTTTTAGCATTGAAGATCAGATGGCGAAGGCCACCCTGGGGAGGCCATTCATGATGGTCGTTCCATTTGGGCACGGGGATAAGCCGGTGATTTACTGCCGAGAGGTAATTTCTGTCTTGCACGCTAAGTCTCCTATTTTCGTTGAACGTCTGCGGCCACAGCGTTTCTTGAAATGGAGATTAGCTGAAATGGGGGGAGAAATCGATTCCCTCCAGGGCTGGCTTGCCTGGAGGGAACTTTCTAAAACCTAGACGGAACTTTTTTCTGGAGGAGGGAATTTCATTACAGCAGACGGAACTTTTTAGTCCTCGATCTCTTCTATGCTACCACCTGCTTCCCGATTCTTTGGAGATAGGTCTTTAATCCAACCATAAACGGTCTTCGGCTCAAACATACCATCGTGCCCATATCGTTTCATTTCTGGCCTAACGATCATTTCCTTAGTTTTGATGGTTTTGTCTTGATCCCAGAGCATTTCTGCAATTACCCTACAACGCTCCTTTGCTTTTTGGCTATTTAGTAACAGAGGTTCTTGTGAGAGTGGAAACTCAGTCGGATACCTTTCCTTAATAGCCCTGTGTAGGTCGTCATGAAAAGAAGGTAAATTATCGATAGCCCATTTCGTGAACTGCGCCGGATGGTAAACAACTTCTTGGAGCATTTCTTGCCCCCCACGAGCGGGTATCATCATCTCTGGGCATTTGCGCTGCTGTTCAAGCGCATACTGACTCCGATGAACACTATCCATCAGATTTATAAATTCAGCACCCTTTTGCTCTGCTACATCTTGCTTGATGTCATGAGGCGCATGTTTGTCTAATCCCATTGAAAGGAGAACTGCTTCCTCAACAGTCCAATAGCTCGTAATCGCCCATTCTTTGCAGGTTTCTGGTGTTAACGGTGCGAATGCAATGAAATGCCTTGGACCCATTATAGTCCTCCAAATATTTTCTCATTCATAGACGCAACAACCTTTGAGGTATGCTGCTCCGATAGATGGCTGTACCTCTTTACCATGGCCAGTGTCTTGTGTCCAAGCACTTCGGCTAATTCCGCGAGCGTAGCACCGTTCATTGCAAGATATGAGGCAGCACTGTGTCGAAGGTCGTGAAACCTGAAATTTTCAATTTTCGCCGCCTTCACCGCCTCCTCCCATGCTAACCGAATATTTACAGGCTTTGTGCCAAGTCCAGGGAAAACGAGGGCAGAATCACCCTTTTTATTTTCGTGTACCGCTTTGAGAAGTTGATGCGCCAATCCTGTCAGCGGTGCCGCCCTACGTTCACCGTTCTTAGTTTCGAGAAGAACAACCATTTTGCGATGAAAATCGACTACATCCCAAGTTAAACCGACGATTTCCCCATGCCTCATTCCTGTCGAAAGCGCAAGTACGACCATAGGATACAGGTACGGATTGCTGCTCTCCTTGCATTTTTCAAGCAACCTGGGCCGTTCCTCCTCGCTGAGAAAACGAACGCGACCTTTCGGCTCTGTTGGCTTCCTTACCTTACGCATCGGGCTGTTCTCGATCCATCCCCATTCATTTGCCGCTATGGAGTAGCAATGAGACAAAGCCGCGAGGTATCTTACCACCGTGGCATTGGAACGTTTTGTCCCCCTATACGTAATGCCATGAAGCAACTTATCACGATGCTCTCCTATTATTGCAGGTGTGACGTCGGCAAGGGTATATGCACCCAGTTCGTCTTTCCACCATTTCAACTGGGCAGCCTGTTTATCCTCACTCTTTGGCTTATTGGGCAAAACTGTGGTGATGTAATTGTCGATCATTTCTCCGAAGGTATGCTTCTTGGCCTCAGTGGTTTTGAAGTGTCGCCCCTCTCTGATCGCGGACTCCGTATTCTGCACCCACTTTTTGGCATCTGTAATCCGTTTAAAGGTAGCTGTCTGTGGGGGGAATCCTTTCAGCCGGACCTTGACCTGGTAACTTTTCTCGCCCGTATTTGAGATACGTTCTACGATGGCAGCCATTGCAGAAACCTCCTTAAACAGTAGTTAAACCAGCCCGAACCCATCAGTGGATACACAATCCCACGCTGTAAATGAATTATATCAGCAATATCATGGCATTACAAATATAAATCAGAACCATGGGACATTACCGGGACAAAATTTTTTCTAAACGGCTATTTTATGTGGTTTTACAGCTAAGGAACAGTTGCCAGATATTGCCATGATTTGTGGCGATTTGTCCCACCAGTGTCCCATCGGGACAATATACAACGAAAAAGGGACCTAGTCAATCACGACTAAGCCCCTTATTTATTCAATTATATTCGATTGTTAGTGTTGGTGCCCGGAGCCGGAATCGAACCGGCACGACTGTTAGGTCGAGGGATTTTAAGTCCCTTGCGTCTACCAATTCCGCCATCCGGGCCTTTACCGGTAATCCGGCTGCTACAGGTTGTTCACCCGCTCCCGCAAGTCCTTGCCGGTCTTGAAAAACGGGGTCTTCTTGGACGGGATGCTGACGATCTCGCCGCTCTTCGGGTTCCTCGCCTCGCGCGGTTCCCGATCCCTGATGGTGAAGCTGCCGAAACCGCGAATCTCCACCTTGTCGCCGGAGGTTAACGCCTCGCTCATGGCGTCGAAGACCATCGATACTACCGCCTCCGAATCCTTGCGCGTCAGGACGCCGCGCACTTCCACCAGCCTGTCAATCAGTTCGCTCTTTGTCATGTACACACCTCAAATTCAGCTAATAAATTACTCATTCGGCGAAAGTGACGAGTCGTCCTATTCTTCGGTGCTCTTTTTCAGCTTCTCTTTCAGCAGATCGCCGAAGCTGGAAGTAGCCTCACCCTGAGCTCCCATGTACGATGCGAGTTCTGCCTTGTCGATGGCGGTCTGCAGGGATTTTATCGAGAGGGCAATCTTCTTCTCGACCATGTCCACGCTCAGCACAACTGCCTCGAGCTCGTCGCCTACGTTGGCGAAGTCCTTCGGTGTTGCGACCTTCTCGTGGGAGAGCTCGGAGACATGCACCAGCCCTTCGATCCCTTCCTCGATCTCGAGGAATACGCCGAAGTCGGTCACGGAGGTGACGCGGCCTTTAACCCTGGAGCCGGGACGGTAACGTCTCGGGATCTCGTCCCAGGGATCGGGCACGAGCTGCTTGATGCCGAGCGACAGCCTCTCGTTCTCGACGTCGATGTTGAGAACGACAGCCTGCACGGTCTGGCCCTTGGTGAACAGCTCGCCCGGGTGCTTGACGCGCCTGGTCCAGGAGATGTCGGAAACGTGCACCAGGCCGTCGATGCCGTCCTCGATGCCGATGAAGACGCCGAAGTCGGTGATGTTCTTGATCTGCCCCTCGATCTTGGTGCCGACCGGATAACGCTCGCCGATCACGGTCCAGGGGTTCACCTCGGTCTGCTTCAGGCCGAGAGAGATTCTGCGGTTGCCCGGGTCGACGCCGAGGATGACTGCTTCCACCTCTTCGCCGGTCTTGAGGAGCTCCGACGGGTGACGTACCCTTCTGGTCCAGGACATCTCGGAAACGTGCACCAGACCTTCGATGCCGTCCTCCAGCGAGATGAATGCGCCGTAATCGGTAAGGCTCACCACCTTGCCTGTTACCCTCTCGCCTTCCTGGTAGCGGTCGCCCACGTTCAACCAGGGATCCGGCACGGTCTGCTTGAGGCCGAGGGAGATTTTACCCTTCTCGCGGTCGTACTTGAGCACCATCACGTTCAGCGTGTCGCCCACCTTGACCATCTCGGAGGGATGACCGAGCCTGCCCCAGGACATGTCGGTCACGTGCAGCAGTCCGTCCACGCCGCCCAGGTCGACGAACGCGCCGTACTCGGCGATGTTCTTGACGACGCCCGCGACGATGTCCCCTTCCTTCAGGGTCGCCAGGGTCTCGGTCCTCGCCTTGTCGCGGTCCTCTTCGAGCAGCGCCCGGCGGGAAAGCACCAGGTTGCCGCGCTTGCGGTTCAGCTTGAGGATCTTGAACTGGTAGGTCTGGCCGATGAAACGGTCCATGTTGCCGCCGGGACGAAGGTCGACCTGCGAAGCCGGGAGGAATGCTTCCACGCCGACGTCGACTGTCATGCCGCCCTTCACCTTGCCGGTGATCTTCCCTTCGATGACGCCGCCTTCGCCGGCGGCCGCGATGGCCTCCCACGCTACCTGCGAATCGGCCTTCTTCTTGGAGAGGACCATGTGGCCGCGGATGTTTTCGCCGCGCTCGAAGTAGACGTTCACTTCGTCGCCGACTTTCACCTGCAGTTCGCCGGCCTCGTCAATGAACTCGCCGATGCGGATGCACCCCTCGGACTTGTAACCGACATCGACCAGAACCACGTCCTGCTCGATCTGGACCACCACGCCCTTGACGACTTCGCCGCTCTGCGGCTGCCTCAGGCTGTCCTGGAACATGTCGGCGAACTCGCCCTGCTCCGGCTGCTCAAGCTCCTCGTCAGTATCGTGTAACCGCCTAATTGGCATATCTTTTTTCTTAAACGTCCTTTTTTCGTCACCCATCGAAGCCCGTACCCCCTAAAATAATCTCCATATAAAATCGGCCTAATTTATCACATCTGTGAAAAATTTCAATATATTTTATCTTTATCTATTTCTTCTATCCGATCGAGCACGTCATCGATCAGCCACTTCGGTGTCGAGGCACCCGCGGTGACCCCGACTTTATCCACCCCGGCGAACCAGGCCGGGTCCAACTGGCTGGCCGTCTCGATGTGGTGGGTGCGCCGCAAGAGCTCGCTGCAGACCTGCGCGAGCCGCCTCGTGTTGGCGCTGTTGTACCCCCCGATCACGATCATGCAGTCGACCTTGCCGGCCAGCGCCTTCGCCTCCTCCTGACGCACGGCCGTCGCGTCGCAGATGGTGCGGTAGACCCGGATCTCCCCCGCCTTGGCAAGGCAGGCGGTCACCACGTGCTGCAGGTTCTCGAAGGACTGGGTCGTTTGTGCCACCACCCCGATCTTCGACATCCGGGGGAGCCGCTCCGCTTCCTCGCCGTTTCCCACCACGTAGACCCTGCCGGTAGCGTAGGAGACGATCCCCTGCACCTCGGGGTGATCGGCGTCCCCCACGACGACGACGTCGTAGCCGGCACGCGACAGGCTGGCCACATGCTCCTGCGCCTTTTTCACGAACGGGCAGGTGGCGTCCACGATCTCCAGTTTGCGCCGGACCGCCGCCTCCAGTTCCTTGGCGGCAACGCCGTGGGAGCGTATGATGATGGTGCCGCTCTCCACGTCTTCGACGTCCGAGAGGGTCTTCACCCCCATCTCCTCGAGCCGCTGCACGACCTGTGGCGAATGGATGATCGGCCCCAGGGTGTAGGTCTCCCCACCCTTGTCCGCCGCCTCGAAGGCGAGGTGGGTGGCCCTTTTCACGCCGAAGCAAAAGCCCGCCTGCTTCGCCAGTATCACCTCCATGGTCCCCTCCCCTGCCCGGCTGCGATCCGCTGCCGCACCGTGCGTTCCATGAGCTCCAGCACCTCGTCGATGGAGAGCGCCGTGGAGTCGATCGGGACCGCGTCGGCCGCCTTCCTGAGAGGTGCGTGCTCGCGCCCCTCGTCCTGCCGGTCGCGGCACACCACCTTCTCGATGGTCTCCTCGAGCGTCACCTGCTCGCCGCGGCCGGAGAGCTCCAGGAAGCGGCGCCTGCCGCGCTCCTCGGCGCTCGCGAAGAGGTAAAACTTCACCTCGGCGTCCGGAAAGACCACGGTGCCGATATCGCGCCCCTCGAGGATCACCCCGCCCCGTTCCCCCATGCTGCGCTGCATGGCGAGCAGGGCGTCGCGCACCGGCTTTCTTGCCGAGACGCAGGAGGTGAGAAGCCCCACCTCCTCGCTCCTGATGGCGGCAGAGACGTCCTCTCCGTTGGCCAGCACCCGGCAGGCCCCACCTTCGCGCTCAAAGGAGATGGCGAGCCCCCGGCACAGCTCGGCGAGTCCCGCGTCGTCCTGGCACCCAATCCCTGCGCGCTTAGCCATGAGGGCGACCGCGCGGAACATGGCGCCGGTGTCGATGTGGAGGTAGCCCAGACGCCGCGCCAGCAGTTTCGTGATGCTGCTCTTCCCCGCGCCCGACGGCCCGTCGATGGCAACGATCACCCCGTTCACTCTCACCGCGGCGCTCAACGCGTTACCACCCCGGTGAGGAGTTCCAGAAAGCCGGGAAAGGAGGTGGCGATGCACTCCGTGTCGGAGACGCTGGTCTCCCCCTCGGCGGCAAGCCCCGCGACCAGCATGGACATCGCGATACGGTGGTCGCCGAAGCTCTCGGCGCGGCACCCCTTGAGGCGCGCCGCGCCGGTTATCTCCATGCCGTCCGGGGTCTCGACGACCTCCACCCCGGCGCGCCGCAGGTTCGCCGCCATGGCGGCGATGCGGTCGGTTTCCTTGACCCGCAGCTCGGAGGCCCCGCGCACGACCGTGGTCCCCTTCGCAAGGGAAGCCGCGACGCAGATGGCGGGGAACTCGTCGATGGCGCGCGGCACCAGGGAGCCTGTGATCTCCATCGCCTTCAGCTTGGAGGAGCGGACCCGGATATCGGCGACCGGCTCGCCCGACTGCTCGCGCGGGTTCAACAGTTCGAGATCGCCCCCCATCCCCTTCAGGATGTCGATCACCCCGGTGCGGGTCGGATTGACGCCGACCCCCCGGATCAGGAGTTCGGAATCCGGGACGATCAGTGCGGCGACCATGAAGAAGGCCGCCGAGGAGATGTCGCCGGGGACCGCGATGTCGCGGCCGGAGAGTTCCACCCCGCCGGTGAGCCTCACCCCGCCGGGGAAGCTCTCGACCTTGGCCCCGAAGTGGCGCAGCATCCGCTCCGAGTGATCCCGGGAGAGGTGCGGTTCCAGTACCGTCGTCTCGCCGCTCGCGTAGAGGCCGGCGAGCATGATGGCGGACTTCACCTGGGCGCTCGACACCGGCGAGGCGTACTCGATCCCGGTGAGGCTCCCCCCCTGTATGGCGAGCGGCGCCTTGTCGCCCCCGGCGCGTCCCTGGATGCGCGCGCCCATCAGGGCGAGCGGCGCCACGACCCGCTTCATGGGTCGCGCCCTCAGGTACTTGTCGCCGGAGAGGACGGAAAAGAAGTTCTGCCCGGCCAGAAGGCCGGTGAGAAGCCGCATCGAGGTGCCCGAGTTGCCGCAGTCCAGCACGTCGGCGGGCTCGGCCAGGCCGTGCAGGCCCTTGCCGTGGATGGTCAGCGTCTCGCCGTCGTCCTCGACCTCGACCCCCATGGCGCGAAACGCCTCCAGGGTCGCCAGGGCGTCCTCGCCGCGCAGAAAGCCGGTGACCCGGGTGATTCCGGTCGCTATGGAGCCGAACATGATGGAGCGGTGCGAGATGGACTTGTCGCCCGGGACGCTGATCTCTCCGCGCACCCCTTTCGCGCCCTGCACGGTGTAACTCTGCATGAAAACTCCGGTAATGTCTTTACAGTATCGCGTCGCGCTTCTGCTTCGAGTTGAGGAAGAATGACTCCAGGGCGCTGCCGTCGCCGGCCGCCACCAGCCCGCGCAGCGTGGCCAGGTACCCGGAGAAGAAATCCATGGTCTCCAGTATCGCGTCCCGGTTGGTGAGCGCTATGTCGCGCCACATGACCGGGTCCGACGAGGCGATCCGGGTGAAGTCACGAAATCCGCCGGCGGAAAAGGAGAGCAGCTCCCCGCCGAAGCGGTCGTAGCCGTCCACGGCGTTCACCAGGGAATAGGCGACCATGTGCGGCAGATGGGAGATGGCCGCGACCACCCGGTCGTGCTGGGCCGGATCCATGAGCGGCACCGTCGAGCCCGCCGTCCTCCAGATTTCGACCACCTTGGCGAGCGCCGCGGGATCGGTCCTCGGGGTCGGCGTCACGATGCAGCGCTTTCCCCGGTAGAGTGTCGCGAAGGACGCCTCCACCCCGGAGTGCTCGGTCCCCGCTATCGGGTGGCCGCCGACGAAGAAGGTCCCCTCCGGCATGAGCGGCTCGCAGGCGGCGACCACGTACTCCTTGACGCTCCCCCCGTCGGTGACGATCGCGCCGGGGGAAAGGAAGGGTGCTATCTCGGCCACGACGGCGGGTATCGAGCAGACCGGCGTCGCCACGAACACCAGGTCGGCCCCCCGCACACCCTCCCCGGGGTCCAGGGAGTAGCTGTCCAGCACGCCGAGTTCCACGCCGCGCCTGAGATTCGCCTCGCCTCGTCCGATGCCGACCACCTCGCCCACGGCGCCCTTCTCGCGCAGCACCCGGGCCAGCGAGCCGCCGATCAGCCCGACGCCGATGACGGCCAGCCGTTTCACCAGCGGCGCCGGAGCTTCGCTCATGAGCGGGCCCGCGGGTAGGAGCCGAGCACCTTGACGAACTGGCAGCAGAGAGAGAGTTCCTGCACGGCATCCGCGACCTCGGGGTCGCCGATGTGCCCGGAGAGGTCCAGATAAAATATGTATTCCCACGCCTTCCTTTTCAGGGGGCGCGATTCGATCTTCGAAAGGTTGATGCCGCGCTTGGCGAACGGCTCCAGCATCCGGTGCAGGATCCCCGGCTCGTCGCGGACCGAGAACATGAGCGAGGTCTTGTCGTCGCCGCTTCGTTCCGCGAGTTTCTTGCTGATCACCAGGAAGCGGGTGAAGTTGTTCACCTGGTCCTCGATGCGCGCCTTCACCACCTTCAGGTTGTAGATGGAGGCGGCGTACTCGCTGGCGATCGCGGCGGCGCTGTAATCCTCACCGACGATCTGGGCGGCGAGCGTGGTCGAGGCGACATCGACGAGCGGCACGTTCGGGAGGTTCTCGGCGAGCCATTTGCGGCACTGGGCCAGCGGCTGCGGGTGCGAGTAGACCTTCTTCACGTCCTCGAAGCGACCGGTCCGGGAGAGCAGGAAGTGGGAAACCTCCAGCAGCACCTCGGCGTTGATCTTCAGCTCGCTCTCCATGAACATGTCCAGCGTATGGGAGATCATCCCCTCGGTGGAGTTCTCCACCGGGACCAGCCCGTAGTAGGCCTCCCCCTTCTCCACCGCCTCGAAGACGGCGGGGATGGAGCGCTCCGGCGAGAGCTCGGCGGAGAGGCCGAACTGCTGCATGGCTGCCAGATGGCTGAAGGTCGCCTTCGGTCCCAGGAACGCCACCTTCATGGGGGACTCGAGGGCGAGCGAGGCCGAGATGATCTCGCGGAACACCCCGCGCACCGCCTCCGCCGGGAACGGGCCGGGATTGGCAGCGGTCAGCCGCTCGTAGATCTCCCTCTCGCGGCTCGGGACGTGGAAGTCGCTTCTCGCCTCGGACTTCAGGGCGCCGACCTGCAGCACCAGCGTGGCCCGCTGGTTCAAAAGGCCGAGTATGCGGTCGTCCACCGCGTCGATTTCCTGTCGGAGTTTAGCCAGTGTCTGCTTTTCTTGCAAGCTCGTGGTCACCTTTGAGGCAGGGATAGTGGTAGTCAAAGAAGCATATACGTATAAGGCAACTCCGGCAGATTTGCAACGTTTTTCTGACGCAGGGCGCTCAAAAGCGATTGCGGCGGCCGGCTCGTGCAGCCGGGGAGACCTCACCCGGAGCATCGGGGACAATCCCCTCAGCCGACCTCCGGATGCGCGTCCGGATTCATCGGGTTCATCCTGACCGCCAGGGAAAATAGGTAGGGGTAATCCTTCTTCAGGTGCGAGATGTAGGAGACCCACTCGATCAGCAGGTGGGTGTGCGCCCGCTTCATGTCCCCGGAGAGGTGGTCCAGGTCCGTTTCCGGGAGCCGCTCCAGAGAGTGGCGCGCCTGGAGCTCCTCGATCAGGTGGAACACGGCCCAGAGCAGGTCGGTGAAGGCGGCGTGTTCCAGGAGGTTCGGGTTCTCCATGAGCATCAGCATGGTCCCCTTCTTCTCGGCGAGGAAGCTCTTGAGCCCGGCCAGGTCGCCGAGGCGGGCGTCCAGGCGGATATTGTGCCCCTTCAGGAAGTCGCGTGCCGCGATGAAATCGTCGTCGCGCCACTGGGGGGTGGGGCGCAGCCTCCTGGAAAGCTCGTCGCCGTCCGGGAAGAAGGCAAGGAAGTCGTGCAGAAGGCGGGTACCCACCTCGCTGAAGAAGACGCCGATCACCATGTTCAGCTTCTTCATCATCGCCTCGCGCTCACGCTCCTTGAGCACGCGCTCGATCATCAGGGTGACGAAGAGGACGTAGACCGGGAGGAAGGCGACGTTGGACATGAAACCGAAGCCGATCTCGCCGGCCCGGCCGAAGAGAAAGTAGTCGGCGAGGTAAAGGATCAGGGAGACGAGCAGCAGGAGCCAGACGATCCTGTCCTTCGGCATGCGCATGAACTTCAAGGAGAAACCTCCAAGGGAAAATAATCAGTCAGCCAGGTACAGCGGTCGGCTGGTCTTCCGCAAACATGCCCGCACACGGTAGAGACGCATTGCATGCGTCTCTTGCCTCACAATCCAGATCATGCGTCGTGCCGGAGGGAGACGCATGCAATGCGTCTCTACACCTTGGCCAGCCATGGACAGATGATGCGTCCTGCCGGGACCGTAGAGACGCATGCAATGCGTCTCTACACCTTTTTCGGTGATGCCGGAAGGAGGCGGCGCCCTAGCCGATCCGCTTCAAGCCGTCCGCGACCCGGATGGTCGCTCCCCTCCAGGTCGGAAAGATCCCGGAGACCACCCCGACCACCAGGGAGGCGAGCAGCTCCAGCATGATCGTCTCGCCGGAGACGCTGAAATTGGGGAAGAACTGCGCGAGCTCCGTCTCGATCCAGATGGCGGCGGGAAAGGTGCAGACCGCCCCGAGTGCGCCGCCCAGAAAGGAGATGGTCACCGACTCGCCGAAGATGATCCCCGCCAGATGGCCCGCCTTGAAGCCGAGCGTCTTCAGGGTGGCATACTCCCCGATCCGCTCGCGCGCCGTCATCGCCATCGTGTTTGCCGCCACCACCATGATGATGGCGATCACCATGTAGGAGACGATCTGGATCGCCACCATGATCGCCTCGGTCATGGAAACGAAGCCCATCTGGAAGGCCCGCTCGGTTTCCGTCAGGGTCTCGGCCAGCGAGTTCTTGAAGAGCGCGTCCACCGCGAGGGAGACCTGGGGGGCGAGATCCGGGCTTTTCACCCCTATCATGTAATAGCCGGCCTGGGCGGCGCGCCTCGGGGAGCTCTTTTTCACGCTCTCGTTCAGGTAGTTCCAGTGGAAAAGGAGTATGCGCTCCTCGGTCGACTTTTCGGCCCCCCGGTAGATGCCGCGCACCACGAACTCCCACTGCCCCGGGAAGATGGTCCCCTTGAGCGTGATCAGGTCGCCGACCTTCCAGCCGTAGGTCCTGGCGAGCTGGCGGCCGACGACGCACCCCTTGCGGTCCAGGAGGAAGTCGGAGCGCTCCTTCGGGGTCAGGATGAACTCCGGATAGAGGTCGAGGTAGCTTTTCGGGTCGACCGCGTAGTTGGGGAAGAAATGCTTCTCGTCGATGTAGACGCCGCCGAACCAGTTGCCGTAGGAGACCGCGCTCACCCCCGGCACCGCGCGGATCCGCTCCAGATAGGAAATCGGCAGCGGGAAGATCAGGGAGATGGCGTTCCTGGTCACCAGGCGCGTGGCCGAGGCGTGCTCGGCCCCGGAGTACCAGAGTCCCACCAGGGTCCGCAGCAGGCCGAAGGCGAGCACGGCGACGGCGACCCCGACGACCGTCAGGATGGAGCGGAGCTTGTGCCGGAACAGGTTCCGTATCACGAACTTGATCATGAACATATCTTGACGCTCACCCCTAAAAAAACAAAACGCTATAGGACGAAAAGCACTCACCACAGAGGTGCACAGAGGTGCACAGAGGTACACAGAGGTACACAGAGGAAAACCAAAAACAAGGATTGGTTTAACCCGAAGTCCCAATTTTTTTATTTAGTTTTTCCTCTGTGATACTCAGTGCCCCTCTGTGGTTAAGCCTTTGAGGTTAAGCTTTGATCCGAGAATTTGTTCCGTAATCCGACCTTGTGATTAGGCCTCTTGCCGTGCAGTACCAATCGTTTTTCCGCCGTCTCCGGCATCAGCTCGCCCGCAGTGCCGTCACGATGTTCATCCGGGAGGCCCGCACTGCCGGGAGCATGCCGCCGATAAAGCCCATGACGACCGAAAAGAGCAGCGATTTCCAGAGAATCCCGAAGCTGAGCGAGAAGGAGAAGGCGAGCTCGGAAAAGGACGCCCAGTTCATGGTGGAGATGGTGATGAGCTGCATGAAGGAGGCGGCCCCCACCCCGAGGATCCCGCCGCAAAGCCCCAAGAGCAGCGCCTCCATGATGAAGGCGGACAGGATGCTCCTCCTCTGGAAGCCGAGCGCCCTGAGCGTGCCGATCTCGCTGACGCGGTTGGCGACGGCGGCGTACATGGTTATCGTGGCGCCGATCACGGCACCGATCGAGAAGACGACGGTGAGCACCATGCCGAGGATGCGCAGGAAACGGGACATCGCCTCGGACTGGTCCAGGTAATAGCGGGTCTCGCGCTTCGCCTCGACGGTGAGCCTCGGGTCCCCCTCCACCCGCGCCTTGAAGGCGTCGAACTCGGCGGGGTCGCGCATCCGGAAGATGACGGTGGAATAGACCTGGCGGCGGAAGGCCTGCATCATCTGGTCCGAGTCGCCCCAGATCTCAGAGGAGAACCCGGTCGCCCCCGCGTCGAAGACGCCGACCACGCGCCAGTCGCGCATGCCGAAGCGAAGCGTCTCCCCCATCCCGCACCCCGTGAAGCGGCGGGCGATGCTCTCGCCCGTGATCACCTCGGCGGAGCCCGGCCGCGGCATGCGCCCCTCCTTCAGGCGGACCGCCGGGCGCAGCTGCAGCGAGGCGGCGCTCACCCCCCTGATCACCACGTTCGCCGGCTTGTTGCCGCCGCGCTTCCTCAGGTTGATCAGCACGACGAGTTCCTTGGCCAGAAGCGGGTTGCCGTCGGGACCGATCGCCACTTCCGGCTGGCTCTCCAGAAGGGCCGCCTGGCCGCGTTCCACACCGCTTTGCACCTCGGAATTGGCGCTTTTCCTGAGCACCATCACGTTGTCCGGCGAGCCGGTCGCCACCAGGGTCTTTTGCAGCCCCTCGGCGAGCATCAGGGTCGCCGCGAAGACGAAAACCACGAGCCCCATGCCGCTTGCGGTGAGAAGCGTGGTAAGCCGCCTGGTCCAGAGGTTGCGGAAGCTGTAGGAGTAGGGTATCCCCATTCAATCCTCCCCCTCAGGGATCCTCACTGAGCTCCCCCTTTTCCAGGTGGCGGATGACGTGGGCCTTCTCGGCCGCACGCGGGTCGTGGGTCACCATGATGACGGTCTTTTTGAACTGGTGCACCAGCCGGTCCATGAGCAGCAGGATCTCCTCGGCGGAGGCCCGGTCCAGGTCGCCGGTCGGCTCGTCCGCCACCAGGATCTCCGGGTCGGTGACGATGGCGCGCGCGATGGCGACCCTCTGCTGTTGCCCGCCGGAGAGCTGGGAGGGATAGTGGTCCATCCGGTCGGAGAGCCCCACCACGGAGAGCACCGCCTCGACATGGTCGCGCCGCTGCCTGCGCTTCAACGAGGTCAGAAGGAGCGGGAGTTCCACGTTCTCGTAGGCGGTCAGAACCGGTATCAGGTTGTAGAACTGGAAGATGAAGCCGACGTTGCCGGCGCGCCAGCGTGCCAGCTCGCTCTCGGAAAGGGTCGTGATCTCCACGCCGCCGATCAGGATGGAGCCCTCATCCGCCGAGTCGATGCCGGCGATCAGGTTCAGGAGGGTGCTCTTCCCGGAGCCCGATGGCCCCATGAGCGCCACGAACTCGCCCCTGGCGATGTCGCAGTTGATCCCGGAGAGGACCGGCAGCAGCTGGCTCCCCCGGCGGTAGCTCTTGGAGAGGTTGCGTATCACGACGATGGGCGCGCTCGCTTGCTCCATGGCTACTTTTCCGCCGTTTTGACGCGGCTTTGGTCGTGCAGTTTCTCCAGCGGCCTGGTGGCGATGCGCTCCCCGGCCTTCACCCCGGAGACCACCTCCACCAGGTCGCCGATCCGCGGGCCGAGGACGACCGGCGTCTGCACCGCCTTGCCGCCGCGCACCACGAAGACGACGCTCTTCCCGTCGCGGGTGACAATAGAGGCGGGAGGCAGCGCAATGCGCGGCTTCCCTTCGCCCGGCTGCACCGGCCGCTCCAGGAAGGCGACCTTGGCGCTCATCTCGGGGAGGACCCGGGGGTCGCGGTCCAGGAAGCGGACCTTCACCATGACGCTCCCCTTGCTGCGGTCCGCGGTCGGCACTACCGTGTGCAGCACGGCGCGAAAGCGGCTCTCCGGCAGCGCGTCCAGCAGGATCTCGCAGGGCTGCCCCACCCGCACCTTGCTGAGGTTCGCCTCCGAGACATCCGCCTCGACCTGGAGCGACCCCATGTCCGCCAGGGTCACGACCGCGGCCTTCGCGTTCGCCGCAGCCGCCAGCGGCGACACGATGTCACCCACGTCGGCGTTCTTGGTCAGCACCACCCCGTCGAAAGGAGCCCGGATCAGCGTGTAATCGAGCGCCACCTCGGCGCCGGTAAGCGCGGCTCTCGCGGAGTTGATCGCCGCGTGCGCACTGGCCGAAGCCGCCACGTCCCGCTCAAAGCGCGCCTCCGCCGTGTCGTAGTCGGCCCGGGAGATGATCCCCTGGGCGACCAGCTCCTTGGAGCGGGCCAAGTTTCTGGCCGCATCCTTTTGCTCCACCTGCGCCTGCACCAGCGATTGCCGGGCGGCGGCCAGGTTGGCCCCGGCCTGCTCCTTGGCTGCCGCCATATCGCGGTTCTCCAGGCGGGCGATCAGGTCCCCGCTCCGGACCACGCTCCCTTCCTCCACGCCGAGCCAATCGAGCCTCCCGGTTGCCTTCGAGGAAACCGCCGCCTTGCGCTGCGCCACCACGTAGCCGCTCGCGTTCAGCAGCGAAAAGGTCTGGGACGGATAGACCATCGAGACCGTGGCGACCTCCACCTCGACACTCCGGTTCAGAAAGGCCCTCCAGGCAACCAGTGCCAGGGCGACGATCACGATGCAGGTAACCACCCAGAAGCGCCCCCGTTTCCCCTTTTTCGGGGCGGAGGAGTAGCGCTCCTTGTCGATGGTGAGTCTATTCAGGTCTTCTTGAGCCATTGTCCGTTCACCCCGCTGCCACGATCTGGTCCGCCGATTTACATACCATTTTTACCTGGCAGTGTGAAGCGCTAATTTATTCACAGTTCCTCGACCTGAACCTCGGTCACCTCGAGGTCCGGCCGCTCCAGGAGGAGCCACTGTTCCAGCTCCTGCAAAAGGCGCCTCCCCTCGGTGGCGCTCTCGGCCACCGTCACGAAAGCGAGCTCCGAGTCACCCGGCTGATCGTGCAGCCCCGCCTCGCTGCAGGCGACATTGAACCTGTTGCGGGCCCGTGCCAGAACGCTCTTCACGATGGCCCGTTTCTCCTTCAGCGTCCGGCTGGTCAGACGCAGCCTGAGTTGCAGCAAAACCACTCGCATACTTAGATCCCCCTTGTGAGCAAAAAGGCCCCTCACCCGGCCACCGGCCACCCATACCCTTCGGGCACTGCATTCCTTCTCCCTCCTTCTCCCTCCTTCTCCCTCCTTCTCCCTTCGGGCGCTGCATTCCTTCTCCCTTCGGGAGAAGGTGCCCCGAAGGGGCGGATGAGGGAAGTGCCATAGGCGCCGCAGGCTCGCCCTGCCTAGCTGCTGCGGGTCCACGGCAATAGATTCTATCACACCGAATGAATGTTCCGGCACCATTGTCCTAAAACCGGCGATATCCGGCAGGCCGCTTTTCTCCAGTTGTCACTGCGGGGCAATTCCGCTACACTGGCCCCCTTCCCCTGAAAGGAGCTTTCCATGACCGATTACCGTTGCATCGCCGCACTGTTCTCGCTTCTTCTCTGCACCCTCACCGGATGCGCGGCAACGCTGCAAAGCTCACCGTTTCCGGAGGGTTTCACCGTCAGGAACTTCGCCAGGATCGACGCGGGCGCACCGTTTGCGGTCAACAGGACCGGCGCCGTTGCCGCAGTGGCAGAGGGGACCCTAAAGGTCATCGACCCCTCCGGCGGGCCCGGCCTGAGCATCGCGCCGGCACCCGCGACAGCACTCTGCTTTTCCCCCGGCGGGGAACGGCTGGCGGCCGCCTTCGCGACCACGGATCAAAGTCTCCTGCGCCTCTTCGACCTGCAGGGCAAGGTTCTCGCAGAGCTGGCCATCCCGGGAAGGGTGACCTCGATCGCCTGGCGCTCCGAGAATGAACTGCTGGCGACCGTACTGGTGCTGAAGAAATACAGCTTCGGCACCGAGCTGACCGCGCGACTCTACCGGTGGAACGGAGCGGCCCCGCCGGTCGTTACCACCCTCAGCGATGTAACGGTGCGCCCGCACGTCGCGAGACTGCCGGAAGAGACCCTGTTTGGATCGCTCTCCCTGGCGGTCTCACCCTACGGCGACGAGATCGCCTACAGCACCCTGAAAGACCCGCCGCTTTTCACTCCCTACCTGAGAATCGCCGTGAGACACCTCGAGAGCGGCGCCGAGCGGGATGTGGCTAAAATCGCCACCGGTTCCGGAGGGCCACTCTACGCGCCTGACGGTGAAAGTCTGCTGGTCGGTGACAGCCAGGCTTTGAGCCGACGCATGTCGCTTCCCGACGGCAAGGAGCTCGATGCCTGGCCCGTCCCGGGAGACCATCTGGCGCTCTCGCCGTCAGGTTCCTATATCCTGCTGGACGGCCGCCTGTACCAAGGCGATCGGGAGCTGGTCTCGTTCCCGCAGCACGCGACCGGCGCCTTCCTACCGGACGGCTCCGGGCTCGCCATCAGCCACGAGGGGACGCTCTTCCTCGTCACGGGGCTTACGGATCCGCAGAGGCCCAAGCTGCCGGTAAACCTGGAGCGCCTCCTCGAGCTGCGCCGCCTGCGCATGCTCGGTCTCATCAGCGACAAGGAGTTCAAGGCCCAGAAGGCAAAGGTTTCCGCCAGATGAGGGGTAAACCCGGCCTCACGACTGCCGTCCTTGCGGCTGACGTGTAGAGACGCATTGCATGCGTCTCTGCCTTACCAGTACGCGCTCCGGTACATCCCGAGACGCATGCAATGCGTCTCTACCTTACCAGTACGCGCTCCGGTACACCCCGAGACGCATGCAATGCGTCTCTACCAAATCCGCGCCTGCGCCAAAGACAGGAGAGGGTAAGCGAAGTCAATATTGGCAGGAAAAAATTGAATAAATATCCCCAGCATTTCCGAGCTATTCCGCCGCCGCAGGCCTATTTTCAGCATCATTTAACTTGCCCCGAACGCCAAAAGGTGTAACCATGCTGTCCCGAATCAGATAAGCACAAACCGAAGGAGAATACGATGGGCATCCTCGCCAACTCAGTAAGCGTCTGCCATTTCCAGGTTCAGGGGGAGCTCCCGAAGGACGAGCTCTACGCCTGGGCCTCAAAGCAACTCGCAGCAAACAGGTTCAACCCGATCGACCAGGGGACCGAAGAGCTCTCGCTCGGCTGGGTCCATCTGGACGACCCGAAGTCGTCGGATTTCGAGACCCCCGCGGTCTGCTGGCGCGAACACTACCTGATCTTCACCCTGCGCCGCGACCAGCGCTCGGTCCCGGCAGCCATCCTGAAGGCACACCTGGAGAGGGCGCAGGACCAGTACCTGGCCGAAAACCCCGGCTTTTCCAAGGTCCCCAAGCAGAAGAAGGAGGACCTCAAGGAGGCGGTGCGCGCCATGCTGCTCTCCCAGACCCTGCCGACCCCTGCCACCTACGATGCAGTCTGGGACACCCGGACCGGGATGCTGACCTTCAGCTCCCTTTCGCCCAAGGTCATCGAGCTGTTCGAGGACCTCTTCAAGAAGACCTTCGAGGGGTTGAGGCTTTCCGCCTTCCACCCCTATGCGAGGGCGGAGAGCGTGCTGGACGAAGGGAACAAGGTGCTCCTGAAGCAGGCGAACAAGGCGGGGGGCGATAACTTCCTGGAACTCGTCAAGGAGAACCAGTGGCTGGGAACCGACTTCCTGCTCTGGCTCATGTACCAGACCATGAACGAGGCTTCCGAGTACGCCGTCAACCAGGCTGGGGTCCTCCTGGAGAAGGAGCCGTTCGTGGCCTACCTGGACGACCGCGTGGTGCTGCTTGGCGCGGGTGAGAACGGAGCGCAGAAGATCACCGTGGCGGGCCCGCAGGACCGTTTCAACGAGGTGAGAAGCGCACTCCTGAACAAGAAGCAGATCACCGAGGCGACGCTTCACCTGGAGACCGGCGACGACCACTGGAAGATGACGCTCAAAGGCGAGCTGTTCCATTTCGCCTCGTTCAAGTCACCTTCCGTGAAGGTGGAAAAGGACAACACGACCGACGAGGGGATGGAGCGCGAGGCGGTGTTTTTCGAGAGGATGGTTCTTTTGGAAAAGGGGACCCAGCTGTTCGACTCCGTGTTTGCCATCTTCCTGAAGCTGAGGCTTGGCAACGGCTGGGGCGAGCAGGATACCGCTATCCAGAAGTGGCTCAACGTCTGCAGCACCTGCAACGGCGCCCTGTCCTAGAACCAGAGGCCGCGAGTTTCAATTATCAGGGTATCCCCTCCCAGCCGGGAGGGGATGCCTTTACCTGCCCACAAACCTCCCTACGTGCCTGATATTTTTACCTGATTAACAATGATCTCCGGCAGAGAATTCCCCCAACTACCCCATCCCCCTCTGACCTCCCCCTTGAAAGGGGAGGGACGTGAACAGCGGCAGATTAATACTTAACAAGGTGTTTGCGATACCTGATAAATCCCTATCTTCCCGGGCGCGTAGAGACGCATTGCATGCGTCTCGCTTCTTGACCCAACGAAGGTCCCTCGCAGCTGAGAAACAGCTGTTTTGGCGGATTGCGGCGGTGCTGAGACGCATGCCATGCGTCTCTACCGCAGGTGAGGCCGGGTTGTTCGGAATGGGAGGCCGACTGTCATGAACCCGAGCTTTGCCGCAAGGCTGCCGTGATCCTCCCGCCGCCCAGCAGTTCATCACCGCGGTAGAACACGACCGACTGCCCCGGCGTCACCGACTTCTGCGGTTCGTGGAAAATGATCTCGCCGCCTGCGTCGGGAAGCACGGTGACGCTGCACTCCACCGGCTGCTGCCGGTAGCGGATCTTGCAGGCGGTCTCGATCCGGTCGCCCTCCGGCGGGACAATCCAGTTAAGATCGGTTACCTTCAGGCCAAAAGCGTAAAGCCCGTCCACCTCGCCGACGGTGATGCTACCCTTTTGCGCATCGATATCCGTCACAAAGAGCGGCTCCTTCCACGCGATCCCGAGCCCTCTTCTCTGTCCGATGGTATAGCGGTGGGTGCCGCTGTGCCGCCCGAGCACGGCTCCGTTCAGATGGAAGATGTCGCCCGGTCTGCCGATCAGCTGCGGATCCTTTTCCAGAAAGGCGACGTAATCGTCGTTCGGTATGAAGCAGATCTCCTGGCTCTCCCCCTTCTGCGCCACCGGCAGGCCGAATTCGTGCGCGAGCCGGCGCACCTCGTCCTTGGTCGGCATCTCCCCGAGCGGGAAAACCACCCGCGCGAGCTGCTGCTGGGTGAGCGTGAAGAGGAAATAGGACTGGTCCTTGGCGAGGTAGCTTGCCTTAAGGAGATGCCAGAGCCCTTCGGCATCCTGCTCCGTCCTCACGTAATGTCCGGTGGCAAGGAAGTCGGCGCCAAGCTCCAGCGCCTTGTCCAGCAGGAGCCCGAACTTGACGAAGCGGTTGCAGCGAACGCAGGGATTCGGCGTCTCTCCGCGGGAATACTGGGCGCGAAAGTCGTCTATGATGAGGCGCGCGAATTCCTCCTCCAGGCGGACCTGGTGGAACGGGATGCCGAGGTAGTCGGCAACGATCTCGGCGTCCCCCTTCGCCTCAGGATCTTCCCCTGCGCACTCGAACAGCTTCATATTGATCCCGATCACCTGCGCCCCCTGCTGCTTCAGCAGGGCGGCGACCGTGGAGGAATCCACTCCGCCGCTCATGGCGACGGCTATCTTCTTGCCTCGATAATCTACATTCATGGTCCGCTCCTACCCCCTGCCCTTCCTATTCATTTGCACTGCACCCATAGTTGACCGATTCGCCAAGCGAGCGCAACAGTTAATTTTTATCCGGAAAGGAAATCCCAGGATGACACCCATTCCGGGGCAATGCCGACAAAACGTCGCTAGTGCCCGGTTTCCACAAGATTTATTATGTCATATTGTCGAAGTATGAATTAAACTATCCGCTGTATGGTGCTGATCCGAAAGCGCCAATTACTGTATCAACCAGCAGACAGGAGAGTATCGACATGCCCCTTTCGCTCACCATCAGGCGCTTGTTATCGACCCAGCCGATTGAACTTCCGGTCTTCCACCCCATCGCCATCAAGCTGCAGCATCTGCTGGAAACTTCGGATTTCACCATGGAAGAGGTCATCGCCCTGGCCACCGAGGACCCGTCGCTTGCCGGGCAGATCCTGAAGATGGCCAACTCCACAGTCTACATGGGGCGCGTGCGCACGGAGACGATCAAGGATGCGGTGATCCGGATGGGCGCCCAGCAGGTCGCCAACCTGGCGATGGCGGCTTCGCAGGCGGGGCTGCATGTCTCCGACAACAAGTTGATCAACGGATTCCTGCAGTCGCTCTGGCTGCACAGCCATGCCTGCGCCGTCGGGTCCCGCTGGCTCGCCAGAAGCGCCGGATACCCCCAGTACGCGGACCAGGCGTACATGGCGGGGCTGTTGCACGATGTCGGGAAATTGTACCTGCTCAAGTCACTGGAGCGGCTGAACAGGATGGGGGTGGCGCAGGCGGCACTGGAGGAGGATCTGCTGCTGGAGATCTTTGCCGAGCTGCACGTCGAGCAGGGTTGCCGGCTCATGCAGCACTGGAATATGCCCAAGATCTATTACAACGTGGTTGCCAATCACCATGACAACAATTTCGACACTACCGATACGGTGCTGACAGTCGTAAGGCTCGTCAATACCGCCTGTAAGGTCAAAGGAATCGACCTGGTACACGATGCGGCCATCGACATCCAGTCAGAGCCGGAAACCGCCATGCTGCAACTCTCCCAGGACGAGCTTGACGATCTGTTTGAAGTCCTCGACGATTCGCAGGAGATTTCACTGTGAGAATCGGTTCTACGTTCTACGTTCTACGTTCTACGTTCTACGTTCTACGTTCTACGTTCTACGTTCTACGTTCTACGTTCTACGTTCTACGTTCTACCTCAATCAAATTGGTGTTAACGTTGAACGTTGAACGTTGAACGTTGAACGGCCCTACCCCCGCTGATATTCGGCAATGATGGGGAGGTCGGCATCGGCCCAGTCGAGTTCGTGCATCTGCGCCGCGGCAAGCCAGGATATGGCGGAGTGTTCGAACAGCGTGATGATCTCGCCCTCCTCGATGCTGCAGACGTAGGGATAGAGCGTAACGGTGAAAGTCGGGTATTCGTGCGTGGCGGGCGTAAGGGGCCGGCCGACCGCAATCCGGATTCCCATCTCCTCGACCAGTTCACGCCTCAGGCAATCTTCAACACCCTCGCCAGGCTCTACCTTGCCGCCGGGGAATTCCCATTTGAGCGGCAGGTTCATGGAGGCACTCCTGAGCGCCGACAGCACCAACCCGTCGCGCTCGATGATCGCGCAGGCAACATGGACATGCCTTCTGGTTTCTTTTATCATGAGGGCACTATAGCATCAGGCGCGGGACAATGGGAGCTCGAAACCGCACCTGTTAGCGAAATTTTCATAGCCACTCCGCCACTCCGCCACTCAACGACTCAACCACTCGATGACTTCGCCTTATCAGGAGAGCGTCTTCTTGAAGCGCAGCACGGCGCAGGAGAGAATGGTCCCGCCAAGGGTGAAAAGGGCGAGCAACTGGGGCCAGAGGATGTCGACTCCCACCCCCTTCTGGAAGATGGAACGGATGATGACCAGGAAAAAGCGCATCGGGTTCAGGTAGGTGAGCCACTGCACCGCCTGCGGCATGCTCTCGATCGGGAAGGCGAAGCCGGAGAGGAGCATGGCGGGAAAGATGACGAAGAAGGCGCTCATCATCGCCTGCTGCTGGGTACGGCTGACGGTGGAGATGAGCAGACCAATGCCGAGCGAGCTCATCAGGAAGAGCGCCGTGGCGCTGAACAGAAGCAGGATGCTGCCGCGTAGCGGCACTTCGAACCAGAAGACGGCGACCAGGGAGATGAGCGCCACGTCGATGAAGCCGATCAGCACGAAGGGAATGGTCTTTCCGAGGATGAACTCTCCCTTGCCGATCGGGGTCACGATCACCTGTTCGATGGTGCCGATTTCCTTCTCGCGCACCACCGCCATGCTGGAGAGGAGCATGGTGATGATGAAGACGATGTTGGTGATGACCGCAGGAACGTAGAAATTGCGGCTTTCCAGGTTTTCGTTGAACCAGGCGCGGCTGGAGAGTTCCACCCCCCGGAACGGGACGGGCCTTCCGGCGGCACGCGAAGCGGCGTCCCCCTGCAGCTTGGCGCTGTAGGTCGCCACGATCCTTGCCGCGTAGTTGAGGGCGATGCCGGCCGTGTTCGAGTCGGTGCCGTCCAGGATCAGTTGCACCGCGCCGCCGCGTCCTCCCGCCAGTCCTTCGCCGAAGCCGTGGTTCATCCTGAGCACCGCCTTCGCCTCGCCCCTGTCGATCAGTTCCCGAGCCCTTTTTTCATCCGTGACGCGCTCCTGGAGTTGGAAGTAGCCCGACTTTATGAACCTGTCCGCCAGCTCGCGGCTGTAGCTGCTGTTATCCAGGTCGTAGATCGCGGTCGCCACCTGGCGCACGTCCGTATTGACCGCGTAGCCGAAGATCAGCGTCTGCACAGCGGGGGTGACGAAGATGACGAAGCGCATGCGCGGGTCGCGCAGCACCTGGATGAACTCCTTGATCAGCATGGCCTTCAGCCGTTCGTACACTGAACGCTCCTCTCTGAATCAGACACGGATGAATGGTGATCTAAAAATCCAACCAAAACCGTAGGGTGGGCCGTGCCCACCGGAAGCCGTTGCTCACCGACCGAGGGTGGTTGGTGGGCACGGCCCACCCTACGTGTATCCAATCCCCTGTGTCCTCCGTCTCTGGCTACCAGTTTTTGGTTCGTCTCATCCCTCACTCGATCTTCTTCCTGAATTTGTGGTGCGCCAGGGCGAGCACGAGGACCGCGAAGAGGGCGAGCAGCAGCGCTTCGCCGGCCAGGGTTCCGAGCCCCAGCCCCTTCAGATAAATGCCGCGCAGCAGCACCACGAAGTAGCGTGCGGTGATGATATGGGTGAAGAGCTGGATCGGGTACGGCATGTTCGCGATCGGAAAGACGAATCCGGAGAGGAGAAAGGCCGGCAGCATGGTGGCGACCAGGGCGATCTGACTGGCCAGAAACTGGCTCTTGGTGATGATGCTGATCAGCATCCCGAGCGCCAGCGCCCCGACCAGGAAGATGGACGAGGCGGCGAAGATGAGCCAGATCTCCCCGCGCAGCGGTATCTGGAAGAAGAACTCCCCGACCAGCACGGAAAGCAGCAGGTCGAGCATGCCGATGGCAAAATAGGGGACCAGCTTGCCGAGGATCAGCTCCCCGCCGGTCACCGGCGTCGCGATCAGCTGCTCCATGGTGCCGCCCTCCCATTCGCGCGCGAAGGTGAGCGAGGTGAGAAGCGCCGCTATCACCATCATGACGATGGCTATCAGTCCGGGGAAGATGTAGTTGCGCGACTCCATGTCGGTGTTGAACCAGACCCGCGGCTGCAATTCCAGCCCCCGAGCGGGGGGCGGCCTGCCGCTCCTGCGCTGCAGGTCAACGGTGACGCGCTCGCTGAAGCCGCCGGTTACCGCCTCGGCGTAGCCAAGGGCAAAGGCCGCAACATTGGAGTCGCTGCCGTCCAGTATCGCCTGCACCGAGACGCCGCGGCCGGAGGCGAGCCGGCCGGCGAAGTCCACCGGGACCACCAGGGCAATGACCGCACGCCGCGAGTCTATGGCCCGCTCGATCTCCCGGTAGCTTCCGGCGTTTTGCACCAGCGCGAAGTAGCGCGAGGCGCTGAACGCGCTCACAAAGTCACGGCTTGCCGGGGTTGCGCTCTGGTCCCAGACGACCAGCGGCACCCGGTCAACGTCGAGGGTGAGGGCGTAGCCGAACAGAAACAGCATCACGATCGGAATGGCGATCCCGATGCCGAGGCTCCTCCAGTCGCGCACGACATGGAGGAATTCCTTCCGGGCGATGGCCGACACCCTCTTGAGCTTCATGACTTTGCCCGGGGTTCGGCTGGGTCGGGGAGCACCAGCGGCGACGCTTCCCCCCCTCTGTCATGAGCCTCCATGAACGAGACGAACAGATCCTCCAGCGATGGGGGCTTTCGTTCCAGCCGCAGCGCCAGGTCAGGTAGGGCCGCCCGGATGAGGGGAATCGCCTCCTGGGCGCTTTTGACCGTAACGTGCAGTCCCGCCCCGAACAGGGCCGCCTGGCGCACCCCGGGAAGGGACTCGACCCGCTCCAGCACCTCGAAAGGGCGCTCGCACCCCAGTTCGACGATCTCGCCCGCAAACCGGAGCTTCAGCTGCGCCGGGCTACCGAGAGCGATCAGCTCGCCACCGAAGATGAACCCGAGGCGATCGCAGCACTCCGCCTCCTCCATGTAGTGCGTGGTAACGAAGATGGTGACACCCTGCCCCGCCAGCCGGTAGATGAGTTCCCAGAAGCTGCGGCGGCTGATCGGGTCGACCCCGGAGGTAGGCTCGTCCAGAAAGACGATGGGAGGCTCGTGCAGGATGGCGCAGCCGAGCGCCAGCCGCTGTTTCCAGCCGCCAGAAAGGGTGGAGGTCCTCGCCTGCCGCTGCCCGGTAAGCCCCGCCATTTCAATCACCCACTCCTTGCGCTGCTGCTTTTTCTGCGCCGGTATCCGGTAGATGCCGGAGTAGAAGTCGATGTTTTCCTCGACGCTCAGGTCCTCGTAGAGGGAAAATTTCTGGCTCATGTAGCCGATCTGCGTCTTTATCCGTTCCGACTCCGTTGCGATGTCGTAGCCCGCGACCGTCCCGCTTCCCGAGCTGGGCGCCAGGATGCCGCAAAGCATCCGGATGGTGGTCGATTTCCCGGCGCCGTTTGGGCCGAGAAAGCCGAAGATCTCCCCGCGCGCGACGTCGAGCGTCACCCGGTTCACCGCGGTGAAGTCGCCAAAGCGCCTGGTCAGCTCCCGCAGCGAGACGGCGGTCGATGGTTCCTTTGCGTTCAACATTAACCTCCCCGGTTTACAGTCGGACCAGTCGGACCAGTCGGACCAGTCAGAGCCGGCCCGCTCCGCCTAATGCAGCAGCGACACGAACAGGTCTTCCAGCGAGGGTTCCACCTCCCTGACGGCGGTGAGCTCCAGACCGCCGGCGCTGAGGCTTGCCGCAGCGAGCCGCCCCGCTTCCCCGGGCTCCGGGGCGTACAGGTGCAGCCGCTCGCCGAATAGTGCCACCGATCCCGGGGGGAATGCCTCCGAAAGGAGCCTGACCGCCCGGCGCGGGTCGCTGGTTGCCAGTTCCAGGACGCCTCCCTTCATGAGCTTTTTCAGCCCCTGCGGCGTGTCACACGCCAGGAGACTCCCCCGGTGCATCAGCCCTACCCTGCCGCAGCGCTCCGCCTCGTCCAGATAGGCGGTGGCCACAAAGACCGTCACCCCTTCGGCAAGAAGCCCGTAGAGGATGCGCCAGAAGTCGCGCCGCGACACGGGGTCCACGCCGTTGGTCGGCTCGTCCAGGAAGAGGACCCGCGGCTTGTGGACCATGGCGCAGGCGAGCCCCAGTTTCTGTTTCATCCCGCCGGAGAGCTTGCCGGCGGGGCGGTCCTTGAAGGGGACGAGTTTGCCGAAGGAGAGGAGTTCCGCGATCCTCGCGTCGCGCCCGCGGCGGGGAATCATCTGGATGTCGGCGTAAAAGAGGAGGTTTTCCAGCACGGTCAGGTCCGGGTAGAGGCCGAAGCGCTGGCTCATATAGCCGATCTGGCCCCGGACCGCATCCGCGGCGCGGCTCATGCTGCTGCCGAGCACCCAGGCCTCGCCACCGGAGGGGTCCATGATGCCGGTGAGCATCCGCAGCGTGGTGCTTTTCCCGGCGCCGTCGGAGCCGACCAGGCCGAACAGCTCCCCCCGGGGAATGCTCAGGGTGAGCCCGTCAACCGCGGTGAGCGGGCCGAAGGTCTTGCTCAACTGCTCCGTTCTGATCGTTTCCCCGTCAGGCATCCTGCCCCTCACCTTGCCCCAGCTGGCGTCAATCTCCAATATGGATAACTATTTAGTTGCCGCTGTCCTGCAGCCGTAGGGTGGGCCGTGCCCACCGGCAGCCGTAGACCAGGGCACCCGCAAGGGGTGCCGCTACAGAATCGGTGTTGTAGGTGCAAAGGGAGGAGACAGCCTAGCGGGCGCCGGTGGCGATCTCGGCATCGGCCGGCATTCCCGGCTTCAGCTCCATACCGGGATTCGCGAGCGAGATCTTGATCCGGTACACGAGCTTCACCCGTTCCTTCTCCGTCTGCACGTTCTTGGGGGTGAACTCCGCCTCGCTCGATATGAAGCTGACCTTCCCCTGGTAAACCTTACCGGGGTGGCTGTCCGTGGTCACCCTCGCCCCCTGTCCGAGCTTCACCCGCCCGAGCTCGGTCTCCGGAATGTACCCCTTGAGCCAGCACTGCCCCGTGTCGCCCAAGGTGACCACCGGCGTCCCCGCGGCGACCTGCTCCCCGGGCTCCACCGATTTGGAGAGCACCACCCCGGAAAGCGGAGCTACCAGGGTCGCGTAGCCAAGCCTCTCCTTCGCTGTGGATACCCGCGCCTGGGCACCCTTGAGCCGCGCCCGCGCCTCGTCTACGCGCTCCCGCCGCGCCCCCTTGCGCAGCAGCTGCAAGGCCTCCCGCCGCTCCCGCACGGAGGCGCGGGCCGCATCGCTCGCGGCACGGGCGGCATCGAGCTCCCTCTTCGGGATCACCTCCTTGGCGTAGAGCGCCTGCTCCCTCTGGTAATCGGTCGAGAGCCGGTCCGCCTCAGCCTCGGCCCGAGCGAGCAGCGCCTCCCCCTGGGCGACCTCCTCGCGGCGCGAGCCGGCCTCGAGCTCGGCCAGGGTCGCAGCTGCCGCGCCCGCATCGGCCTGGGCCAGCTCGAGGGCGTCCGAGAGCTCGGCATCCTCAAGCCTCGCCACGATCTCCCCGCGCCTGACGAAGGCCCCCTCGTCGACGAGCCTCGACAGCACCCGACCCGGGACCTTGAAACTCACCTGCACCTCCGTCAGCTCCACGTTTCCCGAAATCCGGACCGCCCCGTCCGCTCCCCCGGAGGGGGCGTGGCGCAGATACGCGACGACGGCAGCCACAAGGATCAGGATCAGGAGCGCCCCTACCAATAACCGCTTTTTCACAGGAACCTCCCATAGTCCTAAAACTTATAGCACTGTTCGTCATTATTGGAACGCTATATGCTCTTTAATATCCCGACACACCGCATCGCAGCTAGCCGCTGCAGCGTAAGGGGGGGAACTTATGAGGAAAACGGTCCTGTGCATACGCGACGAGAAGCTCCTCGGGAGCCTAAAAAAGAGGCTGAAGGACCAGGGTTTTGCTGAAATTATAGCGTCCGGCAGTCCCGGCGAGATGTACGCCGATGCCATGGAACACCATCCGGAGGTCGCCGTGCTCGAGTACTCGGCGTCCGACCGGGACGTGAGCCAGACGGTGAAGAAGCTCTGGGAGAGGCTCGGCATCCCGATCGTCGTAATCGCTGAGAGCGCCGACCTGGAGGCCGTGCAGAAGTGGGGAGAGTCGGTGGTCTCCAGCATCCTGGCCAAGCCGGTCCGGGAGGACGAGCTGATGGCGGCCCTGATGCTTTCGCTTGCCACGGCCCGCAGGGTCGACAGGCTCAAGGAGGAGATCGCGACCCTCAAGGAGAGCATCGAGACCAGGAAGATCGTCGAGAAGGCGAAGGGGCGGCTTATGGAGCGCGACCGGCTCACCGAGGCCGAGGCGTTCAGCAGGATGCAGAGGCTCGCCATGGACCGGAGGATATCGATGCGGCAGCTAGCCGAGGCGGTCCTTCTGACCGACCGGATCGGGTGCTCGAAAAAGGGGCCGGCTGGGGGCTGCGTTAAATAAGCAGTTGACAGCAGGTCAGCCAGTATTTATATTTTCCTGTGTAAAGGGGAGTAGCTATCGGCTTTGCAGAGGAAGCCGACCCGTGAATTTCGTCAGGACGGCCTTTTCGGCCCGGACACGGGGCTTTGACACAACGTCAGCGCATGCAAGACCTTTATCCAGCGCCAGCCACGCGCCCGGATAAAGGTCTTTTTATTTAGCGCGGAATTCCAAAGAGTTTAGGAGGTAGCCTCATGAACAGATTCAAGACCGCAGTTCTCCTCACCTCGCTCACACTGCTCATGGTGGCGATGGGAAGCGCCATCGGCGGCCGGGGAGGGATGTACTTCGCCTTCCTCATGGCCTGCGCCATGAACATCTTCTCCTACTGGTTCTCGGACAAGATCGTGCTCAAGATGTACGGCGCCCGCGAGATCACCGAGATGGAAAACCCCGTCTTCTACGGCATCATCAGGAGGCTCTCGATCCAGGCGGGGCTCCCGATGCCGAAGGTGTACATCATCCCTTCCGAGAGCCCGAACGCCTTCGCCACCGGGAGAAACCCGGACCACGCGGCGGTGGCCGCGACCGAGGGGATCATGCGGATACTCACCCCCGAGGAGCTTGAAGGGGTCATGGCACACGAGCTCACCCACGTCGCCAACCGGGACATCCTGATTTCCACCATCGCGGCGACCATCGCCGGCGCCATCTCCATGCTCGGCAACATGCTCCAGTGGGGCGCCATCCTCGGGACCCGGAGCGATGACGACGAGGGAGGAGGAGGCCTCCTGGGGGGGCTTGCCATGGCGATCATCGCACCGATTGCGGCCATGCTGATCCAGATGGCGGTCTCCAGGTCGCGCGAGTACCTGGCGGACGAGGGGGGTGCCAGGATGTGCGGCCGGCCGCTCGCGCTGGCAAGCGCGCTCAAAAAGCTCGACAGCGGCTCCCGGATGCTCCCGATGCAGGAGGCGCGACCGGCCACGGCACACCTCTTCATCGTCAACCCGCTCACCGGCGGCGGACTGCTGCAGCTTTTCTCCACCCACCCGCCGATGGAGGACAGGATAGCCAGACTGGAGCAGATGGCACGCTGAAGCTTGCCACCAATCGTAACGTTTTTACGGGGGTTTTCTTGTCTTCACAGAACATCATGTGGCTCATATTTGCAGGCGTGATCGCCGTCATGTTCGTCCTCGACATCTGGGTCTTCAACAGGACGAGCCACGAGATACGGTTCCGCGAGGCCCTCAGCTGGACGCTGGTATGGGTGGGTCTCGCGATCGCCTTCAATGCGGGGGTCTGGTACCTCCTCGGCCATGACAAGGCCCTGGAGTTCCTGACCGGCTACATCATCGAGGAATCCCTCTCGGTCGACAACCTGTTCGTCTTCATCATGATCTTCTCCTATTTCCGGATATCGAGGGCGCACCAGCCCAAGATCCTGAAGTGGGGGATCATCGGCGCGCTGGTCATGAGGGGGATCTTCATCGTGGTGGGGATCGGACTTCTGGAGCGGTTCCACTGGCTGATCTATCTTTTCGGAGCCATCCTGGTCTATACCGGGATCAAGATGGCGTTCGGAGGGGAGGAGAAAATCGAGCCGGAAAAGAACCTGCTGGTCCGCCTGGTGCGGAGGTTTGTCCCCATCACCAAGAGGATCAGAGGCGACCGCTTCTTCATCAGTAAAGGGGGGATCGTGGCGGCGACCCCGCTCTTTCTGACGCTCATCGTGGTGGAATCGAGCGACCTGATCTTCGCCGTGGACTCCATCCCGGCGGTGCTGGCAGTTACCCACGACCCGTTCATCGTGTACAGCTCTAACGTCTTCGCCATCATGGGGCTGCGTTCCCTCTACTACCTGCTCGCCCACGTCATGGAGATGTTTGCCTATCTGAAGCTCGGAGTTTCCTGCATCCTCACCTTCGTGGGGGCAAAGATGCTCCTCGTCGACCTGGTGGAGATTCCCCTGTACTTCTCCCTCGGGGTGATCGTCGGTACCCTGGCCATCTCAATTCTCATCTCCGTCACCCTCGCCGGAAGAAAGCGTGGGGCAAAACCGTGATGCGTGATGGGTGAATAGTCTCCCAAAGATTCCACCCCAGTCCCCAGTCCCCAGTCCCCAGTCCCTAGTCCCCAGTCCCTAGTCCCCAGTCCCCTTTTTAGTGATCTTCACCTGCGAGATCGCGTTACGGGTCACCTCGGAGCAGGTGAGGGTATACTCGCCGAGCAGGATGCACTCGCCCTTATCCGGAAATCGACCGATCCGGTCCAGTATCAGCCCGGCCAGGGTGTCGTAGGGGAGATCATCGCCAAGATCCATCTCGAGCAGATCCTCCAGGTCGGATATGGAAATCAGGGCGTCCACCAGCAAACTGCCGTCAGCCAGCCTCTGCACTGTTTTCGGCTCGCCGACATCGTGCTCGTCCTCGATTTCACCCACCAGTTCCTCCAGCAGGTCCTCCGTCGTGACAATGCCGCTGATACCGCCATACTCGTCGACCACGAACGCCATGTGGACCCGCGTCTTCTGCATCTCCTTCAGGAGCTCGCTCACCTTCTTCCCCTCGGGGACGAAGAAGGGGGGACGCACGATGGAGCGGATGTCGAAGTCGGGCTCCCGCACCATCCGCCCCAGCAGGTCCTTGCCGTGGATAAAACCGACGGTATCCTCGATGCTCCCGAGGTAGACGGGGTAGCGGGAATACATGTTGTCCAGCACCCCGTTCAGGATCTCCTCCTTGGGGAGGGCCAGGTCGAAGGCGACCACCCTGGTGCGGGGAACCATGACCTCCCGGACCGAGGTACGGGTGAAGTCGAAGAGGTTGTCGATGAAGGTGTGCTCGGCCTCGCTGAAGATGCCGCTCTCGTGCCCCTCGGCAACGATATGCTGCACCTCCTCCCGCGTCATGAACGCCTTCCCTTGCTTCTTGATGCGGAGCAGCGCGAGGACCGCCTTGCTGGAGAAGGTGAGCAAGGTGACCAGCACTGCGGCAACCCTGGCGAGGACGGTGAGCGGTTTGGCGACCCTGAGCGCCATGGTGTCCGCATACTGGAGTCCGATGGTCTTCGGCACCAGTTCACCAAGGATCAGCAGGAGGTAGGAGATCGCAGCGACCACGACCGTGATGGACAGGGGCTCGGCCGCATTGCGGACCACCGCGAAGTCGGAGCGCTGCAGCATCGGCCGGATATAATCAACCGCGATGACCCCGCCGACGGCGGAAGCGGTGGACCCGACCACGGTCACCCCGATCTGCACGATGGCGAGCAGGCGGTGGGGATCCTTCTGCAGCGCATCGACCATGACCGCCCGCTCGTCCCCGAGACTTACCAGCTGGGCGACCCTGCTCTTTCTGATGGAAATGATGGCGAATTCGGAACAGGCAAAGAAGCCGTTGACGATGATGAGGACGAAGATGACCAGCAGCTCTATAAAAACGGTGTCCAATGCTCCTCCAGGTTAATATAAAGATCAGGGCTCTCGCGGCTACCGGCGTTTCTCACGACCGCAACGGCGTTTAGGCCTAAATCTCAGCAATTCCTCATTTTCACCGGGAAACGGTCTCTTGTCAACCTTTTGTAGCGCAATTGAGGCGGGGCGGGGTGCCGCGTGAAAGATTCCCGGTCCATGCAGCCCGGCAAACGGCTGAGCGGGGAGGGAGCAGAGCGGGGTTTCGTGAGGGAAACGTCCGGGGATCGCGGGAGCCTGCCTCTGCCTACCTTCCGGAAAGGGTGCAGCGCGGCCCCGGCTTTGAGGACAACCATGCTGATATCATTGACGTTATGTCTACCGGTGGGGCGGATGACCTCAGGTCCTCAGGAAAGCGCCGGGCTCCGGCTGGCTGAATCAGGTCAGGAAAAGCGCCGCAAGGCATCGGTTCACAAGATCCAGCCAGGAAAAGCCCACCAGGGAGCGCCGATCACGGCAGCCCCCGAACGCCCCGGCGCTATTTACCGATCTTGAAGGAAAGCAGGAAGCGATCCCCGCCGCAGACGAACGGCATCACCAGCGACTCGGCGCTCGACATGCTCTCCAGCACGTAATCGCTGCCGTAGATCACCGTCGGAATGGAGAGATTGATGTCGGCGCCCTTCGGGGAGAAGATGTGCTTCACGTCGCCGCCGATCATGTTGGCGATCTCCCCCAGTGCGTCGTTCACGTCGTTGTCTATCTCGGTCACTTCCATGCCGAGCATGTTCGAGGTGATGCGAAGCGCCAGGTCCTTCGGGCAGTGGATCGCGAGGATGCCGGAGTGGCTCCCGGCAAGCCCCACCATGCTGGTCAGGGTTTCATGAAAGGTGACGATCGACTCCGTCAACGGTTCTTCGTCCACGACATCCATCATCACCATGGTGGTGAAGACTCCCTTGGTGATCTCCGCTATGGTCCCCCTCACGCCATCCTCCGTCAAGTTCGCCTCGCTTAGCACCGTAGCATCCAGCCCCATAGCTACCCCCTCTCCTTTAATGAACACCGAATCTAATGCACCATCCCTGCAAAATAGCGCCAACCAGCGCCAGGTACAAATACCGTAGTAGCGGCATTCCTGCCGCGGTTTTTCGCGTCCGGCAGGACGCTCCTACGGGATTTACGCAGGGTGGGCCGCGCCCACCGGCCGTCGTGATCGGTGGGCACGGCCCACCCTACAGATATCGCTTCAGCCTGGCGACCAGAATAGTCCCGGCTCAACTGACCGGGTACTCCCCCCTGCCAAGGGCAAGGCAGAATGCGTTGATCTCCCTGAATTCACGCTGAAACACCTCTTCCACCCGGTCCGAAACCTCCGATGCCTGCCTCCCCGGCTCCATGAGCAGCTGGGCGTTCGCCATCTGCGGCTGGTCCACCGGGTCTCCTATCCGACTCAGGAGGAGGACGTAGGCCCCCCGCACCCCCTCCACGGTCAGGCAAATCTCCCGGGCTATCCGGTGGGCAAGGATGTTGTAGATCTTTCCCACATGGCTCATCGGGTTTTTGCCGGCCGCAGCCTCGGTCCCGATAGGCCTGCCTATGGGGATCAGGCCGTTCACCCGGTTGCCCCTGCCAACCTGGCCGGAATCCGCATCCTCCGCTGAGGTGCCCAACAGCGACAGGTATACCCCGCCCAGGCCCCGCCCCTCCTGATCCAGGGTGTTGTAGTGCAGCGCCACGCTCCGGAAAGTCCCCCTTTCGACCAGGAAACGGTGCATCTCGGAGCGGATAGCCTCCTTGCGCGCAAAGTAGTCACGCTCCGAGCCGATCATCCCGGCGAGAAGCGGCATGGCTACGGTCAATTCCAGCTGGTCGCGGCAACGCAGTCCCATCACCTTCACGTCCTCGCCGGTCTCCGGGAAAAGCCGCTTGAAGTGCTCCGAGTTGAGTTCCCTCTCGAGTGCCAGCACCGCCTCCTCGGTCGGGCTCAGGGGGTAGTAGCCGACCGCAGCCGAGGTGTCGTTGGCCCCCCGGACGGCTCCGGGGCGCTCGAAGATGTCGGTCAGCTCCTGCGAGCCGGGAGCGAGCTTGAACCGGTAGTTCAGGTGCCGGTCGGGGTCTACGCCGCGCAGGTGCCCGGTGATCCAGCCGCGAGCGGCGCTCATGGCGATCTCCCGGACCGGGATCACCCTCCCGGAGGCAGTGAAGGTTGCCCGGTCACCGATGGTAAGCTCCATCGGCTCGATCACCTCCCCGCCGCCGAACCACTTCTCCACCCGCCCTGCGGCCAGAAGCCCCTTGTCGATATTGTGGTGCAGGATGGTGCCGAACTCCTTCAGATAGGCCTGGGACAGCGCAACGGAGATGGCGTCCATGACGCAGTCGCAAATCTGATCAGGATGGCCCACCCCCTTGCGCTCCACGATCTCGACGCTCTGCTCCGTTACGGTCATCCCTTTGTGCTGCTCGACCAGGATCATGGGAAGGTCCTTTCGGCGAAGGCTACAGAAATGAGACACCCGCGGGGAAAACCCGACCCGCTGCAACAGTGCCAGGACGCGGGGGCCGGGTGGCAGGTCCCGAGACGCATGCAGCGCGTCTCTGCCGCGGGTGCGCGTCACATCGCCCGCGCCGGGGGGCGGAGCAGAGCGCGGGTTTCATAGGGCGCCGCAAACATTAACGAATCAACACTGGGAGATTGTAACCCAAAAAACGGGAGACGCAACAAAGTACGGCAATGAGGGAAAAGGTGCGGAGGACCGGAGAGGCTGCCTGAAGCTGGCAAGGGAGGGGACAGAAAGGAAGATCAGACGCGTCGGCGCATGACGAGGGTCCCCCTGGAGAGCCGCGCCTGCAGCCAGTGGCCGAGCCACAGTTTGACCAGGTTTCGGGTTACGGGAATCAGGAAGAAGATGCCGAGAAAATCGGTGAAGAATCCGGGAGTCATCAGCAGCACTCCGCCGAAAAGGACCAGCGCCCCGTCCAGGAGCTGGGCGGCCGGGAGCCTCCCCTGTGCGAGTTCCTCCCGTATCTGCGCGACGAGCCTGAAACCCTGGCTGCGCACCAGGTAGGCGCCCAGAAGGCTGATCAGGAGAAGGATCGCCACGGTGGGAAAGCCGCCGATCAGGGATCCGACCTTGATCAGCAGGTAGATCTCGATGACCGGTACAATGAGGAAAATGAGGAAGAGTTTGAAAAGCATGACCCGCCTATAATCGCCTATTTCTTCATGTCTATGCCGTAGCTCTTGATCTTGCGGTGCAGGTTGCTCCGCTCCAGCTCGATCGCCTCCGCCGTCCGGGAGACGTTCCAGTCGTTCTCCTCCAGTTTCTGGATGATGAACTCCTTCTCGAACTCCTCCCGCGCCTCGCGCAGCGAGGAGAGCTCCAGCACGCTGTCCAGCCTGCCGCCCCCCGGCTCCCTGCCGTTCGCCTCGGCACAGAGGTAATCCGGCAGGTGGTTCATGGTGATGGTGCCACCGGGGGTCATGATGACCATGCGCTCCACGATGTTCTTCAGCTCCCTCACGTTGCCGGGCCAGTCGTAGCGCTTCATCGCCTCCATCGCCTCCGGCACGATCAGCTTCAGCTCCCTCCCTTCCCGCCTGCAGAAGGCATCGAGGAAATAGCCGGTCAGAAGTGGCACGTCGTCGCGCCGCTCCCTGAGTGCCGGGACCTTGAAGGGGACCACGTTCAGCCGGTAGAAGAGATCCTCCCGGAAGGAGCCGTTCCTGATTTCCTCCTCCAGGAGCTTGTTGGTCGCCGCCACCACCCGGACATCGACCTCCATGGTCCTGGTGCCGCCGACCCGTTCGAACTTTTTCTCCTGCAGGATCCTCAGCACCTTGGCCTGGGTCTTGAGCGACATGTCGCCGATCTCGTCCAGGAACAGGGTGCCGCCGTCGGCCAGGTCGAATTTCCCCCTCTTCTGGGACACGGCGCCGGTGAAGGCGCCCCGCTCGTGGCCGAACAGCTCGCTCTCGATCAGTTCCTCGGGGATCGCCGCACAGTTTATCTCGATGAACGGCTTGTCGCGGCGCAGGCTGTGGAAATGCACGGAACGGGCCACCAATTCCTTGCCGGTCCCGTTCTCGCCGGTGATGAGGACGGAGGCGTTGGTCGGCGCCACCATCTGGATCTGCTCCCTCAAGCGCACCATCGCGGCCGAGTTGCCGATCATCTCGTGGCTCTGCAGCACGAGTCCGCGCAGCGATGCGTTCTCCTCCTTGAGCCGGGTCATGGCGAGGGCGTTCTCCACCGTGACCACCACCTTCTCCAGCGAGAGCGGCTTCTCGATGAAGTCGTAGGCGCCGAGCTTGGTCGACTTCACCGCGGTCTCGATGGTGCCGTGCCCGCTCATCATGATGACGTTCAGGGAGGGGTGCTGCTCCTTGAGGCACTTGAGCGTCTCCAGCCCGTCCATCCTCGGCATCCAGATGTCCAGGAGCACCAGACTCGGGAGTTCCCGCTTGCACAGGGCGAGCGCCTCTATCCCGTCCCCGGCGCAGACGGTCCGGTACCCTTCGTCCTCCAGGATCCCGGCCAGGGCCGAGCGGATCCCCGCCTCGTCGTCAACAATCAGTATCGTCTCAGTCATCGTGACCCTTTATTGCATGTTTTTCGTTTTCCCCCAGCCCTATAATGTCTATTTTTTGGCTTGGGTCAACCGGGAGCATTTCAGCAATCAGGGTTTCTGGAGCGATATCTTGTTCATTTGGCCAAGTTACGGCGTCAAAAAGGATTCCGACGCGATTGAAGTAGGACACATCCTGTAATTCGCGAAAAACTCCTAGTTCGAGATATGGCTTGAGGTCAAATATTCCCTTGCGACCATCCTCAATTTCCACATAGATTCGATAGTCCGACATTGGTTTGACGAATTTTACATCCCAATACATGCCGACCTCACAGTGGTGTAATTTTGTAAGGGTTCTCACCAGCGACAGCAATATCCCAATCGGCCTGAAGTTCATCGCGGTGGAGTTCTATCCATGCCTGCACTAGACGAAGCTGTTTACGCGGTAATTCTCCAGCTAATATCTCACCGTCTTCAATGCTTATGGAAGCCTCAAATTCAGCATACTTGGCATGAAAATGAGGAAGATTGTGGTGTTTGTTATCGATAAGATACATGCGGATAATAATTCCATAGAACATCGATATTATTGGCATCACATGACCTCCGTCGTCAGTATTCCTGCTTTTCATCCAACGCGACCTCTACTTACCATTTCGGGGCTCGTCTCTTGACTAACTACCCTGCGAGCCCGACTTCCCGGGCGAGTTCCCGCCAGGCGCCGAGGCTGCGCTCGATCATCCCCTTGTCCACGCAGTAGGCGATCCTGAAGTAGCCGGGCGCACCGAAGCCGGCGCCGGGCACCAGCAGGATGCGGTGCTTCTGGGCGATCCTGACGAACTCGATGTCGTCATCGATCGGGGATTTCGGAAAGAGGTAGAAGGCGCCGTCCGGCCGCACCATCCGGAATCCCATCCCGGTGAGCGCTCCGTACAGCAGGTCCCGCTTCTCCTGATAGGCGCCGATGTCGACCGAGATGTGCTGCAGGCCGGCCACCAGGCGCTGCATGAGCGCCGGGGCGTTGACGAAGCCGAGCACCCGGTTCGAGAAGACCGCCCCCTCCATGAACTGCTCCACGTTCCTCATCCCGGGGTTTGCGGCCAGGCAGCCGATCCGCTCGCCGGGGAGCGCCAGGTCCTTGCTGTGGGAGGTGACGATGACGGAATTTTGCACGTAACGGAAGATGTTCGGCACGCTCATGCCGTCGTAACTGATCCGCGCGTACGGCTCGTCCGAGATGACGCAGATCTGCCGGCCGAACTCCTTTTCCTTGGCGCTCACCATTTCTCCCAGACGCGCGAGGCTCTCGGCCGGGTAGATGACGCCGGTCGGGTTGTTCGGGGAGCAGATGATGATGGCGCGGGTCTTTTCGGTCATCGCCGCGCCGATGGCGGGGATATCGAGCTGGAAGGTGTCGCGGTCGGTCCAGACCTCGACCGGCTCGCCGCCGTGGTTGTCGATGTAGAAGCGGTACTCCACGAAGAAGGGGGTGAGGATAATCACCTGGTCGCCGGGGTTCAGTATGGTCTTCAGCACCACGTTCAGCGCGCCGCCGGCGCCGCAGGTCATCACCACCTGCCCCGCAGCTACCTCCAGCTCCGAGGCGCGGCTCAGCGTCTTTGCCACAGCACTCCTGGTCTCCGCGTACCCCGCGTTATTCATGTAGCGGTGCATCCCGGGGACCGGGGTCTGGGCGAGCTTCAGGAAGGCGTCATTGAACTCGGCGGGCGGCTCCACATCGGGGTTCCCCAGGGTGAAGTCGTAGACCTTGTCCGCCCCGATCTCCTGGCGCATCCGCTCCCCCTCCTCGAACATCTTCCTGATCCATGATGATTTCGCGATAAATCCGGCTATCTTTCGGGCAACGGCCATTCGTGCGCACTCCTTGCTATGTTTTTAGTTTTTTTAGCACATTACGGCTAGGGGGGCAAGGCGTATTACCCGGGCGGGCGGGCGGAAGCCAAGCCGGGCGCAGCAATTTCCCCTTTAATTCGGGGGCCAATCTGGTATGATGCCCCCTTCGCGAAAGAACACCAACGGGAAAAGGAGCAAAGCATGAGTAAGGATTGGCGCATAGAGACGCAGGCGATTCAGGAGGGGTACACGCCGCAGGACGGGGAGCCGCGGATCCTCCCTATCATACAGAGCACCACCTTCAAGTTCAGCAACGCGGACCACGTGGCGCGGCTCTTCGACCTGGAGGTGAGGGGACATTTCTACTCCAGGCTGAGCAACCCGACCGCCGAGGGTTTCGAGAAGAAGATCACCGCCATGGAGGGTGGTGTGGCCGCCATGGCGACTTCTTCGGGACAGGCGGCAACCAGCATCGCGCTCATGAACATCTGCCGCGCGGGCCAGCATATCGTGGCGGCGAGCGCCCTGTACGGCGGCACCTATTCGCTCTTCGCCAACACCTTCCCGAAGCTCGGCATCGAGGTGACCTTCGTCGACCCGGAGGCTGATGCCGCGACCATCGAAGGGGCGTTTCGCCCGGAGACCCGCGCGCTCTTCGGCGAGACCATCGGCAACCCGGGACTGAACGTACTCGACTTCGAGAAATTCGCCGGCGTCGCCCGGAAGATGCAGGTGCCGCTGATCATCGACAACACCTTCCCGACCCCGTACCTGTGCCGCCCGCTTGAGCACGGCGCCAACATCGTGATTCACTCCGCCACCAAGTACATCGACGGCCACGCCACCAGCGTAGGCGGCGTCATCGTCGATGGCGGCAACTTCGACTGGGGTAACGGCAAGTATCCGGAGCTGACCGAGCCGGATTCTAGCTACCATGGGCTCAAGTACCTCGAGGCGTTCGGCAGCGTCGCCTACATCGTCAAGGCGCGGGTGCAGCTGATGCGCGACCTGGGTGCCTGCACGGCGCCGCTCAACGCCTTCCTGTTCAACCTGGGGCTGGAGACACTCCCCCTGAGGATGCAGCGCCACAGCGAGAACGCCCTGGCGCTGGCGAGGTTCCTCGAAGGGCACGACTGCGTCCGCTGGGTCAGCTACCCGGGGCTGGAGAGCCACAAGAGCTTCCAGCTGGCCAAGCGCTACCTCCCGAAGGGGGCAAGCGGCGTACTGACCTTCGGCATCAAGGGCGGGGCGGCAGCGGGCAAAAAGTTCATGGAGAGCTGTGCCGTGGTGGCGCTCGTGGTCCACGTGGGGGACGCGAGGAGCTGCGTGCTGCACCCGGCGAGCACCACCCACCGGCAGCTTTCGGAAGAGCAGCAGATCGCCTCCGGGGTCACCCCGGACCTGATCAGGTTGTCGGTCGGGATCGAGCATATCGACGACCTGATCGCGGACATCGAGCAGGCGCTCAAAAAGAGTCAGAAAGAAGCAGATTTAGATTAAGATTAAGAACCCCATCCCCACCCTGACCCTTGAAGGGGAGGGAATCGTTCCAGCGGGAGATGAGGGCTTCTGAAAAGAAAAAGGCCGGGACGAATGATATTCGCCCCGGCCTTATCTTTATCTTTATCTGGTTCTTAATCTTAATCTTAATCTTAATCTGTTTTCTGGTTTCTGGTTATTTTCCGCAGCACTTCTTGTACTTCAGGCCGCTGCCGCAGGTGCAGGGGTCGTTGCGGCCCACCTTCGGGGCGCGAGCGATCGGCTTCTGGGTGACAGCCTTGCCGTCGGTGAAGAACCAGCCGGCCTGCTCCTTCTTGAAGAGGGCGAGCTCGTGGTGCACCTTCGGCTCCCCCTTCTCGGAGAAACGCGCGATGAACTCGACCTCTCCGGCCGTGTCCTCGCTGCCGCCCCCGTTCACGGAGATGATCTCCAGACCCTGCCACTCCGCGCTCTCAGCCCACTCCTTGGTACCCGCGACGTCATACCCTTCACGGTGCTTGGGGTGGGTGGTTTCGAATATGTAATCGGTCTCCACCTTCACGTATGCCGCATAGCGGGAGCGCATCAGCACCTCCGCGGTCTCCGCAGGGCGCACACCCTTTATAATGGGCTCACAGCAATCAGCGTAGGCTTTACCTGTTCCACATGGACACAACTCCATCTCTAACTCCTCCTTGTTGTTGCAATCTGTTCTGTATTTTTATGTCGTTCAGGGGGTTTCGTAGTCGGCGGCTACCACGGAAGAGCAGACGCCCTTCATGTAGCCTGCCACCTCGACGGCATGGTAGGGGTGCACCTGGTACGCCTGCAGGTCCTCCAGGGAGTCGAACCTGGTGACCAGGGCGATATCGGCGGACCTCTCAGTATGGATCAGATCGACCCCGACCTCCAGGTGGCGCAGCTGCTCGACCTTTCCCTCCATGCTCAAGAGGATTCCCCTCGCCTGCTCGATCCCCTCCGGGGTCCGCTCCTTCAGCTTGAATAGTACGATATGTGTAATCATCTTTTTCTCCCGGCAAAATCATGATGGTGCAACGGATACCATGTAATACATCGGCGCCCGCCTCCCTGTCAACGGCGGGGCGGGATTTTTTGATTAAAAATATGCATAAAGTTGTTGCACGGAGCCGGCAATGCTGATATAAGGACCAACAAGATCATAAAGGTCTTGTTGTCATCATAATGAGACGGGAGGATGAAATGGCTCGCATTGCAAAATTATTGAGTATAATGGTACTGCTCCTGGGGTCTTTCGCGGCACAGGGCGCGGCTGCGCAGACGGTAATGTTCGATACCGGGCATGGCGAACGTTTCCTCATTGGGGAGCCGGGGCCGCTGCAGCTCTCCGGTTTTGCCGAGATCGTCCGGACAACCGGGGTCGAGGTGGCACCCCTTGCGAAACCGATCAGCGACGAGAGCCTGGCAGGCGCCGACGCCCTGGTGATTTCGGGCGCATTTGCACCATTTCATCCCAATGAGATAGAGGCGCTTGTTCGTTTCATGCAGAGAGGGGGGAGGCTCGCCATCATGCTCCACATCGCCCCTCCGCTGGGCCCCCTGCTTGAGCGCCTCGGCATAACCTACACAAACGGTGTCGTCCAGGAGCGGGAAAGCATCATCGGAAGCCAGCCGCAGGATTTCCGGGTGAACCGTCTCGGCAGCCACCCGGTCCTGCAGGGGATAACCCAGTTCAGCCTGTACGGGGCCTGGGGGCTCATGAGCATTGACGAGAGATCCCGCATGGTGGCCTCGACCAGCCCGCAGGCCTGGATAGATCTGCACCGCGACAAGATCCAGACGCAGGAAGAGACCGCCTCTTTCGGGGTGCTCGGTGCAGGGGAGCTCGGCAAAGGGGGGTTCCTGGTGTTCGGAGACGACGCGATCTTCCAGAACAAGTTCCTGGACGCAAACAACAAGGCGCTCGCCGTCAACCTGGCAGGCTGGCTCAAATGAAGTCAGGCAGCAGTCAAATCAGAGTCAAACAGCACCCGAATCAAGGTAGGCAGCATTCAAATCAAGGAGGATACTGAAAATGGCACAGGCTTTGGAGATCTACAAGTGTGAAAGTTGCGGCAACATCGTTGAAGTGTTCCACGCAGGTCCCGGTGAACTGGTCTGCTGCGGCAGCGCCATGACGCTGCAGACGGCGAACACCGTCGAAGCCTCGAAGGAAAAGCATGTGCCGGTGATCGAAAGGGGTGAGGGCACCATCACGGTGAAGGTAGGCTCTATCCCGCACCCGATGGAAAGCGCCCACTTCATCGAATGGATTGAGCTGATCGCCGACGGCAAGGTGTACCGGGCCATGCTCGCGCCGGGCCAGGCCCCCGAGGCGACCTTTGCCGTCAGCGCCGTCCAGGTCACCGCCCGCGAGTTCTGCACCCTGCACGGCCAGTGGTCCGCCGAAGGTTAGGATCGTTTGGCGGCAGGAGATGACATGAAAAAAGAGGGGGACGGCTTTAAGCCGTCCCCCTCTTTTTTTAACATCCACCTGTTATCAGCTGTGCCAGCACCCTTACCCGCCCATGCGGGGCACCCTCTCCCGGGGGGAGAGGGCATACCTGTTGGAAATAGAGGGCTGGCTGCCGTTATCTGCCGCTGCGACGCACCGCATTCGAGGCGGGACGCGGCGCGCTCTTGGCGCCGGCACCAACGGCATGGCGGCCGGCTGCAGGCTTCGCGCCAGCCTTTGCCCCCGGAGACTCCTTGCGGCGCTGCGGCTCGCGCGGCGGCCGGACGAATTCGGCATCCTTCTTCGGGGCGGCGACGCTGTAGTCGAATCCCTCCACGATGCGCCTCTCGATCTTGGCACCCATCACGCGCTCGATCCCGCGCACCAGCAGGTCGTCCTCGTTGGCCACCAGCGTGAAGGCGTCGCCGGTCTTGGCGGCGCGACCGGTACGGCCGATGCGGTGCGTGTACGCCTCGGGGGTGTCCGGAATGTCATAGTTGATGACATGCGAGATCAGGGAGACGTCGATGCCGCGGGCAGCTATGTCCGTCGCCACGAGGATCTGGAAGGTGCCGTCCCTGAAGCCGTCAAGCGCCGCCTGCCTTCTGTTCTGGGACAGGTTCCCCTGCAGGGAGGCGGCCTTGTAGCCGCTTTTTTCCAGCTGTTCCCCCACCCTTTTGGCGCGGTGCTTGGTCCTCGTGAAGATCAGCACGCTCTCGGTGTCGGTGTGTTTCAGCAGTTCGAACAGGAGCGGGGTCTTCAGATGCTGGGAAACGGGGTAAAGGGCATGGGACACCGTCGCGGCGGGAGCGGTCCGGCTCACCTGCACCGTCACCGGCTTCCTGAGTATGTCTTGCGCCAGCCTTCTGATGTCGTCCGGCATGGTGGCGGAGAACATCAGGGTCTGCCTGGCGTACGGCAGCACCTTCAGGATCCTCTTCACATCCGGAAGAAAGCCCATGTCGAACATCTGGTCCGCCTCGTCCAGCACCAGCATCTCGACCTTGGAGAGGTTAACCGTCCCCTGGGAGATGTGGTCCAGCAAGCGCCCCGGGCAGGCGACGACGATCTCGACCCCTTCCTTAAGCTTCTTGATCTGCGTGTTGATGTTGACGCCGCCGTAGACGGTGACACTCCTCAAGCGGGTGAGTTTCCCCATGGCGTTGAGCGCATCGTTGATCTGCTCGGCAAGCTCCCTGGTCGGGGCGACGACCAGCGCGCGGACGTGGCCGCGCTCTCCCTGCATGAGGCGGTTCAGCATCGGCAGGCCGAAGGCCGCGGTCTTTCCTGTTCCCGTCTGGGCGAGCCCCATGACGTCCTGCCCGTCCATTACCGGGGGGATCGCCTGCAGCTGGATGGGGGTCGGGGTGACATACCCGAGGGCCTCCACGCCGGCCTGAATCTGGGGGTGCAAATTGAACT
>Ga0209125_1000587_pt1 | contig 44308 bp, 40 predicted proteins | sample BarGraIncub1131A_FD_184503 | JGI IMG/M metagenome (GOLD analysis project Ga0209125, IMG submission 184503) | Arctic peat soil microbial communities from Barrow, Alaska - Barrow Graham LP Incubations 11-31A (SPAdes) (version 2) | ecosystem: Environmental > Terrestrial > Soil > Wetlands > Peat... | reverse complement strand
CGGGGCATTTATTACGACATTTTTAGGTAAATCGGCCGATTCGGGTAATTTAGGAAGAGATTTTGCCATTCTCGGTATTGTCGTACTTGTTGCCATTATCCTTCAGCTTACGATGCTTCACCCAAAACAGATCAACAAAACTGTTGATGAATAATTTCGAATAACAATATTATGATGAACAAAACGCGTAAAGAATTTATTCCCGTTATGCTTACACCTTTTAAAGACAATGGCGAAATTGACTTTAATAGCTTAACGGAATTTTATATAAAATCGGGGGCTTCGGGTTTATTTTCCAATTGTCTCTCCAGCGAAATGTTTGAACTCACTGAACAAGAAAGGCTGCAGGTAGTAAAGCATGTTGTAAATGAGCTGGAACTTAGTCTTACGAGTTGATTTATGCAATGTCAAATCTATCCTTTTCTTTATTACATTAAGTACAAAGCCACAATAGATTTTTGAAAATATTCAAAAAAATTGAGTACAATTCATTTTTCACTTTTTTAGTACAGCACTCAAAGCATCCTCATTAGTGACAAGATCAGGTTCCACTCCGGTTCCGAACCAGCTCTTTCCCTCTTTGTCGTAAAACTGAGCAGTAGGGATGGTGATGCGGTATTGGCTGTCAACATTGATAGTCTCGAAGAGCATCGGTTGTCCGCATAATGAATACTCAAAAAAGTGTGACGACAACCTTAGAAAATATCAAGGCCGAAACAATACAGATCAGGCAATGTAGTGAGCCATCAGGGCAAGTAAAAGAAATTTGCTCCAAGCTCAAGTACAACACAATTCCTCTGGCAAGAAAAAAATCCGTGTGGCACACTGACAAAATTTTGAAAAATGTAAAATCAGATAATCAGTTGGTTATGGATGGATAACTGCAATGTGGGTTAAATGAACAAGTCGGTCACTAATGATTTCAAATGACTTTTAATAAAACTTTGATCCCCATTTCTTAAATTTACGACCTGATTAGCATATATTTGCTAATTGTGGTTTCGAGGTTCAAGATCCAATCAATACTATTAACTATGTACTTCAAAGAAAATTCAATTCCCAGTCTATTTGGACTGCTTTTTTCGATCCTGATACTGCCCTCTTGCTCCACTTCACCTGTGGAGATCATTAAAAATCAATGTGTTATTCTTTCTGTAGAAAAAGGGAAGGTCATTGATCCAATAAAAACTTTTGGAGTTGTAGAGCCAGAGAGTGAAGTTTTAATCCGCTGCAGTTACCCCAGTTCAATAAAAAAGATCATCAAGGAGCCTGGCAGTGATGTTCTGGCAGGAGATCTGATCCTGGTATTGGATGATCAGCAGATAAAAACTGAAATAGAAAACATTCAAGACCAGCTTTCACTCAAGAAAAACAGTCTAGAGAAAAATAATCTGGCTGAGTCTTCAACCAAAATAGACCTAAAATATACGGAGGATGTTAAGAAACTAAATATTACTTCCTTAAAATCTCAGCTTTCGGACGAGCAGCAATTAGCTGAAGTTGGTGGCATTTCTCCCGCTAAAATTGTGAAAACCAAACAGGAGATTGCACTGGCAGAAAAGGAACTTCTGACGATGAAAGAGAAAAACAGTATTAGGCTTAAGCAGCTTAAGGCGGAGGAAGAAGGGTTCCTTCTGGGTATCCGGATCCAGGAAAAAGAGTTGAACGAAAGGATGGCTGCTTTAGATCAGATGAACGTAAAATCACCTTCTGCCGGGATTGTCTTATCGATTGGAAATAAACCTGGTGAAAAAGTGAGTAAAGACCAGATTTTGGTAAGAATATCAGATTTATCTTCCTTTAAAATATCAGGCTCTATCGAAGAAAAAATGGCTGATTACGTCAAAACAGGCACTCAAATATATGCTGTTTTCGAAGACATGAAATTATATGGCCACATTGGAATTGTCTCACCAATAGTAGAAAACGGCAAAATACAATTTAATATTCACCTTGAGGAGAGTTCTCATCCAAAACTGATTCCTCATCAGAATATCGAACTTTGGATTGCCCGAAATTATAAGGACAATGCATTACGAATCAAGAATATTCCCCAGTTTGAGAAGGGAAAGCCGGAATTTTTATATGTACTTAAAGACGGGAAAGCATTTAAACACAGGGTAACCGTGGGTTTGGTCAGTCCTGAGATAATTGAAATAAGCGATGGCGTCAATTTAGGTGACCAGATAATTGTGCCTTTAACAGGATATAACCAACTGAAAAATATTAATGAAGTTATTGTAAAAGAATGATTTATGTTTAAGATAAATTCAATATTTTTTCTTTTTGCTTCGCTTTGCGCTTCATTGAGTTTTCCTCTGAGCGCTCAGGAACCAGCCGTTAATAAGGATTCTGTCAAAATAAGCCTTAACCTGAAGAATATCGTTGATTTAGCTATTTCTCAGTCTTCTTCTCTTAAATCTGCTCAAAATCAGCATGTTAGTTACTATTGGAGATATAGAAATTTCTCAAAGCAATTTCTTCCTAACCTGATTTTAAATGGAACTTTGCCAAACTATACACAATCCACTGTTCCCGTAACCCAACCAGATGGAAGTATCGAATTCAAGCAGGTCTCCAATTTGACAATGAATTCTAATCTGTATCTGAACCAATATATTCCACTGACAGGAACGCAGATCTATGCCTCAACCTCATTCAGTAGAGTCCAGGATTACAATAAGAATAGCACACTATTTTCTGGAAGTCCATTCTCCATTGGATTTTATCAGCCCATTTTCGCCTATAACTGGATGAAATGGACCAAGAAAGCAGAGCCAATGATCTACGATGAATCTCAGAAAAATTTCATCCAGACAATAGAAGCCATTGCCTACACTGCCACTTCTTATTTCTTTAATTATCTTAGAATTCAGACCAACTACAATCTGGCCAAGAGCTCATTCGATAACAGTTCTGATAACCTGAAAATTGCGCAGGTTAAGAAAAAGCTTGGACAAATATCCGAAAATGATTTTTCACGAATTGAATTATCTGTTTTGAATGCACAGAAATCGATGAACTCTGCCAAGATGGAGTTGAAAAATGCCGATTTTACCCTGAAATCATATATTGGTCTTGATCAAAAGGTAAACATTGAACTTCAAATGCCCCTGTTGATAACGCTTTTCGACATAGATCCTAAGAAGGCATTGAAGGAAGCGAGAGAAAACCGTTCGGAGCAGGTATATTATCAAAGAAGATTGATTTCTGCGGAGAGTCAACTTACGCAGGCAAAAAGAAGCAGCGGACTAACTGCCGCATTATCTGGGAATTATGGATTATCGAATAGTGCAGAAACATTCCAGGGAATTTACAGTCAGCCGTTGAATCAGCGAATGCTTCAATTGTCATTTAGCATCCCGATCTTAGACTGGGGTAAAGCAGCTTCTTCAGTTAAGATGGCTGAATCAAACAGAGATCTCGTCAGCTTTGATGTGAAACAATCATTCGAAGATTTTGACAGAGGTGTCATCGTTCAGGTAGAGCAGTTCAGCTTGCTGAAAGATCAGTTAAAAACCGCAGAAGAGGCTGATAAAGTAGCCGCTAACGGGTACATCATTGCTTTGAAAAAATTTAAAAACGGGGAAATAACTATTACAGATATGAATATTGCCTCCTCTGAAAGAGTTACCGGTAAACTGGATTATATTAACTCTTTAGCTACTTATTGGTTAGCATTTTATCGCTTGAGGATGCTTACCCTTTTTGATTTCGAACTCGACCAGAAAATCTTTTATGATAATCCAATGTTAGCTGGTGAAATCAAAATCAAAGAAACTCTCATTCACAAGAAATGAACCTTTTGATCTCTCCGAGTTCAAACCCTTATGAGAATCTTGCTGTTGAGGAATTTCTTCTTAAAAACAGTACAGAGGATTTCATATTTCTTTACGTAAACAGACCTTGTGTTGTGGTCGGAAAACATCAAATCACACCCAAAGAAATAAATTCAAATTACACATTTGAAAATAACATCGTCATTGTCAGAAGATTATCTGGTGGAGGAACAGTTTTTCAGGATGAAGGAAACTTGAATTTCAGTGTTATACAATCGATTACTCCAGGTTCGGACTTTTCTTACAAAATCTTGTCAAGACCCATTATTGAATTCTTGCGGCAAGTTGGTGCAAACGTACATTTATCAGATAGAAATGATATCATGTTGTTCGATAAAAAAATTTCGGGCAGTGCGATGCATATTTATAAAAACAGGGCATTAGCTCACAGTACCTTATTGATAGACTGCAATTTAAGTACTCTTTCATTGTCCCTGCAATCCAATCCTGAACGATATAAAGATAAATCCATAGCTTCTATCCGATCAAAAGTAATGAACCTTTCTGAGGCCTACAACGATTTTTCTGTCTCTTACCTTCTTGATCTATTCACGAAATTTGTCGGATCGGAATACCAATTCACTACAATACCCTCAATACCTGAATCTTACAATTTTTCAATTTCAAAATTAGCTTCAGAAAAATATGGCACTAATGAATGGATATATGGCTATTCTCCGAAATATACCTACAAAAACACTTGCGAATTCAATGGTAATAAGATCGATTACTCGTTGAACATTGAAAAAGGCATCATCATCAGTACTCATATTGAATCAATCATTGAACAAAAAAATACTATCGATTTAGAATTTAATCAGTTAATAGGGAAACCGCATAATATCACAGCCTTCTTTGTGAAAAATGAGATCACTTTAAGCAATGATTTTCATCACTTCCTGATTAACTCGCTCTTTTAAGAAAGGGCCTCTTGAAAATAGGCAGATATTTTCTTGCCTCTTTCTTTACCCACAACACTTTCCAACTCGCTTCTAGTAGAATTCCTTACGTTATCTGCTGATTTAAAGTGTGCTAATAATTTTTCAACAGTATTATTTCCGATTCCAGGAATTTGTAGTAAGGAAGAAGAAGTGAAATTTTGGGATCTTTTGGTTCTATGAAAAGTTATTCCGAACCGGTGAGCTTCATCCCTCAAATGTTGCAGAACTTTTAATGTCTCTGATTTTTTATCCAGGTAAAGAGGAACATTGTCATTTGGAAAATATAGCTCCTCGAGTCTTTTGGCTATTCCAATAATAGCCACTTTATCCTGCAATCCTAATTTTAGTATTACTGAATATGCAGCAGAAAGTTGCCCTTTACCGCCATCAACAACTATCAGTTCAGGAAGTTGATTACCCTCATTTATTTGTCTGCTATATCTTCTCTCTACTACTTCCTCCATTGAGGCAAAATCATTCGGCCCTTCCACTGTTTTAATATTAAAATGCCGGTATTGCGATTTTAATGGCTGTCCGTCCTTGAACACCACGCAAGAAGATACAGGAAAATCTCCTGATAGGTTAGAGTTATCAAAACATTCAATAAAATGAGGAAGTTTTTTCAATCTCAGATCGCTTTGAATCTTTTCCAATAACCTTTGTTTTTTTGTAATAGGCGATTTAACTGATTCATTTTTAGCTCTTTCCAGCATATATAGCCGACCATTTCGTTCGCACAACTCTAAAATCTTCTTCTTTTCGCCAATATGTGGTATGGAAATCTTTATGTTTGAGAATTTATAACCGATTGGAAAAGGCAGTAGTATTTCTGTAGATTTAGAATTAAATAGTTTCCTAATTTCAATGATGCAAAAGGAAAGTATATCTTCCTTTAATTCATCAAATTTTTTCTTTACTTCCAGCAAATAGCTATTGACAACAGAACCATCAACGATCCTAAAGTAATTTACATAAGCATTTTTTTCGTCTTCATGAAATGAAAACACATCTAAATTCGTAAGTATAGCGCTGCAAACCAATGACTTACTCTTATAATTTTCTAATATCTGAATCTTTGACTTCAATTGATTGGCCTTCTCAAAATCATAACGATTTGCAGCTTCCTGCATCTCTGATTTAAGAAAGTTAAAAACTGGTGTTAAGGTACCATTCAGAATTGCTTTAGCATTGGAAATATCACTATCATAATTAACCTTAGAATAGATATTTTCACAAGGTGCATTACAGTTGCCAATCTGGAATTCAAGACATCTCTTAAATCTTTGAGATAAAATGTTGCTATCAGAAAGTACCAATTTACAGTTTCGGATTGGAAATATTAGCTTAATAACCTCCAAAATGGTTTTGGCCATAAATACAGATGTATATGGTCCAAAATAGACAGATCCGTCTTTAAATATTTTTCTTGTATAGTAAATTCGGGGGAATGATTCATTTTTAACACAAATCCATGGAAATGTCTTATCATCTTTCAACAAAATATTGTATTTGGGCTGGTATTTTTTGATCAGACTGTTTTCAAGAATAAGGGCATCCTCTTCATAATCGACAATAATATGCCTAATCGTTTCTATTTGCTTTACAAGAATTTCAGTCTTTCTATTGCCGTGATTCTTGCTAAAATAGGAAGAAACTCTCTTTTTGAGATTTTTTGCTTTCCCAACATAGATAATTTTATCTTCTTCGTTAAAAAATTGATACACTCCAGGATTAGCTGGTAATTTTTTAACTGCCTCCAATATCTGGTTTAGAACCACTGCTTTCATCCCCAAAATCCAAATTGTTTATTGCGTGACGAACAATTTCCAGCTCACATTAAGACGATGGCATGTAACTATCAAAAATGAATTAAGGACCAAACTGGTACATCCTCTCTTATCCGTTCACGACCATTTAAGAAATCCAATTCTACAAAGAAATTAGCATAAACGGTCTTCACCCCAAATTTTCTAACCAGGTCAATAGCTGCATTTACAGTTCCACCTGTGGCCAAAAGATCATCATGAATAAGAACTACATCATTTTCATCCAGTGCGTCTGTATGAATTTCCAAAGCATCTGACCCATATTCTAATTCATAAGATTGATTATAGGTTTCCGAAGGCAATTTACCCGGCTTCCGAATAGGAATAAATCCAGCGTTCAATTCAACTGCCAAAGAACTTCCCAGGATGAATCCCCTGGATTCAATTCCTATGACTTTAGTAATTCTGTGCATTTCATAGTAATTCTTAATCTCTCCAATAATAAATTTGAAGATTTTCTTATCCTTAAATGCTGTCGAAACATCCTTAAATTGAATCCCTTCTTTAGGGAAATTTGGAACATTTCTAATTGATTTTTTTACTTCTTCCAGTGTAATGCTCATATCTATTTATTTATTGTTCCACGTGGAACATCATCTTCTCAATAAAATTAATAACACATTTATATCATTTGGCGAAATCCCGGGAATTCTATGTGCTTGACCAATTGTCTTGGGATTTATCCTACTTAGTTTTTCTCTCGCTTCAGTTGATAATGATTGTATGTTTGAATAATCAAACCTATTTTCAATCATAATGTTCTCTAATTTGTTTAATTTACCAGCAATAGCCTTTCCCCTGGTAATATATCCAGCATATTTAATTCTAATCTCGACGGCTTCAATGATTTCGTCAAAGATATCGTCCGGTATACTCCCCAACTTCCCAAATATAAACGGTAATCGCATCAAAACACCATGCAAACAAACCTGTGGCCTGCTGATAATACTAATTAGTTTTACCTTTTGTTTGACGGGAGTCGAAGAATTTTCAATAAGGTAATTATTGATTTGTTCAGGTAATAAAGAAATTTTAGCTATTTGTTCTAAAACATCAGCTACCAACTGTGATTTTACCAAAAACCTTTTATAAAAATGATCTGGCAATAATCCTATTCTGTTCCCAATTTCAGATAACCTTTCATCAGCATTATCCTGCCTTAAAACTAAACGATGCTCAGCCCTACTTGTAAACATTCTGTAGGGTTCATCGACACCTTTGGTTACGAGATCGTCGATTAAAACTCCAATATATGCTTGATCTCTCTCTAAAATTACCTCCTCCAAATTATTAGATTTCTGATGTGCATTAATGCCCGCCATTAAACCCTGAGCACCAGCCTCTTCATAACCAGTTGTTCCGTTGATTTGACCTGCCAGGTATAGATTCAACACCAATTTTGATTCGAGTGTGTGATTTAACTGTGTGGGGTCAAAATAATCATATTCTATGGCATATCCAGGTCTAATTATCTTAGCATCCTCCAATCCAGGAATCAACTTAATTGCCTCTAACTGATTTTCAAATGGTAAAGAAGTCGAAAACCCATTCAAATAATACTCAATAGAGTCAACTCCTTCTGGCTCCAAATATAACTGATGAGAATTCTTTCCTGCAAATATGACCAATTTAGTTTCAATACTCGGACAATACCTTGGACCCAAACTTTTAATAGTTCCATCAAACATGGGTGAAAATTTAAAACCCTTTTCCAATTCTTTATGCACAAGATCATTGGTATAAGTAATATGGCAATTCATTATTGGAAGAGAAAATTCTCTCTTATAATAAAAACTAAATTGCTTACCTGTTTCCCCCACCTGCTCTTCCAACATGCTAAAATTAATTGTACGCTTATCGATTCTAGGGGGCGTTCCTGTCTTCATTCTATCTGCCCTGAAACCCAAATTTTTCAATTGCTCAGAAATACCATAAGATGCAGGTTCAGAAATTCGTCCACCCTTCATTTTAATTTGACCAATATGCATCAAACCATTTAGAAATGTTCCATTAGTTAAAATGACCGTATCTGAAAAGAAAATCACTCCCACATCTGTCTTTACACCTTCAACCCGATTATCATCAATGATCAATTCAACCACCGCTCCTTGCCAAAAACTTATATTTACATTATCCTGAAGTTCATTTTTCCAATATTCCGAGAATTTGAATTTATCACATTGCGCTCTTGGACTCCACATTGCTGGTCCTTTGGAACGGTTAAGCATTCTGAACTGAAGGGTGCTCCTATCCGTAATTTTACCCATCATTCCACCTAATGCATCAATTTCCCTTACAATTTGTCCCTTCGCAATTCCACCCACAGCAGGGTTGCAACTCATCTGCGCGATTCTGTTCAAATCCATCGTTACTACCAAAACACTCGAACCCAATCTTGCTGCTGCGTTGGCAGCTTCACATCCTGCATGTCCTGCACCTACCACAATTACATTATATTTAAATGTTGTATTCATGAAATATCAATCTTAGATAACAAGTGGTAATTACTGCCCAAAAAGTTTCAGAAAAATGAACCCATTTTTTGAATCAATTCTGATTCCTTTAATCTCATAACTTGAATCTCTGAAACATCTTTGTCATTATACCCTAAAAGATGAAGAAAACCGTGCGAAATTACTCTTAATAATTCAGTTTCATATAACTGGTGATAAGTCTCAGAATTATTTCTAACCCTATCTATGCTAATATAAATGTCACCACCGACTAAACCCTTTTCAGTATAATCGAAAGTAATAACATCCGTATAATAATCATGATCCAAAAATTGCTTATTCAATTGCAACAAATAATCATCGCTGCAAAATATATAGTTAATATCTCCCAATTTGTACTTATTTGCTCGCAAAGTCTGCTTCAAAACCCTTATGATTAAAAAAAAATCTAAAGTCGGAAAATTTACATCCTCTTTAAAAAATTGAATGCTCATAATTGTATTAATAAAAACTTAAAAAAATACTATTGTTCTTTGTGAGAGAAGCTAATTATCTCACCTTTAATACATTAATATATCAGCTAGGAAGTCAGAAATTACCAAATCACTTTCCTTAGGAATAATCAAATCATTTTCAAAAATGAAATGACCCCTATTTTTTAAAAGTTTCATTTTTGTATCAAAGTGATTGATTATATTATAATCAAAATTGCTGGAAATAAAGTTTCTAGAAAGACCTTGAAACGTACGTAACTTTAATATTATATATTCATTATATATCTGATTATTTGATAGTTGTTCAACCTCGTAACAAACATTTCCTTCCGATCCACTCAGATCACGAATATATTTCTTTATATTCTTATGATTCCATTGCCTGGATTTATGATTATAACTATGAGAAGAAACACCTACGCCAATATATGGAATTTGATTCCAATATGCAAGGTTGTGTCTTGAATAAAAGCCCTCCAAAGCAAAATTACTAATCTCATACTGTTTAAAACCTTTAGCTACCAAAAAATCATAGATGACTTGATATTGAGAGAGAAATTGATCTTCATTGTTCTCTTTAAATATACCAGCTTTAATCTTCCAGAATAGTTGTGTATCACTTGCTATCGTCAAACTATAAGCTGATACGTGCTTTATATTGTAATTAAAAAGTTGATTCAATGAGAGTGATACTTCTTTCTGATCAATCTCAGGAACAGAATAGATAAGATCAACAGACAAATTTGAAAAAGAAGATCTCTCAATATATTCTAAAGCATCAAATATTACTTCTTTAGAATGATTTCTATTATATTTTTCTAATATTGCGTTATTTAAAAACTGAATTCCCAGACTAATTCGATTTATTCCCATAGAAAAAAGATAATCAACATAAGTCATATTTATATTTTCTGGATTACATTCAATAGTAATTTCAGCATCACTACGTACTCTAAAATTTTTATGAATACTACTAAATAATTTGGCTAAGTGAATTTCTGATAATAAAGATGGCGTCCCTCCTCCAAAATATATCGTATCAAGAAAAGAATCTTCTATATATTCATGCCGTAAACTCATCTCCTTTATCAAAGCATCTACGTAATTATCAATAAGATAAAGTTGATTTCCTGAAAAAAAATCACAGTAAAGACACTTTTTGTTACAAAATGGGATATGAAGGTACAAACCTGCCATTTACAAAATAATAATTACTTCAAGATAACAAAGGAATCTTCTCTATTCGCCGTAAATGCCTTCCATATTCAAAAGCCGTTTTGAAAAATATTTTCACAATTTCCAAAGCCTCATTTTTTGAAATAAATCTTGCTGGAAGAGAACAAACATTAGCATTATTATGAGATCTAGCCAGTTCAGCAACTTCCTTATTCCAACAAATAGCCGACCTTATTCCCTGATGTTTATTAACAGTCATATTTATGCCATTTCCTGAACCACAACAAACAATTCCTACTAAATTTGAATCATTTTCAACAGCTAATGCCAAAGGATGTGCGTAATCAGGATAATCACAACTCTCATCAGAAAAACATCCAAAATCAACAAAATCAATATTTTCACACTTTAAATATTCAATAATGAAATTTTTAAGATAAAAACCAGCGTGATCAGATGCCAAAGCAATTTTAATCATATATTAATTGAAATAATAGTTAATAACTGTTTATAAAAATTTACTTAAAAAATAAATACAAGTTTACATAATCATTATAATTAAAAAACACCTATTCATCCTTACTATTTATCTAAAAAAAATGAAATTATATTTAACTTAAATATTACCACGTGCGAAAGAAAACTAAAGTTTATATCCAAAACTGACATAATGTTAATAAGATCTTATGAATCACTTCTTCAATAATTTATAAAGTTAATAAAATTTGAGTATCTTTTAAAAAATAAAATTTGGTATAAAATTTAAATATTTATCAACATTATTAACATGATATAATTAGAATAAAAATTTTAACTTGTAAAAAAATTAATTATTAATATAAACTCGTTGATTATTATAAATCCCTTTTTATAATAACCATTCCTAAATTTGCATAATGGCTTAGTCAAAATTTCCTTTTAATTTAAATTCCCTTTTTACTGATGATACCTGAAATGAAAATTAAAGAAAATTTAAGAGTGCTCCTTGTTGAGGACAATTTGCTCAATCAAAAATTATTAACCATCAATTTATCCAAGCTGAACTGTATTGTAACTGTGACCAACAACGGACAGGAGGGCTTTGATTTTTTTAAAAAACAAAAATTTGATGTTATTCTCATGGATTTAATGATGCCTATTATGGACGGATATGAGGCTTCAATTGAAATAAGAAAATTTGAAAGGGAAGATGAATCCAGAGGCCATACCCCAATCATTGCTTTCACGGCAAATACTTTGAACAATGATTTTCAAAGATGTATGGAAAATGGCATGGATTATTTAATGGAGAAACCATTTAATTCCTATAAGTTTATTGAAATAATAAAATCTTTTGAATAATAAAATTTACTTCAAATTGATTAAAGAATGGATGAATTTGTTGATTTAAGAGGTCTTAATGATGAAAATTTGGAAAATGAATTAGATACTCAATTAAGACCTTTAAAGTTTAATGATTTTGCTGGGCAAACTAAGATTATAGATAATATACAGGTTTTCGTTCAGGCAGCAAAGATGCGAAATGAATCATTGGACCATGTATTACTGCACGGTCCGCCTGGATTAGGCAAAACAACTCTTTCCAATATTATTGCTAATGAATTGGGTGTCAAATTAAGGCTGACTTCCGGACCGGTTTTGGATAAGCCAGGAGATTTGGCAGGACTTTTAACTAATCTTGAAAAGAATGATGTTTTGTTCATTGATGAAATTCATCGGCTGAGTCCTGTGGTTGAAGAGTACCTTTATTCAGCTATGGAGGATTTTCGTATCGATATTCTTATTGATAAAGGACCAAGTGCAAGATCCATCCAACTTGAATTAAATCCCTTTACCTTAATAGGGGCTACAACCAGAAGCGGATTATTAACTCGTCCCCTGAGAGCAAGATTTGGAATAACTTGTCATCTGGAATATTATGATATTGATATTCTTACAGGTATTGTGAAGCGATCAGCAAGAATATTGGATGTTTCAATCAATGATGATGCTGCTTACGAAATAGCAAGAAGAAGCAGGGGTACCCCCAGAATCGTTAATTCCCTTTTGAGGAGAGTCAGGGATTTTGCCATGGTAAAGGGAAATGGAAAAATTGATATTAATATTACTAAATATTCCCTTGAGGCTCTCAATATAGATCGTTTTGGATTGGATGAAATGGACAATAAAATTTTATCTACCATTATTGATAAATTCAAAGGAGGACCTGTTGGCATTTCTACCATAGCCACGGCCGTTGGGGAAGACTCCGGTACCATAGAAGAAGTGTATGAACCATTTTTGATAAAGGAAGGTTTTATCAAAAGAACTCCAAGGGGAAGAGAGGTTACTGATTTAGCTTACAGTCATTTAGGGAAAAGCAAATTGGATGAAAGTACAGGAACTCTCTTCTAATTTACTTTTTAATTAACTTAATTTCGAATAATTTTGGCCAAAGCTTACCTGTTACGTAAATTTTGTCTGTAACAGGATTCCAGGCAATACCATTTAAAACATCAATCTGATCGTTTTGATTTTGCAGAATAGAGCCGTTCAATCCACTTAAATTAACTTCACCTGTAACTTTTCCGGTTTTAGGATCGATGATAACCAGATTATCAGTTGTCCAAATATTAGCCCAAATTTCACCTTTTATATATTCAAGTTCGTTCAGGTTCTTTACAACACTATGTTCATTACATACTTGTATTTTTTTTATTTCCTGAAAATTTTCAGGATGGATGAAATAGAGATTTTCAGTACCATCGCTCATGATTAATGAAGTACCATCATTTGTTAAGCCCCACCCTTCCTTCGATTTATATTTCCAGGTATTAAGTATTTTAAATGTGTTGATATCATAAACAAAACCGATATCATTTTTGTAAGTCAACTCATATATTTTGTTATTCAGGATGGTAATACCTTCTCCAAAATATTGATTTTCAAGTTTATACTCTTTTAATACTTTGCTTGTTTTGAGATCAAGTCGGTAGATGCAGGAAGATCCTTCCAGACCTGTTCCTTCATAAAGCATGTTGTCGTGAAATTCCAGCCCCTGTGTGAAATGAGTGATGTTGTGTGGATAGGTAGCAACAATCTGGTAGGTATATTTGACAGGTTGAACATCAGAAGTAACTAAAATTTCTTCATAATTATCACCTAAAATTCCGTCAGATTTTAGGGCAGAAATTTTTAAAATATGTTTTCCAACGCCAAAATCTGAAGTTTTAAAGCTGAGGGTATTGGTTAAATTTTTTGAAGTTATTACAAGCTTACCATCCACAGATATTTCTATTTTGTTGAGCGCACCGTCCTTCAGTTTGGTATTAAAGTTCACCTGAAATACCTCTCCCATTTTATAGTTTTTTCTTTTTGGTTCGCACTGAATAGAGGTTACCGGTCGTCTGGAATGGTTATTTGATTGAGCACAGTTCATCAGCAGGATGAGTGTAAACAATATTGTCAATAGTGAAAGGGATATTCGCTTCATTGCAATGCTATGTATTATAAAAAAATATCAACAAAAATAGAATCTTATTTTGTAAGGAGAGCAAGGATTGATGATGTTATTATCTTTGTTGTTGGTATGATAAAAATATTCTGACTTGAGTGCACTAAAAAAATTAGCCGGTGATACCATGATTTATGGTGTGCCAAGTATTGTTGGCAGGTTTTTGAATCTACTTCTCACCCCTATTTACACCTACACTTTTCCCACAGGTGAATACGGAATCCTTGGAAATTTATTGGCTTATGTTGCCTTTTTACAGGTATTTCTTACGTATGGAATGGAAACGTCCTATTTTCGTTTTGCCAGTAAGAGTAAAAAACCCGAAGAAGTGTTCGGCACTTCACTGATAGCTCTTTCTGTCACCTCTATTGTTTTCGTGGTTATAATTTCGCTCTTCTCCCGACAAATTTCAGGATGGATAGGGTATCCGGAGCAGCATCTATATATAGTATGGATGGGAATAACAGTTGCCCTGGATGCAATCACAGCAATACCCTTCGCAAGATTAAGGTTACAGCAAAGACCAATTAAATTTGCCGTTTTTAAAATGTCGAATATTGGTATTAACATCGTTTTAAATCTGTTTTGGATCTTATTGTGTCCCAGGGTTCTTGCACATAATCCCGAATCATTTCTCAGGTTCTTTTATAGTCCGTCGATCGGTATCGGATATGCCTTCCTTTCCTATTTAATTGCCTCTGTTGTTACCTTGCTTCTTTTCCTTCCCGAGCTGAGTATTAAAAAGATTGTTTTTAAGTTCGGCAGGCTAAGGGAAATGTTAAAATACGGATGGCCTATTCTGATAGTTGGCATTGCCGGGATGGTTACCTTGAACATTGACAAGATCTTAATACCGGAGTTGATAGCCAATGGCAAAGTTCCTATGTCTGAACTGGGAATTTATACAGCTAACGGTAAACTTGCCATTCTGATGACCCTTTTCATACAGGCATTCAGATTCTCTTTCGAACCTTTCCTATTCTCTCATTACAAAAACGAGGAATCCAAAAAGGTTTACAGTGTGATTATGAACTATTTCGTCATATTTGGGTTGTTGATTTTTATTGGCGTACTATTTTATGTTGATATTCTGAAATATTTTATCGGTTCTTCCAAATTGGGCTACCACGACCTTGAAGGATTGAAAATCGTTCCCTGGTTGCTGATGGGAAATCTTTTTATGGGTATGTTTTATACACAGTCGCTCTGGTATAAGCTGACAGATCAAACGCATTTTGGGGCAACGTTTTCGATTATCGGAGGTCTAATAACATTGTTTATCAATATATTGTTTATTCCCAAAATTGGTTACATGGCTTCTGCCATCGCTTTTTTTGTCTCTTCGCTGATTACCACACTCATCTCCTATTATTACGGGCAAAAATATTTCCCTGTAAAGTATAACCTCAAGAAAATTGGAGCCTATTTTCTAGTGGCTATTTCATTGTATATCATTGAGATGAATATAAATATTGATGGGTTTATTTTAAAATACAGTTTCAAGACGCTCCTTTTTTCTTTGTTCTTACTTTATATATGGAATCAGGAAAAATCTGATTTAAGGAGATTATTGCCGAAGCGTTCGGATGTTGATTGATCATTTTCAGTTGGTATGAATAATACCTCATGGGTATTTCATATCTTAGCCGATTGAAAATGCACGCTGAATAATGGCAAATTAAGGACCATTTTCAATTGGGTAATACATTGAATAACACGATAATCGTCGGGTATATGTATTCGACTTGAAGAGTTACATGTTTAGATGAGGGTAAAAATTATAAATAAATCAAAAAATAGCCTGCCACGTTATGGCACGGCACAATCTGCCGGAATGGATCTTTGTGCCGATTTATCAGAACCGGTGATTCTGAGTCCTCTTGAAAGGAAAATAATCCCTACAGGACTTTATATTCAGCTGTCTGATGGTTATGAGGCACAAGTACGTCCGAGGAGTGGACTTGCGATCAACAAGGGTATAACAGTGCTTAACTCGCCAGGAACAATTGATGCAGATTATAGAGGAGAGATCAAGATCATTCTGATCAATTTATCCCAGGAGGATTTCATTGTCAACAATGGAGAGCGGATTGCTCAGATGGTAATATCCCCATACAAACAGGTTGAATGGGAGGAAGCGGATATGCTGGATAAAAGTGAAAGAGGTGAAGGTGGTTTTGGTCACACAGGAAAGCACTAATTAATGCTTTTAATAAACTAATAATGAGTAATATAAATAATATTTTTTCTTTAGCCGCACTTCTCTTTCTTCTTTTTGTTTCCTGTAAAGCGCCCCAGCAAGCAATTATCAAGGCAGTACCGGAAGAAGAGAGTAAGGGTCTTTCTTTACTTTCGGACGACCAGAAACAGCAGTTTCAGTATTTATTTATTGAAGGAATCAAGCAAAGAACAATTGGTAATGTCGAAGAAGCCATAAAGATTTTTTCAAGATGCCTTGAAATTGATCCATCGTCTTCAACCTCTCTTTACGAAATTGCCAACATTCATCTGGTCAGAGGTGACTTTCAGAGTGCCATGCTGATGCTGGAAAAAGCCGTTTCAATGCAACCAAAGAATCAGTATTACCAGATTTTGCTGGCCAAGATTTATCAGCAGAATAAACTCTATGAAAAGGCAGCCGGTACATTCGCCGTATTATCTGAATTGACACCTGACAATACGGATTATCCAATTTTTCGGGCAGAGATGTTGAACCTGGCAGGAAAACAGGTGGAGGCGCTGGCATTTTACAATGAACTTGAAAAGAAGTGGGGGGTTATTGAGCCAATTTCTCTTGGAAAGCAGGCTATTTATGTAAAGCAGGGAAAGAAAAAGGAAGCTTACCTGGAGATTCAGAATCTGACCGCAAAATTTCCGACTGAGTCTAAATATTTTGGTTTATTGGCAGATATGTTTTTGGCTGACAGTGTAATGGATAAATCTTTGGAAAATTACAACAAAGTTTTACAGTTAAAACCGGATGATGGTTTCGTTCAATTCTCGCTTTCCAACTATTATCAGGTAGCAAAGGATTATGCAAAGTCGTATGAACATTTGAAGTCCGGTTTTGAGAATTCCACCTTGGAGATCGAAACCAAAGTGCAAATGTATATGCTTCATCTTCAGTCTGAAGAACAAAAATTGACTGATGATCAACGGCTGGAACTTATCAATATCTTAATAGACAAGCATGTAGACGATGAACGGCCGAGAGCACTACTTGCAGAGTATTTTCTTGGTAAAAAGCTTACCCAAGAGGCCCGAGAACAACTTCGGTTGGTGGTGGAAATCAATAAGGGTAACTATGCCTACTGGGAGCGTTTGCTATATATTGACAACGATCTACTGGATTGGAAATCTTTGAGTTATGACAGTAAAAGGGCGATAAAATATTTTCCAGAGCAGCCTGTTTTGTATATTCTGGATGCCGTCGCTATGATTCAGCAGGGAAATTACATAGATGTTTTTGCTGTGTTGGACTCGGCCGAGACGTACTCAACCAATAAAACGCAGTTGCTTTCACAGGTATATACTTATCGGGCAGAAGCGTATTATAAACTTAAGGATTATGAAAAGGCATTCAGCTGGTTTGACAAAGTAGTGGAAATAGATCCGCAGAATTACCTTGCTTTAAATAATTATGCCTATTACCTTTCGCTGAAATCTCTTAAACTTGATGTTGCAGAAAGGCTCAGTAATCTGGTTATCAAGAATAATCCGGATAATGCCACCTATCTTGACACTTATGCTTGGGTATTATTCAAGAAGAAGGACTATCAGTTAGCCAAATTCTACATGGAATCAGCGCTTTCGAGCAGTTCGGAGGAGAATCCTGTTTTGGTAGAGCATTATGGAGATATTTTGTTCTTTTTGAATCAGAAAGATAAGGCGGTTCAACAATGGGAAAAATCGCTGAAAATGGGTAATAAATCCAAAATTTTGCCATTAAAAATTAAGAAAGTTGCGTATATTGAATCAGAAGAGGAGTAGGTTGATGAATCTTAAATTATTACATATCAGTTTATTGGGCGTGCTGTTACTCCTGTTTGCGGGATGTAAACACGTAGAAAAAGTTGTTATTGAACGAAAATTAAAACCGGTAAGTGTCAGACGTGCAGTCAGATTGGTCCGCGAAAATGAAGTTAAGTTCAATACGTTATCTGTAAAAAAGGTCAGACTCAACATCAATAATGATGGTAATACATTTTCGATCAGGGGATTATATAGAATTAAAAAGGATAGCATAATACAGGTAAAGGCTCAGAAACTGACAGTTCCGGTAGGTAATCTTGAAATTGACCAGGACTCCTTCCGTGTTGTTAAGCATATTGGCAGTGCTGTAATATCGGGCACCATTCAGAGTATCAACGATCTAGCCGGGACTGATGTAGATTATCAGACAATACAGTCAATCCTGAGCAATCATATTCAATCCATTAAACAGGATCAAATAGACAATCCATTTAAGGATTATACGATGGCTATCGAGGAAAATATGTATAAAATTTCTTCAATCAGAGAGAGAAAGTTTAAGAAGTTTTCGAATAACGAAAACAGGTTTGAGCGGTTCAAGCAAAGAAATGAAGAAGAGCACCTGGTCAAGCATAATATTTATATAGATCCGGATATTTTTGTGGTAAGGAAGATCGTATTCAATGATTTGAACACAAAAATGTCAGTTACTATCGAGTTTTCTGAGTTCAAGGAATTAGGAACAAAATGGTTTCCGGGTACGATACATTTATCTGTATCCGGCAAGAAAAAATTGGAAGTGCAGATTGAATTGTCCAAAATTTCCATAGACGATGAAACGGATTTTGGCTTTGTTATTCCGTCTAAGTATAAACGGGAAGAGTTTCAAAAATATTAATTCTTGAATTGAGGAATATGAAGTCTGACATCGAAAAAATAGTTTTAACCTGGCTATTATTCCTGATGGCATTTACTTCTTATGGCCAATCAATCAATGAATTAAAAAAGGAAAAGGAAAAGACCAGCCGGGAAATTGAATACATCAATCATTTACTGAAGGAGACTGACCAGAACGCTAAAACTTCTATTAACCGGCTTTCTGTTCTTGAGAAGAAGATTCGCCTGCAAGAAAATCTGATTTCCAATATCAATTATGAATTGGCCTATCTTGATTCGACTATCGTGAGAAGCAACCAAAATATTGACTCACTAAATGCAGATCTTCAGTTAATTAGAGATCGTTACGCTGCAATGATCAGATATGCCAGAAGAAATCAGAACCAGAACAACCAGCTGGTATTTTTGCTTTCATCTGAAAATTTCAACCAGGCCTATAAACGTTTTGTTTATATGAAGCAGTATGCCGATTACCGTAAGACTCAGGTTAAGGAGATAAGTTCTTTAAAAGAGAAGTTAGGTACCATGGTGATTGACTTAAACGACAGAAAGTCAGAAAAGGAACAATTGCGTTCTTCAAAGATCAGTCAATCAGATATATATTCAAAGCAGAAGGCTGAGCAAAAGGAATATTATGCTGACCTGCAAAAAAAGGAAAAGGATTTAAAGAAGAAGCTTGAAAGTCAGCAGAAGATCGCCCAGATGTTGGAACAAGAGATTGAGAAGAGTATTGCCGAAGAGGCTCGAAAAGTAGCTTCAAAAACCGCAAAAGTACCCGGATCAAAGCCATCGCCTGAGCTGGCAAAGCTATCTGACGATTTCGCACAGAACAAAGGGAAACTTCCATGGCCGCTTCAGAAGGGATTGATCACGGATCATTTCGGGGAGCATCCGGATCTGGTGTTGAAACATGTGATAAAAAGGAATTCAGGCATAGACATCACCACCCAATCGGGTGCCAAGGCACGTGCCGTTTTTAAAGGAGAGGTTTCCAAGGTACTTGCGATACCCGGGGGAAACTGGGCTGTAATTTTGAGGCACGGCAGTTACCTTTCGGTTTATTCCAATCTGGCCAGCGTTTCTGTCCAGGCGGGTCAAAAAGTGGATACCAGACAGGACATCGGAACAGTTTTTACGGATAAGGAAGACGACAATAAGACAGTCCTGAAATTTCAACTCAGGCACGAATATGACAAACTGGATCCGGAGCAATGGATCGGAACTTTGTAGGTATCAGTATTTTGTCAGATTCGCTACTTTTGTTAAGGCCTGGATATTGATTATTCTGATTTTACGACCCTGAAGATCAATCAATTTGTCCTGCTTAAACTCTGAGAGGAGTCGAATGATAGATTCAGTGGCCGTTCCCACCATGTTGGCGAGTTCTTCGCGGGTAAGTGAAATCTGAAGCGTTTTATCTGCATCGAGCTCAAATTCTTGTTTGAGCAGTAGAAGTACTTCTGCGAGCCGCTCCCTTACAGTTTTTTGCGCTATATCCGTGATGTAATCGTTGGCCTCCTTCAATTCAGCACAAACTATTTTAAGCATCGCGAGCGAGAATTTCCAGTTACGCTCGATCAGACTAAGCAATGTTTTATATGGGATATGGCACAGCGAGGAATCTTCGATGGTTTTGGCCGAAGTGCAGGCAGATTCCTGACTTAAGAGAGATCGGTAAGCAATGATATCACCTTTCTTGGCAAAACGGATGATCTGTTCTTTCCCGTCAATGCCGGTCTTGTAAATTTTGACAATTCCCAGGGTGATGCAGTAAAAACCCGTCAGGCGGCTTCCCTCTTTGTACAGAACGACCCCTTTCTTAATGGCAGTACAAACTTTTTCGTTGTTCAGGCTTTTCATCTCATCTTCGGTAAGGGACTGGAAAAACCGGAAACCTGCTAAGCTGATATCTTCTGTTAAGTAATTGGTGTTCTTCATTCTACAAAAATAAAGTTGAAGATAAAATTCCGAGTTAAATATACAATTTTGGAAACAGATTCACCTCTTTTTTTGAGGATCATAATTCAGGTTAGATGGGATGTATTTCTCGACAAATTCTATCGGGACCTTCTTCCTTGTTGCATAATCTTCTATCTGGTCTGCTCCTATCTTTTCAATGCCAAAATACCTGGATTCAGGATGTGCAAAATATACCCCGCAAACTGAGGCATTCGGATACATAGAGAAATTCTCTGTCAAAGAAATCCCGGAATATTCCTCCGCTTTCAGTAGTTTGAAGATGGTCTCTTTTTCAGAGTGTTCCGGGCAAGCCGGATAGCCCGGGGCTGGCCTGATACCCTGATATTTTGAGGCAATAAGCTCCTCTGGAGTAAGGTTCTCAAACTTATTGTAGCCCCAAATATCTTTCCGGACATCCTCGTGTAATTTCTCTGCAAATGCTTCCGCGAGCCTGTCAGAAAGTGCCTCCAGCATGATAGCCTTGTAGTCGTTATTTTCCTCCTTGTATTTCTTCACCAATTCGGATACACCGATCCCGGCAGTGACGGCAAAGGCTCCGCAATAATCAGCAATATCTGTTTCTTTTGGTGCAATGAAGTCACTCAGACAGAGTTGCGCTGTGGCGCCCTGTTTTTTCTCCTGTTGTCGCAACTGGTGAAATGTGCTCAACAAAGGAGACCGACTTTCGTCTGTATAGAGTTCAATATCATCCATTACCGCATTGGCGGACCAGATACCGATCACTCCGTTCGCGCGGATCATCTTTTTCGAAATGATCTCATCCAGGAACTGATTCGCTTCTTCGAAAAGCTGGCGGGCAGCCTCCCCCTTATCGGGATCGTTTAGTATGGCAGGATACTTTCCCTTGAATTCCCATACCAGGAAGAAGAAGGTCCAGTCGATGTATTTTCTCAACTCCTCCAGGGGATAGTCATTAAAATATTTTACCCCCAGGAAGTTGGGTTTTGAGACAGGGTATTTAACAAAATCAGTATTGAATTTCCTTTTTCTGGCCTCCTGTAATGTCCAGTATTCTTTGGGCTTTTTAGCGCTGTGAACTCTTCTAAGCTCCGCATATTCCTGTAAAGTTGCATTTAAGAAGTCGGGGGATCCTGACAAAAGTTCGGCCACTACCTGAACCGACCGGGAGGCATCTTTAACATAAAGTGTTGTCTGGCTATATTGGGGGGCGATTTTGACTGCTGTATGAATCTTGGAGGTCGTAGCACCACCAATTAGCAATGGTTTTTTCAGGCCTTTCATTTCCATCTCTTTTGCCACATAAACCATCTCCTCGAGAGACGGAGTGATTAATCCACTTAATCCGATGATATCGACCTGCTCTTTTTCTGCAGTTTCAAGTATTTTTTCGCAAGGGACCATGACGCCCAGATCGATTACCTCATAGTTGTTGCATGCCAGCACAACACCCACAATATTCTTACCTATATCGTGCACATCACCTTTAACGGTAGCCAGCAAAATTTTCTTTCGAACCGTAACTTTACCCGGCTGTAATTTTTTCTCCTCCTCAATATAAGGTTGAAGCCAGGCTACCGCTTTTTTCATGACCCTGGCCGATTTGATTACCTGGGGCAGGAACATCTTTCCTGATCCGAAGAGATCCCCGACCTTGTTCATCCCGTCCATCAAAGGTCCTTCGATGATATTAATCGGGGAGTCATAAAGGGGCAGAAGTTGGCGGACATCATCTTCGATGAAATCTGTAACACCCTTTACCATGGCATGTTCTACTCTTTCTGTCAGGGGCAATTCCCTCCAGACTTCCAGTTTCTCCTGCTTTTCGTCTATTGATTTATTTTTCTCCGAATATTCAAGCATGCGTTCGGTGGCATCCGGTCTTCTGTTGAGGACAAGGTCTTCTACCAGTCCCAGCAATTCGGCCGGGATCTCATCATAGATTTGAAGCATACCCGGGTTGACGATTCCCATGTCCAGTCCGGCGCGGATGCCATGGTATAGGAAGACTGAATGAATGGCTTCCCTGATATTGTTATTTCCCCGGAAGGAGAAGGAAACATTGGAAATTCCGCCGCTTACTTTGGCGTAAGGCAAGTGCTTTTTGATCCAGGTGGTTGTCTTGAAAAAGTCGACGGCGTAGTTGTTGTGCTCTTCCAGCCCCGTTCCTATCGTCAGGATGTTAGGGTCAAAAATGATGTCTTCTGCGGGGAAACCGACCTGGTCGACCAGGATATGGTAGGCTCTTTCGCAGATAGAAATTCTCTTCTCATAAGTCGTTGCCTGACCTTGTTCATCGAAGGCCATTACCACGACTGCAGCCCCGTAATCCCTGATCTTGCGTGCGTGGAATTTGAACCGCTCCTCCCCTTCTTTCAGGCTGATTGAATTGACGACGCACTTTCCCTGTACACATTGAAGTCCGGCTTCGATCACTTCCCATTTAGAAGAGTCGATCATGATGGGTAACCTTGAAATATCCGGTTCGGAGGCGATCAGGTTGAGAAATCTGACCATTTCTTTTTTCGCATCGAGCATGGCATCATCCATGTTGATGTCGATGATCTGTGCCCCGCCCTCAACCATTTCGCGGGCTACAGAAAGGGCTTCGTCGTATTTACCATCCCTGATCAATCTGGCAAATTTGATAGAACCGGCTACATTACACCGTTCGCCAATATTGACAAAATTGGATTGTTTGCCGACGGTCAGGGGTTCGAGTCCGCTCAGCCGGGTAATTTTTTCGGGATGGGATTTGCGGTGCGGTTTTGATTTTGCGGCCAATTTTACCAGTTCGCGAATATGTTCGGGGGTTGTTCCACAGCAGCCGCCGATGATGTTGACGGTTCTGTTGCCGGTAAACTCAGCAACCTCCTGCCGCATTGCCTCGGGCGTTTCATCGTACTCTCCGAACTGGTTGGGCAATCCGGCATTGGGATGGACACTGACGAAGAACGGGGCTTTCCTGCTAAGTTCTTCCAAGTATGGGCGCATGTCTTTCGCTCCGAATGAGCAGTTTAGTCCGATGGTGAGCAGATCGATGTGCGAGACAGAATTGAGGAAGGCTTCGATGGTCTGGCCCGAGAGGGTCCGGCCGCTCTTATCGGTGATGGTTCCCGAGATCATTACAGGAATTTTCATCCCTCTCTCCGCGAATATTTCGTTGATTGCCACCAGGGCGACTTTACAGTTCAAGGTATCGAAAATGGTCTCGATCAGCAGGAGGTCGACACCACCATCCAGTAAGCCCTCCACCTGGGTGCGGTAGGAAACTCTTAGTTCATCGAAGGAAATGGCGCGGTAACCCGGATCGTTGACATCGGGCGACATGGAGCAGGTCTTGTTGGTAGGACCGATGGAGCCTGCGACATACCTGGGTTTATTGGGTGTTGAGAATTTTTCGGCAGCCTCATGGGCTATTTTGGCAGCCTCAAGGTTGATTTCGCGGACAAAATTCTCCATGCCATAGTCGCTCTGGGATATGGAGGTGGCGTTGAAAGTATTGGTCTCAATAATGTCGGCACCTGCTTCCAGGAATGCCTCATGAATTTCCCGGATGGCCTCCGGTTTGGTGATACAGAGCAGATCGTTATCGCCTTTGAGCGAGGAGGGCCAGTTTTTGAAACGTTCTCCGCGGAAGTCTTCCTCGGAAAATTTGTACCGCTGGATCATTGTTCCCATCGCCCCGTCGAGGACGAGAACTTTTTCTTCCAATACTTTGCGGATGTCGGGTTTGATCATGGTTTTTTGGTTAGGGTACTTAATATTTGGCGAGCTATCAATACGCCATTCACGGAGGCTTGCATCAGTCCGCGGGTGATGCCAGCTCCGTCACCGCCGAAAAAGAGATTTTTTACGGCAGGACTCTGGAAGGAGCTGTCGACTTTGACGATGTTTGAATAAAATTTCACCTCTACGCCATAGAGCAATGTTTCGTCACTCGCCAGCCCGGGACTGACCTTATCCAGCGATTTGATCATCTCGATGATATCAAAAAGGATGCGGTGGGGGAGCACCAGACTCAGGTCGCCGGGCACAGCATCTTTCAGGGTGGGTACGATGTTATTCCGGTAAAGCCGGTCGGTGGTGGTACGTCTTCCACGGATCAGGTCGCCGAAGCGTTGGACCATAATTTTATTTCTCGTGAGCATATTGGCCAGCCGGGCGATGTGCTTGCCATACTCGATTGGAGCATTGAAGGGTTCTGTAAATTTTTGGGAGACCAGCAACGCGAAATTGGTGTTTTCACTTTTCAGGTCTTTGTAACTGTGGCCATTCACCACGGCGAGGTGGTTGTCGTAATATTCGGAAGAGACGAAGCCGCCGGGATTGGAGCAAAAAGTACGAACTTTATCGTCGAAGGTGCGGGTATAATGGATCAATTTGGCCTCGTAGAAATTATCGTTGATTTCTTGCATTACTTCGTTGCGGCATTCCACTCTGACGCCTATATCCACGATTCCCACTTCCGTCGGGATTTTTTTTAGGGCGCATTGTTTCATGAGCCAGTCGGATCCCTCGCGACCGATGGCCAGCACGACATGTTTCCCGTTATAAGTTTCCACGGTAGTTTTGACACCTGTAACTTCCTTATTTTCAATAACAAACTCGGTTACAGGCAAATTAAATTTTACCTCAACGCCTTTTTGAGTAAGATGATGGAAGAGTGTGCGGTAGAGTTCTTGTGTTTTTTCCGTACCCAGATGACGCACCGGGCAATGAACCAGTTTCAGGTTGGCTTCGATAGATTTTCTGCCAACCTCCCGCATGGCAGGAGTTTCGTGAAGGCCATGAATATCGGCATCTGCCCCAAATTGGAGGTAGATGTCGTCGGTATAGCGGATCATCTCCCTGGTTGCTTCGACGCCAATATAATCTGGCAGGTTCCCTCCCACCTCGTGCGAAAGTGAGAGTTTGCCATCGGAGTAGGCTCCTGCACCTGCCCAACCAGTAGTGATGGAACATGGTTTACAATTGATACAGGTCCCGTCGTTGGTAGGTTTCGGGCAATTTCTCTCGTAAATGTCCCTGCCCTTCTCGAGCATTAGAATGCTGAGGTCATCGCGTTCCTTGGTAAGTTCATAGGCGGTAAAAATGCCTGCAGGTCCGGCTCCAACAATGATAACGTCGTAAATTTTTTCCATAACCCGGCAAAGGTAGGAATTTTCCCAGGAAGATAGAGAATACGGAATCAGGAAGCAGGTCGAAGGCTGTTGTTAGAAAGAAATTTTTATTACTTTTCGATGCTTTATGTAACGGATACTTTCATTCTGGCAAAAAACACTAAGCGATTGAATATATGGCAAATACAATTTTTAATAGAAGAAATTTTCTACTATTAGGCGCGACAGCGACCGTAGGTATGACGGCCCAGGCCTTGCAGGCTATTCCTGCGAAAAAGAAAAAAGAGAAGAAGAAAAAGAAGATTATCTACCGGACGTTAGGGAATACAGGTATCGAATTACCCATCGTCAGCATGGGTGTGATGAAGGCAGACAATCCCAATATCTTGAAAGCTGCTTATGAATTGGGGATCCGGCATTTTGATACTGCCAATAGTTACCAGGAAGGCCGTAATGAAGAGATGGTTGGAAACTATTTCAAAGATATTCCAAGAGATAAAGTTATTATTTCCACCAAGATTCATCCTCCGAAGGAAGGTATGTCGACAGAGCAGTTTCTCGAAAAATTTGAAGAATCCCTGAAAAGGTTGCAGATGAGTTATGTAGATATTCTTTATCTGCATGTATGTGATAACAGGGCTTACACGCTGGATCCAAGATACCTTGAAGCCCTCAGAAGAGCAAAAGAGAGTGGGAAAGCCCGGTTTGTTGGATGCTCAACGCACATCAACATGGCTGAGGTAATAAATGCAGCTGTTGACAGCAAATTTTATGATGTTGTACTTACGTCTTACAACTTCCGTTTGAAAGATGACGCGGAGCTGCAGAAAGCGCTTCAGCGTGCCAATGACGCCGGACTTGGCATCGTAGCCATGAAGATAATGGCTGGCGGTTTCCTGGATAAGGAGAGGAAGAAACCAGTTAATTGCAAGGCCGCATTGAAGTGGGCTATATCTAATCCTCTTATTCACACCTCCATACCTGGTCTCACGAACTTTGAAATGTTGAAGGAAAATTGGCAAGTTGCCCTCAACCATAATCTGGATGATCAGGAAAGAGGTGATTTACAGCTGGCAATGAACGATACCGGTCTGTATTGTCACGGATGTCTGACCTGCTCCGGTCAGTGTCCCAAAAACCTGCCGATTCCTGATCTTATGCGCTCTTATATGTACAACTACGGCTATTCCTATCCTGCCAAGGCACAAACTACAGTTGCGCAATTAAACCTTTCCTACAATCCTTGTGAAGGTTGTCCGGGATGTACCGTTGCTTGTCCGAACGGATTCGACGTCAGGGAGCGCATTACCGATATTGCCCGCATAAAGATGGTTCCGACAAGCTTCCTGGTATGAAAAAATTACTTTTTGCAGGTCTCTTTTTTATTTCCTTTTGCGTGCGCTCCCAAGATTTTGCCTTTCCTCAGCTTCCTGCCTGGAAATCGGATGGTAAGATTTTGAGTTTTAACAAGGATAATCTTTTTGAGCACATTGATGGTGCCGCAGAATTTTATTTAAGTTTTGGGTTTGAGTCGTTGAAGGTGGCCAGCTGGACCAATAATGGGACTGAATTGACCATTGAAGTCTATGATATGGTTAGTCCATTGAACGCCTGGGGTATTTACAGCAATGAAAAATCGGCGAAGGCCCAGACCGTTCCCGTCGGACTGGAAGGTTATGGAGATGCGACCACTTTTACTTTCGCAACCGGGAAATTCTATGTGAAGATGAACGGCATGCAGCTCGAAAAAGTATCCGGATTTTCTCTGAAAGCGTTGGCCGAAGAGTTCGCCAAAACCTTGTGTGCCAAGCCGGAATATCCAAAAGTCGTCGGCTTGTTTCCAAAGGAAAATCAGCTTGCCAACACTTGCCAATATATCCCGTCCGAATTCATGGGACTGGGATTTTTAGGTTCGGCTGTGCGGGCGAAATACAATACCGGAGGCGAGGAGATTACCCTGTTTGTTGTTGAAAGAGCTGATGCTGCTTCCATTGAACAGATCGTCACGAAATATGCCTCTTATGCTGAGTCAAAAATAAAGAAAGCTGCTGAAGGAGATTTCCTTTTCAAAGATCCATTTAACGGAAATGTATTTCTGAGGTGGAAAGGCAATTATCTTCTCGGAGCCACTGGGTTTTCGGATAAGAAGAAAGTAGTCCCGATGATGGACTCCATATCGAAAAAACTTTAGATGCATAAAATCCTCAGCGCAATTCTTCCAGCATAGCCTTGATGTTTTTGTGAATGGTCGGGGCCGTTTCGGGTCCGAGTGAATTGACTTCCCCGTAAGGACGTCCCTCTTTTCCATAGGTAAAAGGTGCCTTTTCGTCCCACTGGCTTTTAGGAACGATGTATCCGATTTCGTCGTTGGCAAGCCCGAACATGAATTTATATTTACCAGGCATCATCTCCCTGATGGCAGGAACCTCCACCGGTGCAATTTTAAAATCCTGACCTTCAGGAGATTCAACTCCTCCATTTAAAATTTCAGGGTATAATTCACCGGGGATTGTTACCAGTGAAATGGGTCCGATTTTCACGACTGCCAGTTCAGATTTCATATTCATCCAGCCCGTCATGCCTCTTTTCATGATTCCCATCATGGAAGCCAATTTGAACATGTTATTATCAAGTCTTAAAGGCAAGGTTTTCGCTACAATGGATATGGCGGCTGAATCGATGATCTCTTCAGGTTTTTCCATTGCTTTCAAGGCAAGGTAAGCCAGTTGTTTTCCCTGGGCTGCCGCTTTTTCGAAGGTGGGAGCCTTGAATTCTTCTCCGGTGAAGGGATCTTTTACCGTAAGTCTCGGGTGGGTTGTCATTAATCCGCCAACAGCCGCGCTGGCATATACTGCCACACCACCAACCCCGGCTTTCATCAGGCTGTCCTTTTTAAATACACCCTTTTCAATACCTTCTCTTACGTAATGAGGGAAATCTGAAGTAAGCAGAAGATTATCGCTCCACAGCGTTTCCGGATGATCGCCCCAGGAAATCAGGGTGCCTAGCGTTTTATTGGTTTCTTGATCGAGGACCTGGATCATGCGCAGGCCGGAGTCAAATACATCAGGTTTTCTGGTATCGATGACCAATGGTTCAGCTCCGGTAAGATCTTGGGAAACAGAAAACCGGGCAGGCCGGATATTCTTCGCGGCTGTCTCGATCGCCTTTACTGCTTGATTTTTAACATATTCCATGTGTGCTGCATTGATTCCTGACTCAAAGGGACTCTTTCCCCAGATTCCAAGCAGGTCTGCTGCTTCATGGGTATGGGTGGAGGTGATGATGGCGTAGGTGATACCGGCCTCTTTTGAAATCCGTTCTCTGACGTCAATCACATCATTGTTTATGAATCCAATAGCGTCGAGCACGACGATGGCGAGGCGGGTTTTCCCATCATCGATAATCATTGCCCTGGCCCATTGGTCGTCGTGAATTCCGTTGGCGGGTTTGTTATTACCAAAGCCGGCGATCCAGACCGGATCGAATTTACCGTTCCCATTCCCATCGGTATAAGTTTCTCCTTTGTCGAATTCCGCATTTTTGTTTTTATCATCCCATTTATCGGGAACGGATGCCGTGATCGGGAAGGCAGCAAATCCGGCTTGGAGCCGGGAAGGAGCATTGTTAAGGATTTTCAGGTCGAGTTGATAATCCGGATGCTGATCTCTCAGGTTGTTTCCACACCAGAAAATCAGTCCTATTAATAGGATAAGCAAGGTGAATCCCAGGTATTTAAAAAACTTCTTCATGGTAATGTAATTAGTAATTTGAATCTTTACGCGTGGTAAAGATAGTAACCAGTTTATTTAGAAAACCATATTTCGGTTTTTTTCAAATTTTTTTTTTGTCGAGGTGTAACAATAATGCAAAACTGGCGTCTTATTAACAGCGAATTTTTAGTTTAGACAGGTTAAATTACTTTGACACAAGGCTGCTTCCATTAATGGGGTGGCCTTTGTTGTCAAGAAGAAAAATAAAAACTATTTTTACGTGTTACAAAATTCTAAATAACATATAACAATGACGAACAGAAGAGATTTTTTTAAGACTACTTCTCTGGTAGTAGCAGGAAGTATGATTGGTGCCAACATGGTAACAGCTGCCCTCCCAAAAGGCAAAAAGAAAAAGAAAGTCGGACTTCAGCTCTATTCCCTTCGTGATGATATGGGCAAGGATGCTGCCGGAACACTTAAGATAGCAGCTGATATGGGCTATTATTCACTCGAAACTGCTTCCTACGATGCGGGGAAAATTTATGGAATGGTTCCTGATGAGTTCACAAAACGAGTGCACGATTTAGGTATGAGGCTGAATAGTTGCCATCTCGGCGGACCAAACTACACCAAAGAAACGCACAATACCGTTATGGATTGGTGGAAAAAGGCCGTTGAAGATCACTCAAAGACAGGCATGAAATATATGATTAAACCGGGTATGAAATGGCCTAATAAACTGGATGAGTTGAAAGTTCAGATGGATTATTTCAATGCCGTCGGGGATTTGACAGCTGCGGCCGGGATGCAGTTTGGCTTCCACAACCACAATCACGAGTTTACCAAAATTGAGGGTCAGATCATTTATGATTTCATGATTGCCAATACTGATCCCAAGAAAGTATGTTTCGAGATGGATGTGTATTGGGTGATGAAGGGCGGTTATTCTCCGGTCGATTACATGAATAAATACCCGAAACGTTTCCCGCTGCTGCATATCAAGGATGAGAAAGAGATTGGTGAGAGCGGCTTACTGGATTTCAAAACCATATTTGAAAAGGGTTATTCTATTGGCATCAAAGATTGGTTTGTTGAAGTTGAGCGGTATAATTTTACACCCATTGAAAGTGTCCAGAAGAGTTATGACTTCTTGGCAGCAGCTTCTTACGTAAAAGGATAGGGGTCGCAGTTTCAGATCCCTTTGACCCTCATTCTCAGGGTAAAGACGGATGTCCGTGCCGTGATGAAGAGGATATTCTTCTTTTTTCCGCCGAAGCAGAGGTTGGAAGGTAGTTCGGGAACTACTATTCTGGCGATGTTTTCGCCTTTGGGGTTATACACAGAAACACAACTGTTGGTCAGGTAAATATTACCTTGATTGTCAATCGACATCCCATCTGAACCCTCGGGGGCAAAGAGGGTCTTGCCGCTAAGCGTTCCGTCGCTGTTGATGTTGTATTTCCAGATTTTTTTGTCATTAATATCACTGACATATAATATCTTACCATCCGGGGTACCTACCAGACCGTTGGGCTGTTTGTAATCTTCAATGACGCGGATGACCTTTCCGGCAGGGTTCCGGTAATAGACTCCGCGGACTTTCTGAACTTCTTTGTGACCGGTTTCCCAGTATTCACGGAAGTAATAGGGATCGGAGAAATAGATGCCACCATCCGGTGTGATCCAAAGGTCGTTGGGGCCATTTAGTGCGAAACCGTCGAAATTTTCGGCCAGGGTTTGGTGCTGACCGTCCATGGAGAAGACAACAAGTCTGTTATGCAAATCCGCGCAAGCGATCAGCTCGCCCTTATTGTTGAATTTTGTGCCGTTGGCTCTTTCTGAGGAGGTGACAAAATTGGTGATAGAGCCGTTTTCGTTCCATATTTCAATTTTGTTATTGGGCTGATCTGTGAAGAATACACGGCCATCCGGCGAAGCAGAAGGACCTTCGGTAAAAATGTAACCGCTACCGGCTTTTGTTATGGTTGAACCTTCGGCTATCAGACTTTTGACAGGTTTTGGATCCCTGGAAAAGAGCGTCAGGGAACAGGCTAACGAGAGAACAATCAGTAAGAGATTTTTCATAATTTAAGTATAAAACGCAGATTCGCCCCGGCGAGTCCGCAGTACCTTGGAGCTTTCAGCGAAAGTAAAATAATTCCAGCAATTTGGGTTAAATTTGCCGGATAAAAAAGGGCGAAGATGGTGACACTGAAAGCAAATGAGTTTATTGAAAGAATGAAGGGGAATGTCGTTCTGGATATTCGTACGCCTGCTGAATTCGATGAAGGCCATTTGCCGGGCGCTATTTCTTTTCCGCTTTTCGGTGACGAGGAACGTGTCGTTGTTGGAACCCTATACAAGCAACAGGGGCGTGAGCAGGCTGTTCTAAAAGGACTGGAACTGGTGGGTCCCAAACTTAAGAAATTCGTTTTGAAGGCTGCCAAATTTGCCGGGCCGCTTTTCCTGTATTGCTGGAGGGGTGGAATGCGCAGCAACAGCATGGCTTGGTTGCTTTCTACTGCCGGACGGGAGGTATATCTGCTCGAAGGTGGTTACAAAGCCTACCGGGGATACTGCAGGGAGCTAATTGCTAACGGATTAAAATTAATCATGCTCAGCGGACCGACGGGATCGGGCAAGACTGAGATTTTGCATCAGCTGTCTTTTTTAGGACACCAGGTACTGGATCTGGAGGGACTTGCTAATCACCGTGGATCCAGTTTTGGAGGAATCGGGCAGCCGCCACAGCCAAACACGGAGCATTTTACCAACTTAATCTTCGAAAAGATCGTCGGATTTGACCGTTCCAAACCCATCTGGGTGGAGGGCGAAAGTCAGGCCATCGGCAAAGTTTCCATCCTCAATGAGTTGTTTCTTCAGATGAACAGCTGTCAGGCCATTCGCATCGATCCGCCCAAATCGGAACGCGTTGAAAGATTGTTACGCGACTACGCTGACTTTCCCGCTGAGGAACTGCAAATAAGCGTCGAAAAGATCAGTAAACGCCTGGGTGGCAAGGATACGCAGGATGCCCTGGAAGCGCTTAATGCCGGAGATTACCGGAAAGTAGTGGAGATCACCCTCGGTTATTACGACAAATCCTATGATTTCAGCATGGCCAGGCGGGATACGAAGATGATTTCTTTTGTTCCAAGTTCTTATATTCCAGATCAGGCAGCAAAGGAGATAGCCGAATTCGCCGATCGAAATATCAGGTTTTAGGAGAGGAATCCCTCGTTGCAAACGAGGGATATCAGCGTCACCGCTGGCAAACACTGCTCCAACGGATTGCAAATCCGCTGGAGCGTCAAACGGAATGAACACCGGTCCCTGAGTTCCGGTCCCTGAGCGCAGTCGAAGGGTAATGTTTGAAGAAGTTAAAATACAAATTTTGGAAAGATGCAAATTATAGATGCGAAAGGGTTGCTTTGTCCGCAACCATTGATCTTGACAAGGAAGGCGCTAAAAAATAGTCAGCCCGGTGAGCCCCTGAAGATTGAGTGTGATAACCGTACGGCTTTTCAGAATATTATGACTTATCTGAAGGATCAGTCGTTGTCTCCCTCCGGCACCGAGGAGGGGGGGATTTTCAGGATTGAAGTGATTAATCGGGCTATCCCAGGCGTGGTTTCGAAGGAACCTGCCGGAATTGATGCCGGAGTGTGTTCTTCGGCATATGTTGTAGTTGTGAGCAGCGAACGGATGGGAGAGGGGGATCCTCAACTCGGCACTATACTGATGAAGGGGTTTCTGAATGCTTTGAACGAACAGCCGGTACTGCCGACCCACGTAGTTTTCTACAATTCAGGGGTGAAACTGGCAACACGTGATTCGGGGGTCATCAATTCCTTGCAGACACTTGAGGAGTTGGGAGTTGAGATATTGGTATGCGGTACTTGTGTTGATTTTTACGATCTGAAAGCAATGCTGGCAGTTGGAAAGATCTCCAATATGTTCTCTGTTACCGAAACGATGGCAAAAGCCGGGCACGTTGTGAGACCATAAACGCGCGCAGCGCAAACATTTCAAACATTCCTGCCCGGTCCCTGAGCGCAGTCGAAGGGCCCTTCGACTGCGCTCAGGGACCGGAAACATTTAAAATTTAATTTCTGATGAACCTATATTTCGATAATTGCGCGACCAGTTTTCCTAAACCTTCCGCGGTAGCGGAGGCAATGAGCAGACACCTGAATGAGACGGGGGGGACTTATGGCCGTTCTGCCTATCCGCGTATCCTGCAGTCTACCAGGCTTGTAGAGGAGTGCCGCGATCAGCTGGCATTATTGATGGGAGCCTCTGACGCCGGTAAGATCATCTTTACGGCCAATGCGACCACGGCGCTGAACCTGATAATCCAGGGAATCTGTAAAAAGGGAGGTCATGTGCTTTCATCGGCCATGGAGCACAATGCGATTGCGCGGCCGCTGGAGCATATGCGTCAGCTGGGACTGATCGAATGGGAGCAGCTGGAGAGTGAATCGGACGGCAGGATTCTGGTGGATAAGATTGCTGCAAAACTTCGGCCAAACACAATTTTGGTCGCCATTTGTCACATGAGCAATGTGAACGGCATGGCACAATCTCCCGGTGAGGTGAAGAAGGCGATCGGGGAGATTCCTTTGCTGGTGGATGCGAGTCAGTCGCTGGGTCAGCATCCTGTTGAAGTAGACAAGTGGGGAGTGGATTTTCTGGCTTTCACCGGACACAAATCGTTGTTAGGCCCGACAGGTACCGGCGGGGCATTTATAAGGCATCCTGAAATGGTGGAGCCATTGCTTTTTGGTGGTACCGGCAGTGGATCTGATTCTCTTTCCATGCCCTCTTTTGTGCCCGACCGTTTTGAGGCCGGGACACCCAACATCACTGGCATCCATGGATTAAATGCTGCCATGAAGAACCGTCCCGTGTCGCAACATTCCAGAGATGATTTTTCTTCATTGCTCGCAGAAGTGAAGCGGGATAGAAATTACATTGTTCGTTGTGCCGCTGATTTTGCCAATCAGGGGAAGTTGTTTTCAGTAGTGCATCAGTCGTTGAGCGGTTCAGAACTGGCACTAAGATTTTATGAACAATTTGGGATTGAATGCAGGGCAGGACTACATTGTGCACCATTAGCGCACCGGCATCTTGGTTCTTTCCCTACCGGGGATTGCCGGTTTTCTTTATCTCCTTACCATACGCCGGAGGAGCTGAATTATCTGGCTAAAGCGATTCACGATGCCGGAAGGTAAAGAGATATTTCTGTTCCAGAATATCCGTCAGGTTATTTTGGCGGACAACTGGTGCATGCAAAATAAAGTGCCGGTGAGGGTGATACCCGTGCCCCGACCGTATTCGACAGAGTGCGGAATGTGCCTGGAGGTCTCCGCGGATGCTGGGGACAGGCTGCAAAAATTTGCATCAGACCAAGGGATGATGACGAAAAGAATCAAAGAATAGTTATGCAATATTTGTACTGTGCAGTTGGTGTGGACCCGCTGATTCGGATTTGCAATCCGAACCGAATAAGTACTGCCTCAGATGCAGATTGCAAATCTGCATCAGCAAGGAAATCTGCATCAGCAAGTGAATTTTTGATATCTTTAAATATCAAATCAGCCAATTCAACGTTGCTTATGAATTCCAAAAAAGAACTTTACCGACAACGCCTCAGTCGTTACCTCACGGCTATGCGTAACGAAAAGCCCGACCGCATTCCGATTCGTCCTTTTGTGGCTGAGTTTACAGCCAAATATGCAGGTATGACTTGCCAGGATGTGGTGCACGATTACAACCGTGCCTTTGAGGCAGCCCGCCTTTGTGCTGCAGGCTTCGACTGGGACGCCGTGGTATCGAATATGGTATATGTCTGGACCGGCCTGACACAGGCTATCGGGCTCACCTATTACGGCATTCCCGGTATCGATATCCCGGCAGGCAATGGTTTTCAGTACCGCGAACCCGAAGAAGGCAAGTCGTTTATGAAAGAGGATGAGTACGACGAACTGATCGACGATCCGACAGCCTTTTTGTACAACAAATGGCTGCCTCGGGTTTCGGCGGATATTTCACCGATGGGAACTGCAACCAGCTACCGGAACAACCTGGCCCTGGTGAAAGGGGGTATGGCCATGCTCAATTATTTCAATGCCTATGGTCCGCATGTGGAAAAATTGCGGACCGAAAGCGGGACCGTATCGGCGATTAATGGTATTTTCAAGGCACCGTTCGATATTCTGGGAGATAAATTACGGGGTTACCTTGGATTGACAATGGACATGATGACTCAACCCGAAAAAGTGAGGAAAGCCTGCGAAGCGTTGATGCCCCATTTGTATAATGTGGCACTTACTTCAGCTGATCCCTTGAAGCAGGTTCCTATTGGCTACTGGATGCACCGCGGTTGCATTCCCTTTGTTTCGGCAGGCGAGTTTGAATCGCATTACTGGCCAACTGTCCGCCCCATTATTGAAGAGCTTTGGAAAAATGGTCACCAGACACTTTTTTATGCCGAAGGCAATTGGAACCACCACCTCGAAAGTTTTGCCGAACTACCCGAAAAAAGCATCGTTTATCATGTCGATAGCGGTGATATTTTCAGGACGCACCGGACCATTGGTCACAAGTTTTGTTTGAGCGGAGGAATTCCGAACACCCTGCTCTCTTACGGAACGCCAGATGAAATCCGCTCGCGCTGCAAGAAAGTGATTGACGAAGTGTCTCGCGATGGTGGTTACATCATGGATGCGAGCGCCATCATCCAGAACGATGCCACCATCGAAAATATGCATGTTCTGACCGACTTCACACGGGAATATGGTGTCTACTCAGGTGGCTCTGCCCCATTGCTTGATGTGGACGCGCAAAACAGTCCGGCTGCCGGGACCGCTTTCCCTGCTGATTACGGAATGGCCGGACACATGAAGTCAAAAGTAAAACCTGGCCTTTGTATTCCGTGGGAAGAGAAGCGGAAAGAGATTCCTTCCATTACGGGAGATGAACCACTGGTGAAACAAATTTGGGAAGAGGTCGATTCGTTCGGGAACATGTTCATCTGGCAATGTTTGCTTTCGTTCTAGAACTAATTTGCAAGATATGCATCGATGCGATCCTTCACGTTTTGCCGGATATTCATCCAGAAAAGATTGTAATCCCAGACATGGTAATTGGTCATATTCTTCTTTTTCGCATCCAAAACCTCCGCGGTATCTATCCAGAGAATTTTGGTATTGGGCTCAATGCCTGCTCCAACGGTATGAGGTACAATCGTCTCAAAATTGTTCATGATCCCGAGATGCAGTTCGGGGGATGCCCACTCCCCAGCGGTAGTCCAGGTCAGCGGATTAACGCAAACCGCATTCCCGTTTTCGGCGGCGGCCCCTTTGGGAATCTCCCCTTTGGCGTAAGTGCGCCATCCGACAAAACAGCCGGTCTGGTTGGCTCTTTCTCCTATCGGGAGTTTTTTAAAGGCATCTTTTTTAATCTGATAGCCAATAATATAGGCACAGACCAACCGTTTTTGCAAAGGTTTCCCGTCAAAAAACTCTTGTAGCAGCCGGATGGCATGCAGCGATCCCTGGCTGTGGGAGGCGATGATAATTGGACGCTTTTTGTTGTCGTGTTCCAGGTAATATTGAAATGCCTTTTTCACATCCTGGTAGGCCAGGTCGAAGGCTGCTTTGGCTTCAGGTGTATTGAAAACATAAAACGCCTCCATGTTGCCTTGCCGGTAGCGGGGAGCGAAAACCCGGCAACTGCCATTGAAAACGGTAGTTTGAAGCCTGATCGACAGGTTGTCGGTATTGTTGTTAACGGCAGTATCCCGCAAATCAGCATTCCAGGGTGAGCCCTTTTTCTCTCCGAAATAGGAGGTGGGATGGATGAAAAACACATCTGCGCGTGTATCCCTCACTTCATTCTTCAGGAAGTCGGGGATTTTGTCGCTGGTATCGTCCTTAAAGGGAGAGGCTGCCCAATATTGCAGATCGCTGTAATCGGGTGCCGGACCAGTATTTTTCGGAGAGGCTACCGCGGATTGCTGCCCGCCAGAATGCTGTGTTTTGTTTCCGTTTTTAGCGTTTGCACTCGAAAACAGAAGTGAAGAGACGATCAGAAGAATAGTAAGTTTTTGCATGGTAGTTGTATGAATTTTCAGAATTTATAACCAGCTAAAAATAGAAAATTATGAACACAATCCCTGTGCGTGACTCAAATTGTCTGAAGCAGAATTTTCAGAATTTAAGGATTATTTACCACTACCAATTGTTCCCAAACTGCATAATCACGCATATTTCCTTCAGTCTTTGGGTTTTCGTTTCGCCAATCTGCAGCAGTTTTGCCAAAGAGTGCCATATTCAGAAGATCGGCTTCTGTGGCATAAACTAAAGCAGCTTCTGTCTTTATAAGTTCTTTGGGGATTAGATTTTCTTTTATGGCCTCTGTGTGTAAGTGGTAATTTACTTTGGCAAGCGTGCGCTGCAAACTCCAATCTAGTTTTAGGCGGTCACTTTCGTCTGTTTTCAAGCGCTGGAATTCTTTGATGAGGTATAATTTAAATACAGGACTGATTGCCGACCCAAACTCAAAGGCAATATCTTTATGAGCATAAGTACCACCATAGCGGCCTGCACTTACTTTCATTCCAATGGCATTGGGTTTTTCGATCTATTGCCCGGGGCTTAAAACGAATGAGGGAAGACCGGCCTGCATTTTAAAGTGGTCAAATTCGACCACATTAAAATTTGGGTTGTACATTTCTTCCCAGGTACCAATAAATTCCAATGAGGTTCGTGTTCTAATCCAGTTCTTGATAATATCTGCAGCACGTGCATCTCCTTCTTTCGCTTTTGCCATATCCGTCAAGCAAATAAAATCATTGCCTTTCTCAGAAATTACAGTAATTGGAATGTTCTGAACCTGAATAATTTTAGTTTTAATCATATTTTGGTCAAACGCTTAACGCAAATTGATTTCTTCTAAACATTCCTAATTGCAAATCTGCACCAACTTGGGTTGATTAAAAATTTGTAAATCCATTTTTTTATCGTTTCCTTTGATATTATAACCATAAATTTAAATCAACTTAAAGAAACACAACCAGATGAAAGGCGCAAATAAGTCATTAATAACCTGTTTATCAAGATGCTTATGACTTGCGAGAGATACACTTAAGGCGCAAATAAACGTAACTGGTTATGTTTATTACGGTGTTAGGCGTCATTGAAAAAAGACCGCATCCTACCGCCATGACATAATTAAATTGACAGATTGAAAAACTAAAATATGAAGGCAAACGAAACTAAAGTAGAAGACTTTTTATCTTCAAATAAGACACAATTCGTAATTCCTGTTTATCAAAGAAATTACGACTGGACAACAGGACAATGCAAACAACTTTTAGACGATATTCTCGAAGTCGGAACCTGTAAAAAAATGAATGCTCATTTTATTGGTAGCATCGTCTATGTCCATGATGACGTTTACACTGCGTCAAGAATTAAAGAATTGACTGTAATTGACGGACAGCAAAGACTTACAACCTTAACTCTTATTTATTTGGTGCTACATGGACTTGCAAAAGAACTTAAAAACGAAGAACTTGTAAATGAAATAAATGAAACCTATCTTATTAATAAATTCTCTCCCGAAGAGGAGAAATTGAAACTTCGACCAACAGACAATAACGACAGAGCACTAAAGTACTTATTAAGAAGTGATGAAACAGAAGAGTATTCCGACTTCTCAAAACTAATTGACAACTTTAATTATTTCAAAGGACGAATTACGGAAGAAAATTACCAAACCGTTTTAAAGGGCTTATCAAAATTAATGTTTGTAGAAGTTTCTCTTGACAGAGAAAAAGACGATCCGCAAAGAATATTTGAAAGCCTTAACTCAACGGGCTTAGAGTTATCACAAGCTGATTTGATTCGCAATTATATTTTGATGGGACTTATCCGCAGAGATCAAAACAAAATATATCAAAATTATTGGGAAATTATTGAAAAATTAGCAAAAGACGAAACCCTTAATGTTAGTAGAGTTTCAGATTTTATTCGTGATTATCTGACACTTGAAAATAAAAATATTCCGAACAAGGGGAAAGTATATATAGAATTTAAAGCAAAATATCCGACAACTACACTCGAAGAATTAGAAGTAAATCTTTCGAGAATAAAATCATTAGTAAAACATTACAACAAGCTCATAAATCCTAAAAATGAAGGAGATAAGGATATTCGTTTACAATTAGAATACATTAACAGACTTGAAATTAATGTAGCCTACCCATTTATAATGAAAGTTTATGACGACTATTCTAATTCTATTATTGACAAAGCCATATTTTTAAAAATTTTAGAACTGGTTCAATCATTTACTTGGAGACGGTTTATTCTTGGTTTGGGAACAAATTCCCTAAATAAAATATTTATGAGCCTTTACGATAAGGTTGACCAAACTAATTATTTTTATTCAATACAAAAATCACTTTTACAAAGAACAGGAGTTCAGCGTTTTCCAAGAAATGCAGAAGTGATTGAAGCATTGAAAGTAAAAGACGTTTACAACATAAAATCGAAGAACAGAACATATTTGCTTGAAAGATTAGAAAATTTTGACAACAGAGAGTCTGTAATTATCGACGGAAATCAAGACATAACAATAGAGCATATATTCCCTCAAAATCCAGATCCGAAATGGAAAATTGAATTGGGAAATGACGAATTCAATTTCATAAAAGAGTATTATATAAATACAATTGGCAATCTGACTCTTTCTGGCAATAATGGGAAATTGGGTAACAAATCATTTATTGACAAGCGAGATTTGGAAGGTGCAGGCTATAAAGATAGCCGACTTTGGCTCAATAAGTATTTATCAATACTTAACAAATGGGATAAATCAGAAATCGAAAGGCGTTATGAACTTATTTCCGAAAGAGTTTTAAAAATTTGGGGAATTCCAATTATCACAATTGAAGACAAATCAGATGCGAATGAGGTAAATATTTTTGATGCTGAGGATCCCAAATTTAAAAGATTAGAATATGCTGTTTTCTTCGACCAAAAAATCCAAGTTACACAAGTAGCAAAGCTATATGTTGAAATATTTCGTCAGCTATTTGAATTGCAACCTGAGACATTTTTCACCACTGAACTTGGAGCAAAAATTGGTTTGACAAAACATCCAACTGAAGGAAATCCAAGACAAGCAATTGCTTTAAACGACACATATTTCATTGAAGGAAACATTGACAATATTGGAAAGTTTGACAAAATTAAAATCGCGCTGACAATTTTTGATTTTGAGGACGAATTAATGATAAAATATGCTGAGGAAATAACAACGAACGCCTAATTCTTTATCAGGATTTAATAGAATCAAACTTCTAAGTGGGACAAATTGTCCTCACAAGAAAGATGGATATGGACAACCAATCGGAAATATTGTTTTATACAGCCGATGATGGCAAAACAAAACTTCAGGTTAGGCTTGAGGATGATACTGTTTGGTTGAGTCAAAAACAGATTTCTGAGTTGTTTGACAAAAGCAGGGTAACGATAACAGAACATATCGGAAACGTTTTTACGGAGGGTGAATTGGAGGAGAATTCAGTATGTCGGAATTTCCGACATACCACTCAACATGGCGCAATTCAAGGAAAAACGCATTAAGTTTGTAATATGTCCGATTTGAATAAAATATACCTGTATCGAATGACACATATTGAGAATATACCTCATATTTTTCAGTATGGTATTACCCATGTCGATTCACCAAATGCCAACGCAGCATACATTCCAATTGGAGACAGTAGCTTAATCTCCAGACGCAATGATTTTTAAGTTATGATACACTATAAAAGTGCTAATTTATTGGAAAGCGAAGCCGAAGCTTTAGTTAACACCGTAAACACGGTAGGTGTAATGGGGAAAGGTATCGCACTGCAATTTAAAAGTCAATTCCCAAATAATTTCAAGCTTTATGCCAATGCTTGCAAAACCAATGAAATAAGTGTAGGAAAATTATTTGTTACCGAAGAAAATTCATTATTAGGTGGTCGAAAAATTATCATCAATTTTCCCACTAAGACAGACTGGAAGAAACCTTCAGAATATAGTTACATCGAAAGTGGCTTGATCGATTTAGTTAGAATCATAAAAGAGAAAAACATTAAATCCGTTGCAATTCCGCCACTTGGTGCGGGCAATGGCGGATTAGAATGGAATAAAGTAAAAGCCTTAATGGAAAGCTATTTGTCAACTTCCAATTGTGATATTTTCATCTATCAACCCAATGCTATTATTCAGGAAGCACTGAAAAAGGAAAGGGTAAAACTCACTCCGGCAAGAGCGATGCTATTGTCTGTATTATTTGATTTAGTAAGAAACGGCGAATTTGTCTCTGAATTCTCAGCCGAAAAAATTGCTTATTTTTTGCAACGATTTGGAGCCAAAGAAACCTTTAAATTAGAGTTTCATCCCGACTTTTATGGTCCCTATTCCGGGAAAGTAAAGCATGTGTTGTATTATTTGAATGGAAGCTATATAACGGGATATAGTTCGAAAGACAAAAAACCATTTGAAGAATTAGGCTTGATGTTGGATGCCGAAAAGGAAGTAAACGACTATTTGGATTCGAAAGAAAACAAACAGAATAAAGCAATTGTGCTGAAAACGAAATCGTTTTTAACGGGATTTTATGCCGATTTTGGACTGGAGTTACTCTCGACAATTGACTTTATTATTGTAGATAAGAAAACTAATTCAGTCGATGAGATCACCAAACATCTTGAAAACTGGAGCAAAAGAAAGAAAACAATGTTTACCAATCCCAAGTTTATTTCTATTGCGGTTCAAAACATTGAAAAACATTTAGCTTAACCAGAATCAAAAATCACATTTCTGATTTCGACAAGGCCGTAAAGGAATTAGAAAAAAAGACTAAAAAGGATGAGTGAATTTGATCTTTTATCGACAGTTGAGCAGGGTGGGTGTTCGGCTAAGCTTTCGCCGGTTCAGCTGGGGGAGATACTGGCTAAATTGCCTAAGGTGGAGCATCCTAACCTGATGGTTGGCATCGATACCCACGATGATGCCGGGGTTTACAAACTGAATGAAGAGACTGCACTAATCTATACCACGGATTTCTTCCCGCCCGTTTGCAGCGATGGTTATGAGTTCGGACAGATCGCGGCAGCGAACGCTTTGAGCGATGTTTATGCCATGGGAGGCACTCCGTTGCTGGTACTGAATCTGATGATGTTCCCTGCTTCCCGGATTCCCCTGGAAGTTTTTAGCGCTATCCTGCAGGGAGGCCATGATAAAGTGGTTGAGGCCGGGGCGCTTGTGCTTGGTGGACATACAATTGAGGATTATCCGCCAAAATTTGGATTGGCAGTTGTCGGGACCGTTCATCCGGGAAGGCTGATAACCAATGCCGGAGTAAAGGCCGGGGATCTGTTGATCCTGACTAAACCGCTTGGATCGGGGATCATTTTAGCCGGACAGAGAAGTGGTATGACGGAGGAAGCTACTGTCCGGAAAGCCCTGGAATATATGAAGTTGCTCAATAAGAGTGGTGGTGAGGTGATGCAACAATTCAACCTAAAAGGAGCCACCGATATAACCGGATTCGGGCTACTGGGTCATGCCATGCGCATGGCGGACGCCAGTGGTGTGACAATCCGTATTGACTCTCGAATGTTGCCTCATTTCCAGGAGGCCTTGGCATTGCTTGAAGAAGGGTGCATTCCGGGCGCTGCCTTCAGAAATCTGGAGTTTGTCAAAGCGCACACCAACTTTGGTTCTGCTTTGAATTATGAACGCAAAATGCTGTGCTGCGACGCTCAGACCTCGGGTGGGTTGCTGATGGCCGTTCCGGCTGAAAAGGCTCAGGAAATACTGAAACAATTAAAAACAAAGGCAGGCTTGCCCGAGTCGGCAATCATCGGTGAAGCGGTTCCAAGGAGCAGGAGGAGCCTTTATTTGGATTAATGTTGGCGGAATACTGGATTGGTCCAGATTGCAAATCTGGACCAGCGTTTTGTTAAGTGCCTATTGACGGAATGACGATAGTCGACGCTGAATCAAGTCCGGAATGACGATAGTGCGGGTAAAAATTATTTTTTCTTTTTGCGTAGCAGGAAGCCGGCACCGGCAGCTAACACAATTGCAGCAACATAATAGATCACTTTGGATCCGCCTTTGGCTGAATCTTCCTCTTCAGCAGCCTGATAGAAAACGGGTTTGGCGGCCTTGTCGGCATTCACAGTGTCTTTGTCACCTTTGGGTGTAGTCTGGGCCAGTGCAAGGCTGGCGACGTTCAGTAGCATGAAGGCTGCCAGCGTCAAACGAATAATGTTCTTTTTCATGATCAACGATTTTACTTATTTAATTGTCTTTGCTAATTCATCATATTTTCGGGCCACTTCCGGATCGGTAGACCTGTAACTATC
>Ga0209125_1000586_pt1 | contig 44453 bp, 61 predicted proteins | sample BarGraIncub1131A_FD_184503 | JGI IMG/M metagenome (GOLD analysis project Ga0209125, IMG submission 184503) | Arctic peat soil microbial communities from Barrow, Alaska - Barrow Graham LP Incubations 11-31A (SPAdes) (version 2) | ecosystem: Environmental > Terrestrial > Soil > Wetlands > Peat... | reverse complement strand
CGCGTAGTGCGAGTAGTTCTTCGGATGCCTTGAGATCGCCCTGCAAAGCCTCAACAGTGCGCCATAGTTTGACATTTTCTTCTGTCACCTTGGCGAGTTCACTCTGGGCTTGGAGCAGCTGCTTTTGTTTGCTGATTCTGGCCATAGTCGCAGCCCCGGAGAAAATGATTGATCCTCCGAGTAATGCGATCAGGATCAGCGATTGTCTATTTCTCTTCATTGATTTGATCCCTTTCATTTGGTATAATAGGACCAGGAACTAACAGTCCTTGAAGCGCCTTCTCTCCCTAAGATTCGGTGCTTTTTATTTGCGCTTCCTGTCTATACTTGTCTGCGATCGCCACAATATCGGCCCAGGGCATCAGTACGATCGTTCCATCCGCGAACTTTACGATTGGAGATCCACTGAAGCTTGATAGAAGTTCGACTTGTTCTTCCTCAAGTGTTTCTGCGATACCATGTCTCATCGCCATACCGCCAGGTAGCTCTTTAATAATTTCCATATCTTTACCTCCTTTCCTCATGTGTATCCGCATAGATCAAGGGTGGGGGAAATACGTCCAGGGGGTAGTGGACGACCCATGCGGATACGCATCAGAGAAGGAGATTCTCTGACTTGTAACTAGAAATCTAACGAGGCTAAATTTAAGGCCTCCACATTCTCAACGATTGTCACTCGATCGACTGCAATGATGGCTGAAGTATGATAACTGTATTTCTCGAGAATGTAATTTGCGATCGCTTGGCAATGTTCTTCAAATGTCATTGGCCTATCAACCGTAAGGTTTTTAAGCGTGATCAGTATCTGATCGAGTACCGGCTGATCGTTTCGAATTCGGACAAGTGTTGAACTATATCCAAGTAGATCGGCATTCTCAATCAGCTGTAGATTACGCTCGCTTAGATTTTTGATATAGGTTATTTGCTCTTCAACAGAGATAGATGCTTCGGCTGCTTGTAAGATCTTTGGTGCCGGCATTTGAGGAAGGTCCTCAATCTGAATCGGTGATGGTGCTACATCAGGTGTAATTGTGATCCCCTTTGCTGCATTCTCTGTTGGAATCGAGATAGTGGCCAGATTAGGCATATTCCCAATATTCCAGTGATCCTTCACTTCCGGAAGATCTTCGATAACAACAGCGCGATGCACGATCCAGCAATTGCCATTATTGATCAAGCTGCAGTTATATCCGGATTTACTTTTTAACTCTTCCAAAAATGCGTCTTCTTTACCTTCGATATCTTTTTTGTGGATCACTGTGTTTTCGAAGTTACTAAGCGCGATCCACATATGCGGTTGGACTAGGCTATTCTCTGCGGTAACGACGCGCACTGGTGTCGTGATCGGCTTTAGTGGAACAGATTTCGGTATAGCTGTCGGATTAGTAACAGGAGCCCCTTTTCCATCTAGAATGTCTTCGATCGCGGTGGTGATGATCTCCCATGTCTTATCGGTGATTGGTTGTTTACCGGATAGCATCATGGAGATACTGCCGGAGCCGATATGGCTATGGGCGCCAAGAGCCGTACCCTTGATATTGTTGTCTTTCATCAATGCACATAATTTGAGACGTCTCTCTTCTCTTAACTTAATTTGTTCTTCCGTTGTCATTACTTCTTTCCTCCCTGTTTCTTTGTAACCGTATAGGTTCTATCCATAAGCGCTGCCAGTAGAACGCCAGTTTTCGTTAACTCAGGATCTGCGTTGATCAGTCCATGCCGATTGATCAGCAGCAGCTCTGAATAAGTAACTTGAACCAGATTCTCAAGGCTTACGTTCTGCTTATCACCATCTAGGAAAACTAACTTATGACTTTTTTCGACGGGTCCGTTATTGTTCTCCCAGAGGATCACATGTTTTGCTTTCCACTTATTTGGTTCTGCAATTTTTACATCCAAGTAGCCATCACCGTTGATTCTTTCACTTCCAATCGGACGATGATTCCAACCGATGCTCCCTTTTTTGTATTCTGTCGCTCTTCCCATGTGCTGTCCTTTTCTAAATGGGGTTCCTGACATATTACCTTTTACGAATCTACCGGTTAGGCCGCTGGGTATCTTATGGTTCTTTTTACACCAGCGGATCTGATCAACGGTAAGCGATAGGTTGAAGTGATCATTAAACTGTTGGGTGATCTCTTTGGAGCCTTGGCCCGGTGCGATCTGTCTTAGATAAGCGAGGTTGTCTTTCGTAAAGAAGTGCATCATTTATTGTCGATCTGCATCATAACCGGCATCTCTGATTTTCCAAGATTGTAATCATCGGCATGCTTTTTAGCATTAAGTAGTAGCTCACCATTATTGATGATCGTCTGCGCTACGTTGGTCATCGCTTTGGATCTCGCAATCTCTGCGTTTAATTGATCCCCGGTCAAGTCATCGTCATTCAATCTTTCCAGCTGCTCGAATAAGTGATCGTTCAGATCGGTTAATTTGTTTTTCATAGTGTGCCTCCCTAATAAACCAGCAGAGCGGCCTTGAATCGCTTCCGGGCTTTCTTGCTATCCGAGAAATACGTTCCGAAGTTCCAGAGATAGAAGCCGTCATCCTCGTATAGACAGTCGGCAACGACATAGGGTGTGTTCCTATCCTCTGGACAATAAAGAAGAGCTACGGCGTATTCGCCCAAGTCATTCTGCATATAGCCGATGACTTCATAGTCTGCTCTTCTCGTTTTAATCATTAATTTTGTTTGTGGCATGCGGGTGCCTCCTTTATTTGGTACTACTCTAAGTTGTGACCCACTATCTCTACGTCAATTTGACTTTCACGATATTGTTTTAGGGCAAAATTGTAATTGACCCTTAAGACTTTAAATACTAATTGGGAAGGAACTTTGTTAGGTCGAATATTAAGCCGATCATTTTCAAGCTTCTTGCACTCTGTGAATACTTGGGTTACACTGGACCAACGCGCTCCGCCCAGGAGTTCACGGATATCGGATTTAGTCGCGTACGGTTTGAATAGGATGTTCATTTTTACCTTACCCCTTTTGTTACACCTATTTAACAGTTTTTAAATCACTCTGTTGTTTTTGTATAACACTAGTATCAAAAAAAATATCTTCTACACTTTTACCAAAATATCTAGCAATACTAAGCATTGTTCTAGCACTTGGTGTACCACCATTTTCAATTGCGCTGAGGGCCGTTCTTGAGATTCCAATACCTATAGCGCAATCCTCTTGACTAACTTTTTTAATACCTCTTAATTCAGAGATTTTGTTTTCCATTGAGACATCCTCCTTGTTGTTTATAGTTTACATTATTATACGAACTTGTGTCAAGTATAAACAACATTAAATATATTGATTATTTGTTAGGTGTGCCTTACAATAACCTCAAGAGGTGTTAAACATGAGTGACAGAAATCTTCTTGGATTAAGAATTCGCGAAGCTAGAGGAAACCGATCGCTAAGGGAGTTTGCCGAACTATGTGGTATAAGCCATACCTATTTGGATTGCATCGAAAAAGGTTCTGATTTCAGAACGGGAAAGCCAGTACGAGTTACAGCTGATGTCATTAAAAAAATAGCAGACGGCGCAAAGATGGATCCAGTTGAACTTTTTCAGCTTAGTTTGAATGACCAAGACGAGAACTACGCAATACTTGATGCGCAAAATGACTTCAAGGATATTATACTCGTAGGCGATAAGGCTTTTAACTTTCAACCTGAATCAGTAATGCATTTGCCCCTCTATACCCAAATAGCTTGTGGATCTGCTATGTTCGTCGATGATAATGTTGAGGAGTATATCACATTACCGGTATCCCTTCTGCACCAGAACAAAGAGTACTTTTGCCAATATGCAAAAGGTGATAGTATGATCGACGAGAATATCAAAGATGGCGATCTGCTTATATTCGAAAAAACGCCTATTATCCAAAATGGCCAAATAGGTTGCTTCTGTGTTAATGATAATATGGCAACATGCAAGAAATTCTTTAAGGACGAGTTAAGTGCAATCATAACACTTCAGCCAGCTAGCAAGAACTACGCTCCGATCATTGTCACTGTGGAAACAATGAACTTCCACGTAGTTGGCAAGTTGGCATTGATTATTAATAAGGTATAATTATTTTATGCAATTATGGTAATATCACTTCGGTGAATTATAAATCCAATGGGAGGAAAACAAATGGGACTCGATTTTAACAAAATGAAGGACAAGGTTATTGAATTAAATCAAGAACGCATTGAAAAAAAGGAATTAGAGAAGGAACTAAACAAAGATAACCCTGCTTATCTTTTTAAATTGACTAAGCAAATTGGAGATCTAGAAATTGACAGTGTAAACAAAATTGTAAAGATTAAAAATTATTATATGGGGTCGAATTCTAAAAGCAAAATCACGTTAGGTTCGACTTTGTTATCAGTCTCAACTGGAGGTCTTTCAACCATTGTAAAGGCAACAGCCAATGCAGTGGCGAAAAAGGATAAATACCTATGGTTCTCTGACATTATTGGCTTTGAATTACTTGAAGACGATAGCCAAATTTCTCAAGGTGGACTCGGGAGCGCGGTTGCCGGTGGTCTATTACTGGGTGGAGTTGGGGCTATAGTTGGAGGTGTCACTGGAAAGAGAACAACAAAGAGAATCGTTGAGTCCATGATTGTCACAATAACTACTAACGACATTGACGATTCCATAGTGATGATTCCCCTAATTACTAGATCTACAAAAACAAGTTCAGCTTTATATAAAGATGCATTTAATAAAGCCCAAATCATAATGTCGACACTAAACGCAATTTCTCAACAACAATAAGAAAAGCACTCCGTGGTCAGACGGAGTGCAAGCACAACATCTCCTTTACGAGGTTTTGTTGTACCTCCATTATAACAAAAAGAAGGAGGATGTGAATATGGCAGTGTATAAAGATCCAAAATTGAAAACCTGGTATTGCCGGACAAGCTATAGGGATGATACTGGAAAAGTAAAAGTAATGATGAAACGCGGATTCACCACGAAACGAGCTGCGCTTGATTACGAAGATGTTTTTCGAAAAGCGGATGATCGCGTCACATCAACAACAATGACATATCGAGAGCTCTTTGAGCTCTATGTAGAAAACAAGTCTCACGATGTCGATCCAAATAACCTCAGTAAATATCGCCAGATCGCCAAACGCTTCCTAGAGCCACTGTTGGACAAGAACATGAGAAAGATTCGTCCTGGCGATTATCTGGAAGTCAGGAATGCGATTGAGTCGGATAGTACGGCAGCTGTACGCTATAAAAATAAAGCCATTTTCTTGATGAAGTCAGTAGCAAAGTTCGGATCTGATTACTACGAGTTTAAGAATAATTCTGTATTAATAAAACCCATTTCATTGAAGTCGTCTGATCTCATTCCAAATGAAGTATGGACAAACGAACAGTTCGATCTCTACATTGGCCATGTTGAAAATTATTTGTATAAAGCTTATTTTACGTTCCTGTTTAGGACCGGCTCACGTCGAAGTGAAGGAAGAGCCATAGAGAAGTCTGATATCAAAGAAGGCTATGCGGATATCAACAAATCGCTCAAGCAATATGGAGGCGGTTTCAAGTCTCTAAAGACGACTTCAAGTTTGAGAAAAGTGATGTTGGATGATAAGACTATTGCAATCCTGCAGCCTCTATTGTCAAGAGAAGGACGATTCTTGTTCGGAGATTTCGAACCATTATCTACCTCATCGATTCAACGGCATTTCACCGGAGGGATTCGAGCCTGCAATAATTTCATTAAGAAGAACAACAAGGACCCATTAAACACGAAGATCGTGGAATTACCGGTGATCCGGCTCCATGATCTACGCCATAGTCATGCTACGTTCCTGATCAACAATGGTGCGAACATCGTTGCCGTTTCAAAACGATTGGGGCATAGCGATATAACGATGACTCTTAAGGTATATACGCATCTGTTACGGGAAAACGAACTGCAAGTGATCGAATTGCTAAATAAGCCGTGACCATACAATTGACCATACAATTTGTTAAAATTGGTAAATACGAGGTAAGAAAAATGTCAAATATGCCCTAAATTAGGCACTTTGAAACATATAGGAAAACAACATTATCATTCCTACTACCCCTGCCAACCACATTTTAAGCCCTATTTATAGGGCTTTTATTTATCTCTGACCATACAATGACCATACAATACTATAACTTTTGCTCATATCTTGATAATTAGGGTGGGTAAATAAAAAACACACGCCTATCGAGTACGTGTGTTAGTTTAGATCGATGCTGTTGCCAACATTTCTCCCATTTGCAACATTATTGTATCATAGGAATTTGCTTAGTTCCAGTCTTGTGACATAAAAAAAACACTATTTCTAGTGCCTTTTGTATCTGTGGGGATACCTGCAAAATTATGTCACAACTCAATTAAAATTTGCTTAACTGATATACAGTTCTTCGAGCTGATTCTGATAGAGTATCAGGGGTTCATTGCTCTCGATAAGTCGGGTATAATCGATCAAGCATCTAAGCCAGAACGATAAGATCATATTATCACCTCCTGATATACTGATACGCTTCCAAACATAATTGTCCTTACAAAGATATTAAATTGAATGGAAATAAAAAACCATCCATTAGGATGGTTTAAACATTTCTCTGATACTAGCAACTAGACCTTTGTTGTTTCCTTTTCTAGATCCTTTTTCTCGCAACAATTTTTATATAGTTTCCCTGATCCACAGGGGCAAGGTCGTCTTCTCAGTGTTCGACCAGTTAAATCAACTACTTTATCCGTTTTCGGATTAACGTAATCGATTTCACTTTGCGAAGGCATCTGAAATGAAAAGGTGGTTTTTCCTAGATTAGTTATTGATAAATCTCCAAGCGTAATAATATCCATTCCAATTAGCATGTCAACACCAATAACTTCAGTTCCAGTAACGAGCAAATCTCGAATCCTAACTCGATTAGGTAGTTTAATATCTATAAGGTAGGTATAGCAATCGCAAGCACCGTTAGCTGTATGCATTGTTTGCATTCCGGTTGGGACCAAACTAAGCTCATCAACAATTCGCTTGTTTATTGTCGTGTTTGTTGCGCCTGTGTCCCATACAGCGATAGCTTTAACGTCTTTTATATCTGGTTGATCCCTATCACGAGTAGATGTAACGAACACTTCATTTTTAAGAACCTTGGAAAGAAGCGGATACTTAGATGTGAATGCTAGATGCTGCGAAGTCACCATTTTTTACCACCACTCTCGAATGAAATGTCCTTCCTTCGGTCTCACTGCAATTTTGAATTATAAAAGTACCTTCATCAAAATTTTTCGAAAATTCTATGGCATGAGATAATTCTGCATGTGAAAAAACAATAGTCATGTCTTTTATAACGATGAACTTCCCTTTGTATTCTTTTTGAATACTAGTGGCATTTGCTTTGTAAAATTCGAAGTTCTTTTTAATTAAATCTTCCATATTTTTCCTCCGTTTAACCCTCTGTAATTGTATATTAACACAATTTTTATATATGAATATAATTAATGCATAATTTCATCAAAAAATCAATAAAAAAGGCCCCAATCAAGGGGCTCATGCTTTATTGCTAACGATTATGTTTTCCATGCTGGGAATGTCTACCTGTTGAGTTGGGAGAAGTCTCAATACTTCTATCAGATGTGTGATCGTCCCATTGCCGCCTAGGTCATGGTAACTAACATATACCTTTTCGAGACTGTCTCGTTCATAAATGGCGATATACTTTTTATCTATGCTCCGGTTGTAAACCGCAATGATTGCGTTTCTAAGCAAATTCTGTAATGCTTCATCCCGAATCCTATCCCGTTCTGCTTGCTCTGCTTTTTCTTCTTCCGCTTTTTTTAGAGCCGCTGCTCTTTCTTCTTTCTCATGCTTGATTCGACTTTTTGTTAATCGAATGATCCAGATCAAGAACGGAACAATGGAGGTCATCGCCAAGGTTGTGTAATACTTGTATAGGAACTCGAACATTTTGATTACTCCCCCCCATTCATTGTCCACATTGCTCACCACCTCTCGAGGCGGCATTATTGAATGCTTTCATATCTACACCCTGCTGACTTTGATCTTAACTGCTTCGATTGCTTTCGATTGGCCAGTCGTACCAATTATAACGTGAGATCCTTTTTGAATCCCCATCCATCCGATGTTGGCCACATGCGCCTCTGCTTCGATCGTATATCCATCATCCGCAATAATCTCGATCGCTTCAAGCCTTAATGCTTTATTCCTCGTTCCAGTCCAGGCATCACGTACGTATTCCATCCAACCGATGTTTTGAACATGGACCCGATAGGTGCAATGTCCGTGAATGATGATTGCTTCCACCCTGAGACCTTTTCCAGTTGTTCCGGAGATCTGTCCGTCACTCGATACAGTGGAATCACCCACGTTCTGAATGTGGGTCTGATATGTTGTTTCACCCACAGGAAGATATTCGACTAGGGCATATTTGCACCAGTACTTCCACGTCCGATTGTGAGCGGATCCGGAAGCAGCACTGCGAGTAACTCCCCATGCACCCCAAGCCGGTGTGCATTCGATGTACTGGTTAATTCCGTTCTCTTTTCCGATGTAGATTCCAACATGACCGAGATCCTCTGTCATTACTAGAATACCCGGAATATCGGGCATCGATGCCATAAGTCCTTTTTGATGCGAGGCATTATACATCATCAGAACGTTCTGATCTTGAGAACCAACATAGTTGATTACACCCGGTGCTAACTCCCAAAGATAGCCTTTGATCAGTCCAACACAATCAAAGCAATACTTACCCATACCGGATCTGATCGTGCCTTGATTACGAATCGTATGAGCATCACCTTGCGCAATTCTAGATTGGATCATTGATTCCGTCAGTCTGCGACCGATGCCGCTCAACATATAAATCGTCGGAACGTTCAATTTACTTTTGACATACTCAACAAGCCCAATGTTTGTTTTATTGCTCATCGTTTTTCACCTCTTCTTCCTCTTCCTGTTTCAGTAGAAATGCGATCTCAGCGGAGTAATCTAGATCAACTCGTTCATCCTCGCTTCTTTTCATTTACTCCACCTCCGTCTTTGGTTTTTCTGTTAGTGTTGCTAGTTTATATAGATTCGTACCCATGTTAAATAACTTCTGGCCGGCCAACACTGCGAAGGCAGCGGCTACAGAATAAGATGAGAATGCGTTTAAATTTGTTAAGTTGATATCGGCAATATTGAAATACATCAGTAGGTATGGGAAAATCGTGACCGCTCCGATTAACCACAGGAAGAAAACATAGAGGACTATCCCCCACTTCATCCCGGATAGGAAGCGTTTACTGTCCCACTGGTCTTTATTTATCCATGCTCCAACTAGCATGTCACCTACAGTACAAACGGTCGTGAATGCCATGAAGGCGGTCACCATAATAAAGGCGTTGAGTATAGCTTGTGTCATTTGTTTTCCTCTTTCTACTCAAGGCTCTCGATGGCCTTGAGCGCAGCCTGCAGCTCTTCAATGCGCATATTGATACCGGCACTCGCAATCTGTTTTTCATTGCGCTTCAACACCGCATCATTTAGTTCTTTTTCAAGAACACTGATTTCCCCACTCTCGACTGTCACATCGTAGGCTTCTCGTAGAGTGTCCAATCGAGTGATCTCATTATTCAGTAGTATTTTTGAATCCATCGGATCCTCCTATCTTTTAAACGGCCAAGATCTATAAAATTACGTTAGATGTTTCCATACAGTCCATGTTGTGCCACTATGCCACATTCTTTGCCACGGCGATGAGTTATTTGAACTGATAGGTGTCCATCGTTGAAGTACCCAATCGGGAGAATATACAATAACTTCCAATACACCGATTGAACCTTCGGGAGTTTTTGCTGAATTATATAACGAATAAATAGAAGTAACATATCTATACGTATCAATATCTGGATTATTTCCTGCTGCTTGGTACCGCATGAAATCTTCCATATGCTGCCCATCAAGCATATCCACATTGAGGTTATAAACTTTCGTCGGAGAGTCGATCAAAAGAGGAGCATTTCCAACAATAACCTTTGAGACAATCGGCCCGTCTGAACTAATTCCGCGTGCCCCAGCCTCAATATTATAGGTATCCGATGTATCTTTACCGAATCCGCACCCCTCTAATCCAAAAGAAATAGGAAAGGCAGACGTTGGCATTGTATCGGTATACTCAACTGTATTGAATAAATCTGTCAACACCACTTTTACGGTATATACACTCGATTCAGAATAGGGTAGTGCATGAGTGTAGACGGTATCAATGGATGCAGCGGCGATCGCTGTAGCCGCCTTAGCGAGTGCCCATGTCGAACCAACTAAGTAATATAAAGCGTATGTCCAGGTGTTACCACTACTGTAGAGGCTGTTACTAAATTTTAAGATATAATCAGCTGAAGTCGGATCCGCAACGTTCCTCCGTATATCGAATCCATTGTTCAATGGGGGATTGTAGGCATTAACCGCCATAGGTTCGTTAATTTCTTCTGACCAACGACCCCGCGAATCATAGATGGCAAAGTACGCATAGAGTAATCCAAAATTTGGTACTAGACCGACGTTCTCCGAAATCTCAGCACCGGAATAGACGCCCGCACGTGTGACGGTGCAGAAGCGAATTCGATAACCCGCCAACGAAGCACCTATCGGAGCTGTACCCCCACTCAAAAGAAGCGTAAGCGTCGAGATATTCTGAATCAAGTACCCAGCAGTCAATGCATTGTTTTTATTCTCCCATGAAAAGTTACAATTCGCTGTTGTGATCGTTGGCTTATACGATACAGGAATCGTTCCTGTTGCCGTTTTAGCTTGTGTCGATCCGATCTGGACGGTCCGTGCAGCATCATTGTAAGTAATTAGCTGCAACGTAAATAATTGATTATCGATCGTCGGCATGGCAGCGAAGATCGCATTCCGTTGGGTGGCCGTCAGTGACAAAGCGTACGCATAGGCACCTACTGCTAACTGGCCAATATCCCAACTAGCTACTTCCGTACTACCTTGAAACAACTTGAACCGGTGATAAAACGTCGCTGAATAAACATTCGCGTTTCCACCAATCACTCCCGCAGTCGTTTCAATCTGAAAGTCATTGAAACTGCTTAAGAGTGATGCGCGGGGAATGGTATCAAAATCAACTGCCGCTGAAGCTGTATAGGATCCGTAATACGTTCCTCCAATGGTCATATTGAAGGCATACGTTGCCGCTACTGTTGCCGACAGCGATCCATTATCGTTATGCGGAATATCGGAAAGTACGACAGAGGAGATTAGATGATCGCCGCCTGTATATTTGAGGGCATTACCGTTAAATCCAGTGTTATATCCTCCAACAGCGACAGATCCCGCTCTGGATCCAATATCGATTGAATAACCCGCAGCTAAACGAACGTAGACATTGATCGTAACGTCCATGTTGTTGGTCGGAATCTTATTGGTAGCTGACCACTCCACATAAAGCGCATGACCCGTCTTAAATTGATTAATAAAATTACCGGACATTGCCATTGCGCTTATCCTCCAATGTAGCGAAGAACAGTATGTCCATTCGCTAATGTTTCAAATTTATGTTTTGGTAATGCGAGATTACCTACGATGATCAAATCTGTCATGTAATTTTTGTTACCGCTCAACCACTGAAGAACGTTTCCGTTCTGTCTGAATTCGATCCGGTTGGCAGCATAAAACGTTGAGAACTCAGCCCCGGACATCTTAATTTCTAACCCACCAGAAGTGAAAATGAAGTTACCCTGAACATTTGAGATCGTATTCCCGTATTCATCTCGAATTGTTTCACCAATAGCCAGTGCGAACGCACCTGCCGTTTGATCGACATAGGATTTCTTGGCTAACAAAGCGGATGTATCTTCAACAGTTTGAGTGATCGCTTGAGGTGTCAGTTTCTGTTCGGCAGCTTGTACTCGCGTCGTCAACCCTGCTGAAGAAGCATTAGCTGCATTGGCAGATGCCTGTGCTGCCGAAGCATCGGCTACTCCTTGATCTGCTTGTGTTTGTGCGGTTGCTGCATTTGCTACGCCTAGATCAGCTTGAGTTTTTGCTGTGGCGGCGTTCGTGGTAGCCGTATTCGCTTGTGTCTGCGCGGTGTCCGCTAGAGTTTTGGCTTTGACTGCAATAGCATTCAACAACGTCGTCAACTTGTCATAATAGTCCTTGAAATTCGCTCTGAACGTTGTACCAACGATATCAGAAGTAGTCGTCAGATCGGTCAGCAGCGGAGTGATATAAGTGCTCAGAGTTGTGTAGGACGTTCCATAGGCGGTCTTTTCGGTCGTGATGCCAAAGTTCGTAGCCTGCGTATCATTCAATACCTTCTCGGATACGATACCGTCCCATTCTTTCTTAACCATTTGTTTTTCAACAGCTGTAAGTTTACTATCCGAAGCTAAGTCTGTGAGCAATGTATTAGCAGCCGCGGCATTCGTAGTAGCGGTGTTAGCCTGTGTTTGAGCAGTGGCGGCATTGGTAATAGCTGTATCGGCAAGATTATGCGCGGTTAAAGCGTCTGCCACTCCCTGATTCGCTTTCGTTTGCGCCAATGCGGCATTGGCTACGCCTAAGTCCGCTTGAGTTTTTGCTGTAGCAGCGTCTGCCACTCCTTGATTTGCTTTCGTTTGAGCCAAGGCAGCATTTGCTACGCCTAAGTTTGCTTGTGTCTGTGCGGTGGCTGCATTGGTAACGGCGGTATTAGCTGTACCTTGCGCCGCGTCGGCTAAGGTCTTACTTTTACTCGCGATAGCGTTCAATAGCAATTGCCGTTTATCATAATAATCCTTAAATGTCGCTCTGAAGGTTGTACCGACGATATCGGATGTCACGATCAGACTTGCCAATAGAGGTGTGATATAGGTACTCAAAGCCGAATATGACGTACCGTAATTTGTTTTCTCGGTAGTAATTGCGAATGCGGTCGCTTGGGTGTCGTTAATCGCTTTTTCACTAACGATCGCATCCCACTCGGTTTTAACTTGTTGCTTTTCAACAGCAGTAAGTTTTGAGTCACTGGCTAAATCCGCTAATAACCCAGTCGCTGTTGATGCTGCGCTGTTTGCTGTATTGGCCGTTCCTTGTGCTGCGTTTGCGGCACTTTGCGCCGTTGCCGCATTGGTAACTGCCAAGTCTGCCCTCGCTTGCGCGGTATTTGCGGCACTTAATGCGTCAGATGCGTTTTGACCGACCGATTCGACCGAGGATACAACCAAAACGATCTCTTGTTTTACTTTGTCAATTTTAGCTTCAGTCCGAGAACTGGCCACTTTTGCATCCGTCGTACTCTTGACCTTTAACTGGTTACTTAACCCCGCTGCTATTAGAGTCGATTTCCCTTTGCTCTTCCATTTGATCGATGTAACGCGAATAAGCACATTGCCTCTAACAGTATCCGATAGAGTAATATAATCACCGACATCGATGGCCGGATTACCGTTGAACTCCACTCCTTTACACACACTATATTGCGCGGTGTTAAGCTCATTCAGGATGTTGATCAATCGGATCTCTGCCGCTTCATCGGATAAGCTCCAGAAGAGTGGGTTGTCATCGTATTGAAAAACGCTACCGTCGTTAGTGGGTAGCGCTAAACTATGTACGAAAAGTGAACTTGAGAAGCCGGCAGTGATCGCTGTGATCTTCATGCTGACATCGGACAATGACGGAGACTTGAAACGAACCAATGGCGGAATCGTCATAGTCGATGCTTGATAAACACGACGCAGCCATATCTTTCCAGTGCGATCAAGTATCGCATAACTGGCTAGATATTCGGCCAGCCACATCAGCAGATCACGATACGTTTTTAGTGAATCGGTTAAAGTGACGATGACAATGTCCGTTCCGTTCGGGAAAGTCGCAACTGAGCTATTGGCTACATCGACTCCTGTTTCTGTCGCAATTACATCCAGTAGCTGATCAGGAGTCCCGGTCATGTCTGAAGGTATAGCGACATCCAGTTTGATCATATCGTCGAGAGCGGTAAGGTTGATCACGGTCAGTTTATGGATTGCTGAGACAACATTGAACGTTCCTACAGGAGCATACTCATAGACACCCGGAGAGATCAGTAGCCCTGCTTCGATAAAGAGGCGCGCGCCTTCCAGGTTCAGATCCGTAACGTTATCGTAGATCGACAACTTAGCTTCAGCAGCCATCACGGACCCAAGGTCCATATCAGATCCGCTGACACACTGGTTGTTATAAGAGAAGGATCCGGGAGCAATATCAAGCTCTGTTAATACAAGAGTGAGTTCCCCAATTTTCAGAGTCCCACGTAACGACGTTTCGCGAATGCTCCCGTTGATCTTGTTTAAATAGTCTGCAGATACTGAATACATAGCGGTTCATCTCCTTTCTTAAACTTCTGTGAGTGATACGGTGAAGGAAAAAAGCGACGTTGCAATCGAATCCGTCTGAAGAATAAAGACTGGATGTCGATCGCCTGCATACATGGTTAGCGTCTGCGCAGATCCCGCAATAGGATCTAGGATAACTACTGTAAATTCAGCTGCACTAATGGCGTCTGTGATCACTTTCAATTCTGCCCCTGTAAGGACTGACCATTTAGGTGATAACTTTCGAACATTCGTGCGGATACGTTCCCGGAACATGATTCCGGTTTCTTCACCACGACCGGTGTTTTCACTATCCAAATCTTGAAGATCAAGCGCATAGGAGTCAGTATCGGGAGCGGGCATCACGAGGCCATTGATTTTCAAAGCATCCATAGTTTATCCAGCGCTCCTTCCATTGCTCCTTTGGAGTTTCATCGTCTGACGATTCATAATCTGTTCATCGAGAATTTCACCATCCAGTATAATTTGGATAGTAACATTTCCATCATTGGTAGGCCCTTTGTCCTGCGAAGCGAGCGCTGCCATGAAGGTCTCATACATGATATTCTGAGGCGATACAATTTCAGGGTTTCTCTTCGCATTCGGGTATTCGCCCATCAGTCCTAATGTCGGTGAATCGATTACCGCACCTCCAGCAAATCTAGGTATCTGTGGTACAGGCAATGGATTGTAAGACCACATCCCTTTAAAAGGTTGAACTCCTAAAATTGATGCTGATCGAACGGTATTTAATAAGCCATTGATAATATTGAATGGCGCTGCGATAACATTATTTATTCCTGAGATGAGACTGTTGACTATTGTCTTAAACACATCACTGATGGCGCCAACAATACCATCAAATATCTTACCTCCTGCGCTGAATATCGAAAGAATGCTATTCCAAATCGTTGATAACGTTAATTTTATTGAATTCCATACGCCCGTAAATATAGTCTTTATACCGTCCCATGCTTTTGACCAATCACCGGAAAACACCCCAGTGAAGAATAAAATAAGGCCTGAGAAGATGGTTCTTATATTCTCTATCATCCCTCCGAAAAAACTCATCATGTTACCAAATACATTAAGTACCCCAACAACTACTGCTGAAATTGTGTTGAATACCGCGCCCCATACAGAGGCTATAACTGGCCCGAAGGTGACGATAAACCAATCAACAATCGGCTTAAAAAAGGACCATAGGTCAGTAGCCAGTAATCCGATCTGTTCAACAAATCCAACAAAGTTTGTCCATAAAGGTTGAATGCCTTGAACCCAAATATCATTTAGCATAGTCACGAATGACTTAAATATTGGGCTCAGTGTTGTTACCCAAATCTTATTGAATGTATCTTTTATGCCGTTCCAAGCGCCGATCATTGCCGCTTTGAATCCTTCATTTGTCATCCATAGTTGGGCGACTGCTCCAGTTACGGCCATTACTCCTGCCGTTATTAACACTATTGGAGAAAACAAAGTTCCAAAGGTTACATTTAATCCGGCGAGTACTGTGTTTAATAAACCCCAGTTAGAGACCGCCAAAAAGAAGTTTTGTACCCACCCTATTGCCGCGACTAGTGGTGCAATAAAAGCCCCCATACTTGGCAAGAGGAAGAATGTCGCTATCCCCGCTCCAACTGCCGCGAGTGTTGCTAATATTGCCACACTGTTTTCTTTCAAAAATTTCGCAAATCCCGTAACTTCACCTTGAGTCTGACTTATTGCTTCGCTCGGCGCACTTGTTGTTGCAGTTAGCGCTGGAGTTAAGCCTGCTCCACCATCGGATCCTGATGAACTACTTTTCTTTAGTACATTGATCTCATCGAATCCCATCAGGGAACGTTTGGCTGAAGCAGCCGATTTCGCTGCAGTCGTAGCCATTTCAGTAGCACCGGTACTTACAGCAGCGAGTCCGGATGTCACACTGGTAGTATTGAGCTTCTGGCCAGTCACCATTGAGATAAAGTTTGCGAACGTTTGTCCCATTTGAATGAGCTTCGGCATGATCAAGTTGATTCCTTGTACGATCGGCGTGAATAACATAATGAATCCTTGGCCGATCGTCGACATAAAGGACTCCCAGTTTAATTTCAGCACGCGGGTCTGATTGGCCCAACCGCCTGATGTACGGGCAAAATCGCCTTGAGCATCACTTGTAATGCTGAGCAGGTAGTTATACCTGAGCAGTGATTGATTGGACTGGCTCATTGAGTCATACGTCGCACCTAATCCTTTTGATAGCGCATACGCGTTCAGGTTAGCCACAGATAGGTTGATTCCTAACTGCTTCAATGGCTCCATCTCACCGGAGATACCGGCTCTGATTTTAGCAAAGGCCTCATCCGTACTTAAGTTGTAGAAGGAAGCCATATCGCCGGTTAGCTTGGCCATCTCAATGGACATGCCCGCAGCTGCAGGCGCAGTGAATCCCATGCTTTTCAGCATAGCTCCCATTGTCCCGGTATATTGCTTCGCTGCATATTCGGACAGCCCAAAACTGGAAACTGCACTTTTTGCGAAAGCGTTGATTTTTTCTTTAGAGGAGCCGAACGTAACATCCACTACGTTCTGCACTTCATTCAGCTTCGATGCTAAATCGACACTGGATGAAATGAATTTCGTGAGTGCATATACAGAAAAAGCGGCGGCTGCCGCTTGTGCCATGCCTGTGAATACTCCTTTTGTGAAGGACCCCAGGCTATTTACGTCGGATTGAAATGTGTTCTTGTTAAGCCGCAGATCCATGAAAACCGAACCAGCACTTGTCGGCATTTTTAGCCACCACCTTTCTACTTGAATCCGGCCATCGACTTGAAGACCGCTTGTAATTGATTCATTTGAGATTTCTTCTCTTCAGCAGTCATCGATTCATACTGCTTCTTGCTGATATATCTTCTCCACTCACTCCGGATTCTCTTTTGTTCCGGGGTAAAGTGCTTCAGCATGTCCTCGCTATTTTCACTACGGATCTCAATAATTGCCCCAAGAGGAGTATCGTGCATCAGTCCACCGAGTAATCGGTAATACTCACTCACGGATATCTCCTCTTTTGACAATCGGATTCCGTATTGTTTAGCAAAGGATGCTTCGATCAGATCCTTATCAAGTTCCGCATCATACCAGCCGGCCGGGACCTTATTACTTGCTGAGAAATCGTTTCTTCGCTTCCTCCGCAGTGATCCCATAAACGATCCCCTGCAATATGGCCATCAGCTCCTGGTAATTGACAAAACTCAGATCCATCTTCTTAATTTCGTCGAGTCCCTCTTTGCCGATGAGAAATTTGAAAGCCAGATCATCCGCGTGCTCTTGATCAGCACTAATTGCTTTCGAGAGTTTATCGAGATTCGATTTGCGACTATCAACTTGAAAGACGTGTCCGTTGATCTCGATCTGCGGACTGTCTAAAATTAGCTGATCCTTTGTTGAAACAATATTACTCATTTCTTATACCCCCGGCGTGTAGGTCGGCTTACCATCAAAGGTAAGTTCGAATTCTAGACCTGAAGGATCATTCGTTTCGCCCCCCGCAAACTTCTTGACATTGACAACCACTTTTGCTGTCAACTTATCTCCATCAGGGAAGTCAACTTCAAACAAGGTCGTACACGCTGGACCGTTTAACCATGCGAGACTCGCAATATAATCTTGACCCGGATCGCCAATCGTGCGTTTCGTAGCCATCGAGATGGTGATCTTTTTACCGGTCATCATCGCGCGGGTAAATCCGCCTTGGTCCATCGGTGACCATTCTGCTTGTTTGCCATCAATACCGATGGCCAGTCCCTCCACTCCCGCAACAACGATCATATCGGTTGGGAGTACGCTCAGTAAGCCTTTGGAACCTACTTTGAATGTGATATCACTTGATAAATATTCTCCCGCTGTAATAGGCATGTATTAGCTCCTTTCATGGAAAATTTCCATTTCGATCAAATATTCATATACACCGTTTGAGTCGGTGTCTAGTGGGATCGGGCCGGGACTTGATAGCCGGACAAAGTAAACGTTTTTGCTGCCGATCACTGCTGATTTAGCAACCAACAATTTCGCATACAGCTCGTTTGCTTTGATCTCAGCCGCATTCGCATCCATGCCCCATCTCAGTACTAGATTTACCTTTTTAACCGCTGACCGTGTATTGCTAAGACCTCCGACAGCAATGCCGGATCCGCTGCGATCAGGTTGGTTATAGAGGCACATTGTCTGCTCTTTCGTGGTATCCAATTTTCCAATTGTCCACGATGTCGTCCAACCAAATAGCACCTTCAGCCAATCTCTGATTTCAGAAAGCAACATTACTGCCCCCTCCTTAAGAAGTTTGCAAACGACTCTTGCACCCACTTGACCAGTTCTCCATTGATGTACGGATCGAACCATCGGCCTCCGGCATTCGCGTTCTTACCCGTCTGGAAGTTGTATTCCGGATGGAAGTAAAGTCGCCTAGCATAAGGTGTATCTGATACTACACTGGCTACTCCATTGGTCACGCTGGTTGTTTCAAGTTGCGTCTGTTCGTTCTGAAGTGTCCCGGAAGCGAAGGGCATTGTCTGCGTGGATAATAGATCTGTTCTGACAGCTTCAGCTGTTTTCATCAGTGCTAGTTGAGGCGCTGATAATATCCGGTTGATTTCCCGCTGATTCATCACCACTTTGATATTGCTATCGATCTTGAGGCCCATTATCTGAGCTCCAATCGGGTGTTGAAAATAACTCCACCGGGAAGAAAAGTCTGACTGATCGCTTCAACAGCGTAGAGATGCAGATTGATGAGTACATTACCACCGGAGATATCGCCATTCACACCATCTAAAAGATTGCCCTGAAGCATCACTGATCCGGATGTTATTACCTCTACACCTTTTGTGTTAACTACCTTATGACGTTTCGCTGAGAAGATGCAAGAACCGGTGAAACTTACTGCTTCACGCGGTCCGCCATTTTCACTCAGTCCATCAAAATTCAACTTCACGGTACACTTAGCATTCTCTAAGTGCTTCGGCCATGTAATCGTCGGCATCAGAGGATCCTCGTAAGAAGATTGGTCGATTTCAGCAGCAGATAGGCATACTCTGAGATGTTACGTCTCGAATTACCGCTTTCCTGACTGATCGACAGCCCTTCTACTGACCAACCCGTGATTGTTCCTGCATCGGCTCCACCGTTTTTGTAAACGTAGTCAGCTTGATAACACAGCGCCTTCTTAACAGTTAGCACCGTCGCATCAGATATCCCTTCTTTGATACGTCCATAACAAATGTCATTGCACTGAATCAGCGCAATTTCAAGATTCGCCTCAATCTCTAAAGGCGGAATCTTCCCTTTGTAAATGTCCGTGTAATAAGTAACATCGATAAACAAGTTTGGCATGTGTTGTCTCCCTTCTTTGGAAAGAAAGGACGACTACTCAGAGCCGCCCTTTGCTGATTTCTTCTTCAATGCCTCATTCTCGGCCAACAGCTTCACATACTCCGCGTACGGCACAACTTTGTTTGCGGGGAAGGCAATAACCTTCCCTTTTTCATCTGTCACGTCATAGCCTTGATCTGTGAAGATCTTGACCTCTTTCTCGTCAATTACGGTTTGACGATTACCTTTCGTTGCAATCAACATCGATTAAGCCGTGATGTTAATCCACACACCATCAACGCGCGTTTCATGCAAGAACAGATCCCAATAGGCACGATTCTGGTACAGATAACTGTCAGCTGCACGAGAGTCTGAGCCCGGAGCCCAAAGATGAATGTACGCATGTTTGTTCGCATACAGAACGGCTGTCGGATGAACGCAGATCATGTTCATCTGTTTAGCAGCAACACCCGGAACGAATCCATCAGTGAAGTCATAAACGGTCTTCATGCGACCATTCGGGATCTCTTTGATCTTTAGGTTGTCCAGGCCGGTAATCAATCTGGAAACTACTCCATCAGTGGCGGTCAACTGACGTGTAACAGCGCTTTTCAAATACTTGTTGACTGTAGGCGTAACATACAAGATACGTCCGTCCACCGGTACTTCTGCATTCGTCATCGCTTCTTGGATACCGTCGATCGTTGCCAAGATGTTTGCGGCACTCAACACAGTCACATCGGCTGTTTTATTGCCAATAGCTACATTGGTGTAGTCAGCATACAATTTCGAGAAAGCGTAAACATCACGTTCAGGGATCGCTTGTTCTGTCTCAAAAGTGTTGGTGATATTACCCGCGGATAATACCTGATTCGTTTCATCCACATCCATGGCATCAACCTTGATTTCAATGTCACGATCATGAGCCAACGTCTTCACGATGAAAGTATTCTCAACTGTCTTACGGTTGAAGTCACCTGAACGGGAATGATCGCCGTAGCCTTTGACTTTTACGGAAGCAAGTTTAACCGCATTTGCTCCGACGAACTTGACATTTTCTGTCAATAGATCAACGGACAGCAACTCACGGGTATACTTTTGTCTTAACTGCGATTCAAAATTCGTAACATAATTGACTGTGTTTGGCATTGTAGTGCCCTCCTTGTTTTATTTCTTATTATTCCCGAAGATCTTCGCCAGCGCCTCATCATCTGTTGAAACTGTCTGTTGACCATTCGCCCCAATCTTGAATTTGGCTTTATCTTCAGTTGCGGCCTTTTTCAATTCAGGAAACTCTTTCAACATCGCTTCAACCGCTGTCTTCGTGAGTGCTTCACTCACAGAACCTTCGGCCAAAACACCTGCCGGATCAATTAGACGTACCGCATATGGAATCTTTTCCGGGGATACGCCTAACATAGCAAGCTGTGCTTTGATTTCTGCTTTCGCTGTTGCCATCACATACGGCGCGGTATCAATGGCTTGGGCCTTTGCAGGATCCGCAGCATTGGGATCGCCTTCTTCCGCTGACAACGCTTTAATCTTCTTATCGTACTTGCCTTTAATCTTAGCCGCCAAAGCGTCCATATCCGCCTGTGTGAAGGCTTTATCTGCGCCTGGTTTAGCCGGGTCTGCTGCTCCTGCAGCTGCCGCTGCACCCGCTCCCGTATCGGGGTTGTTTGGTGCCGCCGGATCGGGTTCAGCAAAGAGCTGAATGTCCAACGGGAAGAGTTTAGGTTTTTTACTATCCATTTTTACCTCCGTTTTTGTTCGAGTCCGTCGACTCCCATGCAGTTTTTTGGCTTGACACGTTTGGCCAATAAAAAACACGATTTCTCGTGTTTAGTTAATAATTTCGAATGCCTCAGGCGGATATAGATAATCTTCTCCAGTATCGTCAATAATTCGATACCAGTCTTTTTCTATTGAGATCACGTCATAAATCTTACCTTTGGTAAGCATGAAAGATATAGTTTCTTTTAGGTATTTAATTTTCATCGAACCACACCTTCACTTTCATTCGGTATCTACCGACATCTTCATTCTCAAACCAGTGTATCTCTGCTTTACGAGGAGTTGAATGGTAATCGACAACCCCTTCTCCTCGAACATGGTTCCATTTTTCAACAGCTCCGCCAAAATCCTTTGACAGTGACTCGGCAATCAATACTGGTTTCTTTTTCCCTTGACCCGCAAAAACTACAACCTTCTTAATTGTTGAACCTTCAACAAGATCGAATAGTCCTTCACCGGGTACAAGAACTTTATCTGTGAATGCTGCAGCTCCTAGACTTCTTCCGATTTGAATGTCAGAAGAGTATATTATACTGCTACCCAAAGAATTGTAAATACCATTCGAAGAAATATTCTCTCGCCAGTTGTTTCTACGCAATTGGGGAAAAGCTGACAGGTGTTCACGCTGTACGCGTTCCCACTGTTTCTGCTTTAAAAAATAATTTGTAGCATTCTCCTCATCGAGTGATCCTTCTGCCAATCGCTTGTACCTGCGAATCATACGCTCGTTATAACGCTGCTTCTGTTCCGCTGCATAATTCTCGTTGGAAGAACCCTCATCCACTTTCGGCACCCTTCTAGTGATACCTTCAAAATAGGTACTCTGCGTATGCCGACAATTGGGATGATACAGCCCTTGATCGATCGCTGATGATAGTCTCGGGTATTTACCATCTGGAATTCCACCGGACCAAACATCGTCTACATATACTCGACCTTGCAAGGGCAAACAGGTAGGTGAACAGGCTCCATACTGCGATACTAATACGAGTGTCTCACCGATTTCTTTTCGAAAATCGCCTTCTCCACGTAATTTAGCCCGCTTGTTAGCGGTACGTATCGACATTTCAGCATATGAGCCTATGTTCACCCTCCGACCATCTGCATACTGGATGCAGTTGATACCAGCACTGACAAAATCCTTTGCGGCCATATCCACTGCCTTTGTTAGAGTCCCGGCACCGCTTGAACTGTATATCTGGGCTTTTAGTACAATTTTACGGTACTGGTCGTCCATCATACGAAGCGCTGCCGTTTTCACGTTCTTTGTGTCATCTTGTACAGCATTGATCAGATTCAGGATCTTCGTGTCATTCGTTCTGAAGAAAGCAATCGGATCCACAGAGGTAAGTCCCTTTGCACCATCATTAATCGCTTCTGCAACATCCGATGCAACACTGTTGATTCCTTCAGCATACTGCGTTTTGATTAGATGCTGCGTAAACTCATCGAGTTGATTCTGATAGGCGGCGAAGATCTTCTGATTCTCGGATCTGAATCGTTGCATATCCTTCAGCTTCAGCGCTTGCCATGCCGGCCAGTTAAACCCCTCAAGGGATTCTTCCTTCATGTGCCTGGATAAGTTGCGCTTCAGTGATTTCATCAATTCCTGCTCAATCTCTGCAAATATCTGATTGATATCATACGACTCTTTCGGCACACATCATCACCTCACTTAGGCTGCAGCAATCTGTTCTTGAAGAATCGATTCCGCGTTTTCTTTACTTAGTCCCAGTGTAGATGTTAGCAAGGAGATTGCACCATCGTGACTGATACTACCCGCCTTCACCTGCTCAGTGACTTTCAACAAACTTGTGATCTGCGCACCATTGAGTGTAGACACAGCTGCCGGTGCATCTGTACCGGTATCAGGTAAAGTTGTCTGCGTAGCATCCATCACACCTGACTCGGCTTGAATGCGGCCTACCTCGGCAAGGACCTCCTCGTCCGACATGGAATCACCGTACATCTCTTTCACAGATCTGTATGTGCTCATGATGCCGTACTGTTTGGCTTTACCGACTGTGTCGACAACAGCCTCAAAGGAAGGATTCGCGTATTCGCCCCAACTGACTGTTACATCAACCGGGTTCAACTCTTTTTGATCCAATGTATCGATCGTACCGAACATAGCATTGACCAATTGAGGAATTGCTACTTCAAGTGCTTTGATGATTCGGTTACGCGTATAGAGGGTTGCCTTCTCTTTCTCGCGTTGGCTTTCAGCGTTATCCAACTTCTTAACATCGATGCCAAGTGTAGATGGACTGATCAGCCCCTGAAGACAAAGGTCAAGTGCTGTAACGTAAGTGGCCAACAAACCATCAGCCTGTAAATTGCCACCTTCAATGGTTATCTTATCCACAGCGTTTTCTTTGTTGCTCTGCGATTCCGTCTTGATATACCGGTTATCGAAGCTGTTTGGCTGCAGCAGGTTGTTGTTCACATCCTTCGGTAAAAGATTATCAGGGATATAACGCGTCACACGATTATCGCGCAGCGCTTCCATCCACTGACTCCATACTTCATCGTAACTATCGAAGCTATCGACTTTGGTATCGAAAATCGATTTACCACGGCCCTCGTACTTAGGTGATTTCTCGAAGATCAGCGGAACTGCCATTACCAGGTCATTTGAATACATGACTGGTAGCAGATCCGAAAAGTCTTCAATCTCAGGTACTGTCACTTCACGCCCATCGCCATCAAATAGTTTATAATGGACACCATGTCGTCCATAAAACTCATGCAGAATGAAACGCTTACCCTTTTTAAGACGTTCGGTCTTGAAGATGATCGTTTCCAATCGCCCACGTTTCTTTTCAAACTCGACGCGATCAGCGCCATAGAATTCAACGATCGGGTATTGACTCGTTTCAGGATCCATACTGATCTTGAAAGCACCATCGCCCGCCCACAAAGTTGTTGCGATCGCATCACCGATCAGACTGTTGAAGTTATACTCCGAAGTCATCTTCTCCCATTGCTTCTTCTTGGTATTGTCCGTTGAGAATTCGAACTCATTCATGTCATCAACGACAATATCACGCAGCCGATCAACGATCAGTGCCGGCAGTCCTGTGTGGATCTTCCGGAAGTGAACCCCGGTTGTTGCGCTCGCCCGCCAAAACTTAGTATTACCGCACATGTCATCGAATAGCTGATAGAACTGATGAAGTTCTGAGGCATCGCCTCGATACCACAGCTGATTCTTAAAAACGTTCAACTGATGGTTCATCGGCTCATTGATCGTGATGCTGATGTTGGCTTGCTGATCAATTCGGAATACAGCTGCCACCGCTTTTTTGATTCTCTCGTTCATTTCCATTTACTTGTTCACTCCGATCTTGGTTCTGTAGGGGAGCCAGGCGTACTGGTCCGCATTGATTGTATGGTCATTCCCATCTTCAGGCTCTTGCTTATCTTCTTTCCAGCTATACAGGTTATGCTCATCGATCATGTCTTTGCAATTACCCAGGATGTAATAGTAACCGTTAGTCAGCCATCCTTGGGTCAACATAATGCGATCCAGGATCCTCATACTCTTCCATGCCGGGATGAACTTATAAACGCACCCTGTTTGTCTGCGATACTTCTCGCACTCAGTGATCGTCGCTTGATCCGCTGAGTCAATGAACACGTCTCTTGCAAATCCCCACTTCTCTCGGTTCTTCTCTAAGAACTTGAACAGCATCGGCGGTATATCACTGGGTGCCAATGGGTGCTTCCCATTACGTACTAGAACAGTGTTATTGATTGTCAGCACATCGAGTGTTACTTTACGTCCGCACTCTGTAATTCCGTCAAAAGAAAAAGCGATCGTATCATCGCTCTTACGGCTATAACTGGTATCAACTCCGCAGCTGAATATCCCAAAGGGTTTCCACTCTGCCGGTTGACCACTGATACTTGTTTGCAATGTCCGCAACTCGATCTCACTAATCACATTGCGCTCGGCCAGATCGAATACTAATCCGGTATGTCGACCACGCAATCCAAGAATCTTGTTCTTGTACTGCTTCGATCCGACAGGTGCGCTGCGTAATAGTTCGTAGCGCTTCTCAGGTGTAAGCCCGGCATTGTGATCAAAGGTAAAGTACCAGTGAACCCAGCCCTTCTCAGCGGGTTCTTTTAACTCCTTAGCAAGAGCCGCAGGTGTCTCGTTAGCCCACACAGGCAAAGGCCTTGAACGGTTGATGTACTCTCTGTAGATGCTGAGCCCCGGATCATCCGGGTTGAGTGTCATCATGAAATAGTTCTGTCGCATCAGCACTTCTCGAACGTAATCCATATTGGCCACATTGGCCTCATCGATGTAAACACAGCCATACTGACCGCCTAACGCTTTCTTCCAGCGATCGCGGTTATCATAGCCCAAGGTGTAAATGATCTTCTCACCTTTGGAGGTTTGGTATTTGATATGCGGCAGCGTGATTCCACCCCCACCGTCTGAAAAGTATTGAACACATCCACCAAATCGAGTATCGCCAAAGATATCGACGATACCCAGTGTCGGATTGATGATATTCTTTTCAAGTGTTCCCAGATCTAATCCGGAGATGATGTGATCCTTCAATTCCGATCGTGCAACCATCAGCATGAACTTGATCACGCCTACTGTCGTCTTTCCTGCATATGTCGTACCTTCTAAGATATCGGCTTTAGACCCGGTATACTTCAGGAAGTACTTATACTTTTTCGATAGCTTCATCGTCGTCATCTTTCAACTCATTCAGGATCGAATCGAGTTTGCTAACTACCGTAACTGTTTGTTTGGTCTCAATCTTTTCAACAAACATACCCAGATGCTTGCCAATCAGTTCAAGCGCCTTAGTAGCACCTCTTGAATCAAATTCATAATCACCTGTAGGAAGTAACGCTTTCTCCTCATAGTCATATCGCATGACCGGAACGTCCTGCATCGCTTTTTCGGTGACATCAACTAACTTTTGAACTACCCAAGCCGGTGTAACGATCAGGCGCTGCGTCTTCTCTTCTTGCAGCTTACGCACACACGCGAGCACCTCAACATTTCTCAACAACCTATTCGCTTGAGAGCAAGCTGTCTTCTCACTGTATCCGGATCGTGTGGCAGCCTTGGTTCCATTGTAATCAACTAAGTATTCATAGCAGAACTGCTTTTGTTTATCCGTCAATTTGTCAGACATTGCTTGCTCCTTTCAGTGTGGTTGAAAATATAAAAGCCGCCCTATTAAAGGCAGCTTAATTGATAATAGGTGTGTTCCCCCCGCAGAGATCACACTACCATAATATCATGAATAATAGTGCAAATATAAGACAGTTTTAACCTATTCGACTCCTCTTCTCATTTTTAATAATGTGCGATGCCATCAGTCTTGTGATCCTTCGATACACACCATCTGTTGTATAACCAAAATCATCAGCTAACTCGCGGTATATTCGCCCCTTCATAAAAGCCCTCATCAGTTTCTGATCATCAACCGATATCATCCGTAGGAACTTCTCAACACGTTTGACTGATTGTTGTGTCGATTCAATCTCTCTCCGGCAGAACTCAAGATCTTCGATCAACTGTAATCTTGTTTGCTCACCATTCCCACTGGGACTGTCCTTCGAGATAACGATCAATCCACTCCCGGTTGATTGCTGAACCGTTTCAAGCTCAATTAACAAATTAGTAAGTCGTTGGATCCTTCTGAGATTCGCATTGTAGCAATGCACTTGACCGCGAAGGATCTTAACTTCATCTTGCAGTTCGGTTTGATTCATCCGAGATCCTCGCTTTCACCGCATCGATCAGTCGTGCTTGGTTTACGTCTTTAAGCTCTAAAGCTCTCATCACTTCTTCGTCAATGGTATTCCGGCACAGGATGTGATGTACCTGAACTTTCTGCTTCTGACCCTGACGATGCAACCTGGCATTGGCTTGCATGTATAATTCCAAACTATAGGTCAACCCAAACCAAATGATGATATTCCCGCCGTCCTGCAGATTTAGTCCGTGACCTACACTAGCCGGATGGACTAACAGCACTTCAATCTTGCCTTCGTTCCAGTCCTGAATATCCTGTGAGTTCTCAATCGTCCGGATACTGTACTTTTTCAGATAAGCGGTGATCCGATCGAAGTCATGGATGAAACTGTAGAATACCATCACCGGTTTCCCGTTGGCCTGTTCCAGTAATTCTTCCAGAGCTTCCAACTTCAATTTATGAATCTCGTGAACGTGCCGCTCATCGTCATACACTGCGCCGTTTGAGAACTGTAGAAGTTTGTTAGTGACAACGGCAGCTGTTGATGCAACAATGTCCTGATCTATCAGCTGCATGATGCTATCTCGCTCAAAGTCACGGTATCTCGTTCGAAGATCCACCGGCAGATCGATGTAGAAGGTTGAATCGATCCGTTCAGGAACAGACAACCAATCTTCAGCTTTCAAACTCATACATATATCCCCAATGGCTGAATAGATATCCTCTTCAGCACCTGGCTTAATGTTCCACTTGTAAACGATATTGCCATTCCGCCATCCGGGACTGAAGTATCGGTCCTTGAACATCGTCGCTGTTCTCCCTAACCGCACACCCCTATCCATCAAGTAGACCTGCGGCCACAGATCGATCAGTCCGTTGGGTGCCGGTGTTCCCGTCAGCCCGATGAACCGATCTGTCAGTGGCATGACACGTTTCAGGCTTTTGAACCGTTTCGATTTAGAGCTCTTGAAGCTCGATAGTTCATCGACAACTACCATATCAAACGGCCATTTCTTCAGGTAGTAGTTCACCAGCCACTCCACGTTTTCTCGGTTGATCAGGTAAATGTCCGCTTTGGCCAATAGGGCTTTAACTCGATGCTCCTGATCTCCCAGTACTTTAGAAATCTTCAACTTCTTCAGATGGTCCCATTTCCGGCACTCACGATCCCATGTATCTTCCGCTACACGAAGCGGTGCAATGACCAGAACGCGTTTAACTTCGAAAAAGTCATACATCAGATCATTGATCGCTGTCAAGGTTACAACCGTTTTACCAAGTCCCATATCTAGAAACAGTGCGGATCGCGGTTGTTGCATTACATGATCGTAGGCAATGATTTGGTATTTATGTGGCGCGTATTGCATCGTTCACCTTCCGGATGAATTCGTCCACAGCATCTCTGGAATCAAGACATTGTACGGTTTGGCCAAGTGCCTCTAGCTGCTGCTTTCGATACAACTGAATCGGCCGTAGCTTCTTTCCCTCCGCTTTCAATTCAACGAATATCGCACAGCCGCCGATCAACACAAGTCGATCCGGGACACCCGCCATTCCGGGACTTGTAAACTTAACGGCTAATCCGCCCAAGTCCTTTACTTTTTTTCTGAAATAGATCTCCAGTTCAGACTCTCTCATTTTCAGATGTGCCCTTTTCAGGATAAGGAAAGCGATCTCCTGACCAAGCTAGAAATTCGTAAAGGTCCATTTGCAAATCATCCGTCGGGATCACCCAAGCTTCTTCTATCGGCCCTCTTATCTTAATTTTCTTTACTCCGAAAACCCTCTTTAGAAATTTTAAATCCTTCTTTGATAAACCACGCTGCTCTGCTTCTTTTTTTACATCAGCCTTACACTTAACTTCCGCGCTCAGCATCCAGAACCATTGGATGTGACCACCTGTGATTAACTCTTCAAGATTCATATAGATTTCCTTTCTTTTTTAGTCGCAACAGTAGCGACAGTTTTGTCTCGCGTATACATGTTTGCGTATTAGGCGATATATGTAGGCACATTTCCATTTATGTTACCTATTTATTAAAAGTATTTCTTTACAAATAATCTGTTGCGATTGTAGTGAAAGTGCTAAACACCCCCTATTTAACGCCTTATTCTGTCGCAACACTTATCGCAACAGTTCAAAATAATCTGTTGCGACTGTTGCCGTTATTTCGCAACAGATTTTTCGATTTGTTGCGACTGTTGCGGCAATCTGTTGCGATTACAAACGTCTAAATCCACGTTGCTTTTTATATATTTTGAACATATACGAACCCTGAAGTTTTCCCCACCCTTCTATCTTTCTGAGAATATCTGTAATCTCTCTTGATTGGATAGGTGGTAGACTCTTCGCATCCCCTTTGAATAATTCGCACCATATTTCTACGGCACAGACGCGTTCGCGCCTAACCGTTCCTATTTTTGGGCCTACAAACTCATCACCATGGATAAACATTTGCCTTGCATATATCCCCAGGCTATCCCAGTCATCCGGTAATAAGGTTTCTAAGTATCCCTCAATTAAGCCTTGTTTCGGGTTGTGTTCGCTGTGCTCTTCTTGATACTCTATGGCTTCCTGTTCTAACTCAGCATTTAGATATAATTTCTCGCCATGCTTGAAGTAGTTTTTCGCCTCTGCCCACAATTGATCGATTACTTCATCAAGATCTTCAAAAACACTTAATGCGGGCTTTTCTTTCTGAACATCTATTGGCCAGAATCTGCGGTTTCCTGTGAGATCACGTAAGAATTCAGGGTTGTTGGTTGTTCCAAAGAATACACACTGCCGATAATTGACGGTCGACCGTTTGGCATATGCCTTCCGGTAGGTATCCTCCTGCTTTGAGATGAACTGTTTGACTGCTTCTACCTCTGCCTTCTTGGTGGCGGTGAGTTCAGCCATCTCTACCAACCATATGCCCTGCAGACTCTCATAGGCTTCTTTGGTGCCAATACTGATCAAACTATCGGAATACCATTCCCTAGCCATCTTCTTAACGAAGGTACTTTTGCCCGTTCCCTGTGCACCGGTGAGGGTGAGCATGTAATCAAACTTAACTCCCGGATGGTAGACACGGGCAACGGCAGCTGTGAATGTTTTACGTGTCACAGCACGCGTATACAGGCTATCCTCAGCACCTAAATAATCAATGAGTAAGGTATCGAGACGTGGCATCTCGTCCCACACCAACGGATCTAGGTACTGACGGACCGGATGGAACTTATGCTCCTCAAAGATTAGTGCAAGTGCATCATCCAACTTATTTGTCACGGATACTTTATAGACTTTTTCGATGTAATGCCGCAGTCCGGCATCATCGGTATCATTCCAACTGCGGGTCTTCTTATCGGCACACCACGGAAGTTTCCCTGATGTTTCAGCTCGATAGTTGAACTCATTGAACCCGCCGATGTTGGCCAGATTCGGATCGTTCTGCAGTATGATCATCATGTTATCGATCGTCGGCTCGACTTGTCCGCGTTTAGACAGATCCAATCGCTTCATCCAGTCCAGGTCCTTCGGGATCTCGACATCCGCGAAATCCTCCAAAGCGGAGCTGGTACGTTCGTTATTGATCGTTCCCTTCACTGCATCATCGGTCATGCACAGATCATTCATCTTCACAAACGAGGGCATCTTGTTCGCCGGCAGACCTTCCTTGGCGCTCTCATCTTCTTCACCGAAGAGATGGATCCGCACAAGATCGAAAGCATTGCACAGTTGTTGGCCGGCTGGATCCGTGGCGTGATTCGAGTAGGCGAACTTATCATCATAGGTGATCAGTCCGGCACTGGTAGAACCCTTCACATAGGTATAGCGATCAGGAACGTCGCACGGCGTATAGACATCACTGAGAAACGTTTCAATCGCTGAGTGGACATCATAGCTCCGACAGAACTGCCCCACGACTCCGGGCTTGTTCAGCGGATCCTGCTGCTGTTTGGCCAGGTTCTTATGTAGTGAAACTACCCGTGAACTCTGCGGCCAGAAGCTTACATCCGTCCAGTCAGGATACTTGGCCAGAATCGAATCAGCGTCCAATTCCGGCCCCTCTTGATGTTCAAACACGAACGTCCCATCTTTACTCGTACTTGGCCAATACATCAACCTGGTGGCTTGATACGTCGTGTCATCGAATTGATCGATACCGATTTCATAGGCTACCCAACGAGCGATCGCTTCGTACTCTTCAGGATCCACTTTTCTATTCAGCGGAATCACCAAGCGCAGACGTGGATTGTTGGCGCTGTGTTTATGAGTTGAGTAGATCAAGCATTTGAAATCATTCAGTGCGATCAACGTTTCCCAAAAGTCCTTCGAACCAAAGTCGGCATCCAACGTGATCAGGGTTCGATACAGGACGTTTCCGCTGCGTCGATGTCCCTCTTTCAAGTGGCCGCCAACAAAGCCTCCAATGTCCTTGATCTCGTCCTGATCGGGTTTCTTCATTTTCGAATATTCAATCAAAGTCTCAAGTGTCCGATGCGTTTCGGAAACACGCTTCAGGAGTTGGTCCCAAGTGACTTCAACGTTTTTCCATTTCATCTCTTTCCGAGATCGTCCGGTAGATATCAGATATTTTTCCATCACTGGCCTCCTAATCTTTCATGTAGAATTCGCTCAAAAATCCTTCAGCATTAAGCATCAGTCCGGGCGCCCATTTCAACGGCATCCCCATACTCTCCTTCATCAATCTCAAATCACTCGAAGCGGTGCTCTTAGCCACCTCTGCGATGACCTCATCGTGCACGTGGAAACAGATCTTATATTGCGCGGAATCAAGTCGTAGCATGGCTTCGGCCAAACAGTCGCGAGCGATCGCTTGAACGATATTCTCCACTAACTTTCCGCCATAGGTATCTTGAACGCTCCACTTCTTAGTAGTCTGATCCATTCCTTCATACTTGATTTTCGTATATCTACCTTCACCGATCAGTTTTGCATTGACATAGAATAGTTTTCGTCCTGAAGGCAGTTCGATACTGAGGCTACCATCTTCATAAGTAAATCGGATATCACAGGGTGTGTCGGCATTGAGCTTCTGAAGACTGGCAACCTCACCCGGTACTCCCAATGCACGTTTAGCGCACGTCTCAACATTCTTCCATAACTGGATGATTGCAGGATTCGCTTTTCGCCATTGTGCGACTAAGCCGGGTAGTTCTTCTTCCGTTAAGCCCATGCGTAACGCGCCCATCGTAATGAGTGCGCCGGCAGCGCCTTGATAACCTAATGCCAACTCAGATACTTTCCCTTTTGACCGAAGTGCTTTATCCACTTGTTCGATTGGAACTTTGAACATCTTCGATGCGGATGCTTCATAGATTTTTCCGTGTGATGCGAATACTTCCAAACGCCACTTTTCATTGGCCAACCATGCGATCACACGAGCTTCGATTGCCGAGTAATCATTGATTGCAAAGGTCATTCCCCTTTTAGCCACGAACGCGGTTCTGATCAGCTGACTAAATAGATTGGGTAGACTGTCATAGATCATTTCTAAACTTTCGAAATCATTACGCTTGATGAGTTTTCGTACACTGCTGAGTTCCTTCAGATAATTACGAGGTAGGTTCTGAACTTGAACTAATCTCCCCGCCCAACGTCCGGTACGGTTGGCTCCGTAATATTGAAGCGTTCCGCGGATCCGTCCGTCATTGCATGTAGCGCGTTGCATCGTATCGTATTTCTTGATCGATGTTTTCGTCGACTCCTGCCGATTCTGCAGAAGTTCAATGATGTCTTCGTTGTCTGATTCTTCGATCAATTTAATCACAGCTTCCTTGTTCAATGATCCGACTGTGATTCCTTGATCACTGAGATATCCTTTGAGTTGCTGCACTGATTGAGGATTATCTAAACCGCTGATCTCTTGCGCGCGATCGAGCAGATCACTGCGGTAACCATCGTAATAACGGATGATGTTATCAACTAATTCCATGTCGATAGCTACTCCATAGTCATTGATCTTTTGATCAAGGACATACACAGCGCGTTCTGTGGGAGTGAAACTGTTCTGCAGATACTGGAAGATGGCGCGTTCGGTTTCGACGTCCTGCGCGTTGTATCGTTTAAACAGATCCCATTTATCAGGATCATGATGTGGGTAGTTACGTTCTCTTCCATTGTTTCCTCTTGTTGGGTTGCATGGTTTGCAGAAGTACTGAATAAGTGCTCTGCCAGTACTCAGTTTCTGTTGATCTAGATTGAGTATTTTACCCACCTGATCCAAGGATCCCGGCAAACCAGCGGAAGCAGCTAACGCCATCGTGCAATGCCATTGATACGGTTGCAGATCATATCCTAGATACTTGCTTATACATAAGCGTTCAAACGTAGCGTAGTAGGCTCGTTTTTGGTAATCACTATCACCTAGAGCGTATTTCACATAGTCGGGCAGTTCTTCGCCATTAGCGAAGTCAATGACTTCTACTCTCTCATCATCGAACGCATACGCGAACAAGAGGATTTCGAAGTCATTGGATTCAACATATTTATAAACACCGCACGCCTTCAGATCAACGCTGCTATAGGTCTCGATATCGATTGAGAGCGTTGATTTCATAACGACTACGACAGCGGATCGAAATCGTCGTCAGCGTAATCTTCAGGATTGATGTCAGCAAAGTCGGAATCAGCTGAAGCACGTCCGCCTAAGAATTCGCCATCCTTAATCTTCATAACATTATTCAAACCACATGCAATGCCGCTATTACCGGCGGTATCATACGGGTAGAAATTGACAGAGACCCTAGCATAGCAACCGCTGTATACCTGCTCTTCATCGGTGATTGCTTTACGGTAAATATCGACAACTCCCGGTTTCGTTTTAGAAGAAGCATTGATGAAGAAACAACCGGCATAATTAACATCTTCATCACGATCTTCATCGCCATCACGCAGCGGAACTTTTAATGCTTTCTTAGGAAGTTTTCCATTCCAGAATTTGCTCTTGCCTTCTTCGGTTGCTTCACGGATCGCTGCTTTGACCATTGCGATCGTTTCCTTATCGCTCTTCTTGATGATTAGAGATACCGAGTATTTCTTCTCGGTAGCACCCTGTGCAGCTTCAGGGGTGAATAGATGCGCGTAGCTTAGACGTACAAGACCGGTGATAACTTTTGTCTTCGTGGATTCATTTGTTGACATGTTTTATGTCCTCCTGTTTTTGTAATATAGCGTGTATAGCGAATGCGTTTTCGATCTTGTGAAGATCGCCAAGTCGAGTACCGGAAGCAGTGTCACCTGTGTGGTAATAAACGAAGGCAACATCGGATTCAAACATACTCAGACTTTTAACTACTCCGATCTTATATTCATAAACCTCACCGGAGTAACTAGTTGGAGTATAGATAACCAAGTCACCCGGTTTGAGTTCTTCATTCATTTGGCAGCTCCACGTTCGCGAAGTCACTGGCAGCGGAGTTAAACTCTTGTCGCGGATCTGATTCAGCTACTAAAGTCGGTTTCCCCGGTGGCTTGAAAATGAGATCGCCAACTAATTCTGTGAATTTCTTCTTCCCTACAAGTTTCTCCATAGCGGTTAACCCTAGGAGTTTTCGTTCATAGAGGATTGCTTCCTCGAATCCATTCGTGACCAATGTACTGGCCACTTTGTCGGAGTCTTTGTATTGCCGAATGCTGCGGCCTTCTACCAGTTTGAATCCAGGGAAGCGAATGCCTTCGATGGCTCTCTTGAGAACATATTCCTGAACGGCATTCGCCCAGGTATTCAGTTTGTCGACTTGGGTGATCACTTCGGCTAGTTCTTCATCCGATAGGATATCTGCAGATCTGAATTCCATCCGGGTGAGGGCTAAATTTTCTTCAGCTCGTGCCCGGCATACCGCCGAAGCTTTGCAGAATCTGCAGTGAGAACCTGTGACGTACTTACCAGTGCCGTCCCATGCTTCTTTTGCTTTAGGCGCTACTTCTTCATCACCCCATTTAATCAGATCCGCTACAGCCATGGTTTCGCTTGTCACATGATCGAGTCTCGGTTGATGGATCGTCGTGATGACCGTATCGAAATCGAAGATCGCATCGAAGGCATTGACAGCCCCGATCGCATAGAGTCTCAATTGGGGATTGTCTTCAGCACTGACGGCCACACCTTTTCCGAACTTCAAGTCGATCACGTGGATCGTGCTACCATAAACCATCACAACGTCGCCTGTTCCAAATCCTTCTTCCGCGATGTTCGAGTAGTCGAGGCGCTGTTCGAATAAGATAACAGCACCCGGATGATCTTTTTTCGCTTCAAGATAAGTTTCCTGAATATACTCGATATACGGCTTCAACTCCTCGATAATTACGATTTCTTCTTTTGACCATTTTAGTAAAGGTTTATCCTCAACCCAATTGCGCAGATACTTTTCACTTAACTCATGCGCGCGAGTTCCCTCTTTGGAGAACTCAGTATCCGAATCAGGGAAGGTATCTTCCAATCTCGCACTTGGCGTACATGCCAGCCACCGCTTCGCAGCGGAGGCACTTAGTAATGCATGATCTCTATCCTTATGGTTAATCTCCTTAATAGGGGAGGTCATTGGTTAGCTCCGTCAGTTGCGCGAACATCTCGTCATACTTTGAAGTATCGATTTCGGATAACCGCTTCGCACCGAACGATTTCAAGAATTGCGGAACGGTAGTAACATTATTCGCAGCTGCTTTTGTCAGTAACTCTTTCAACTGCTCCATTGTGTGTTCTATCTTCGGCGCGATCACTTCCACCGGCTCTTCTTCAACCGCCTCTAGCTTCGGTTCTGATGCTTTCTTCTTGGATGTTGGCTTCGGTTCAGCGGATGCATCAACTGGCATAGATCTGCTCGAACTATCTTCATGGATGCCTCGTTGTGAGTGGGTAGAACTCGTAAGCGCTGTAAGCAAGGCGATTAATCCATCAGAGGCTGAAATCTTAACGTTAATATTGATATCTAATGACATGTGTATTCCTCCTGTTCTGTCATTTATTCCCAATTACTACAACTAAATTCTGTCGGCTCAATGATAAGCGCTTGTACATGTTCTTTGATTTTAAGGATCCGTGCGGCGCTTAATTTATCCGGCCAAATAATATCTTCTTCATAGGCCACCATTCTATTGAGCAGTATGTTGCATTTCTGATCCCTATAATGCTTACAACTCCGACAGTTCTTTTGTATCTCTGTCATATCCTCACCTATATCTTTTCAAGATGCTCTTTCGCATCAGCAGTCATATCTTCCACATCAAAGCTTTCATAATCTTGTTTCAACCGTTCTTTGAGTTCTTCAACATCCTCATATTCATCTTCGATCCGGTCAATGATCTCTTGGTATTGATCCGGCTTTTCGTATTGGAGAGAAAGCATCAAGAAGAGTTCCGGTGTAACTTTATATTTGAGTTCAGCTAAAACTCGATCAGTATAAGCGTCATCATCTTCAAAGCTGTCTACGAAATGATCGATATACGCTTCGCGGATGGTTTCGTTGGTAACGTTGTTATCATCGAGAAACTCCTCACCGATTTCTTTTCGCCGGTCTTTTAGATCGTAATCAGCAATTAGTGCCATTTTATAAGCATCCAATTCTCTGATTCTCGATCTTTCTAGGTTTACTAAATCACTCCACAGCGTCCTAAACAAAGTATCTGTGAACACCTTTTCACTAAAATGAGCCTCTGATAACGGGATTTCAAAGCTCGGTGAGAACGAATAGTAATAACCGCCATCATCAATTGCTAGAACGATCTTATTTGAGGCGATGTCAATTGCTTTGATCCTCATTTTCCTAACTACATTGTTGTAGTCAAATAAAGTCCATTGTTTTTTCCACAATTCCTTATTCAAATAATTCTTTAAGATATACTTGAAGTTGATCTTGTAGATCACTGTGCTTAATTCATTTTCCATAACTGCTCCTATCTCATAACGACTTCTAGGTCGTCATCCAATTCAATGGGTTCATCATCTTCATAATCTGGGAAGTCATCACAACTGATTCCATCTCGGCGCGGTCGGTCCTCTTCAGGAGTAGCCAGTCGCCATGAGTCGTATCCTGGCAAATCATTCATCGTCTTTACTCCAATCGAGTGCTTTTCCACAATCACTACAGAATTTAATATCACGATGTCCCTCTAGGTAGTTTTCGAAATACGTTCCTACCTTATGCATGGTGACACCTAAACCATACTTACAACTCGGACATTGAATGATATAAGCTGTTTGATCACTTAAGACATCGTGAAATGGCGATAAAACTATTTTTGTAGGTGTTGCTCTATCAACCAGTTCTTGAAGTAATATAACGTGCTCATCTCGTGCAATCACGCCTTCCACAGATATGCAGCCGTGGTCATATGCAAGGGCTGCTACATCGTCTAATGCTTCTAGATATTTATTCATAGCTTCACCGCCTTATATACACCCGTCAGTAATCCGGATAACAAATGATGAGCTTGCGTCCATTCGTAATCGAATCGCTTCATGTAGAGGCCATTAGCGGTCACACGATACGTTCCTTTGATGTCAATACGTTGCGTGCGATGCTGGATCATAAAATCTTCATCCAACTTCACCCCAAGCATTTCGGCCACCTCGGCCATATGATTTGTTTTAGTTGTTTCCATCTACTTCATACTCCCCTCTCAACCATTTCAACATTTTCTTTTTACTCCTGAAGTCTTCCGTCCAAGCAGAGCCGGTTGAATTATCGAATGCGGTATAGCGTCTGAATCCGGAGTGAACATAGAAGAGTCCGATCGGTTCATACTGAAGTTTCGCATTCGGTATTAACAGATCGATGGCTTCAGCAGCTGTGATCTCTTTTGGAATCTGGGAATTCACCCATTGGGTGAGCGGCTGAACCTCGCCATCCACGTTTACATCGATGTCGCCCAACAGTCTGAAGATACTCTTCCAGTCAGGTCTAATTGTCTTATTCATCGCCCCACCCCCTTCAGACTGTTTAGGAACGCAACATAGCTTGCGTTTTCTTCTTCCCGAATCTCTTTATGCAACTGATTTTTTTCAATACTAAACGGTTCATAGAGACAGTCCGCTTCATCGGCACTAAGCTTTCCTTCTTCCATTAATAAACAGATTTTATCCATCTTTTTTTGAAGATCATCAATGCGCGATCTCTTTTGTTCAAGCGTTCCAATCATTATTCAACCTCCATAATTGAGGTTATTGAACCTCTGAATACAAGATCGAAGTTACCCGCTTTTTTGATATAGTCAGGAACAGCTGGAAGGCTAACAATAACTTCAATCATGCTGCCATCCTCTGGGCTAACGCATTCTGCTTGTTTTGTGTCGCCGATCATGACGTTGATACTCTGGCCACTTTCGAAGGTGATCAGATACTTGGATCCAACGGGTCCGTATTGAGGTGCCATCGCGACTAGGATGTATTTCTTGTTGATCCAAAGGAATCCGAAGTTAGTCTCGATCGTCGCTTTTAGTTTTAGTTTGTATTGTGCTGACGAGTGGTCGGTGATCGCTGATTCCGATTCGAAGCTCTTCCATTGATTGGAGGAGCATACGGTCCGATAGGTCGGTGATACGCGTAGTGCGAGTAGTTCTTCGGATGCCTTGAGATCGCCCTGCAAAGCCTCAACAGTGCGCCATAGTTTGACATTTTCTTCTGTCACCTTGGCGAGTTCACGCTGGGTTTGGAGCAGCTGCTTTTGTTTGCTGATTCTGGCCATCGTTGCAGTCCCGGAGAAAATGAGTGATCCTCCGAGTAATGTGATCAGGATTAGCGATTGTCTGTTTCTCTTCATTGATTTGATCCCTTTCATTTGGTATAATAGGACCAGGAACTAATAGTCCTTGAAGCACCTACTCTCCCTAAGAACCGGTGCTTTTTATTTGCGCTTCCTGTCTATACTTGTCTGCGATCGCTACAATATCCGCCCAAGGCATTAATACGATCGTTCCATCAGCGAACTTCACGATCGGAGATCCACTGAAGGTGGATAAGAGCTCAACCGGCTCTTCACCTAGCATTTCTGCAGATCCATGTTTCATTGCCATACCACCGGGTAGATTCTTAATAATTTCCATATCTTTACCTCCTTTCCTCATGTGTATCCGCATAGATCAAGGGTGGGGGAAATACGTCCAGGGGGTAGTGGACGATCCATGCGGATACGCATCAGAGAAGGAGATTCTCTGATAGATTAAGAAAGAGAATTATCGACTAACTCAGTGGGACTTTCTTTTTCGACATCGCCAATATTGTTAAGATCATTTATAAGAGAAGCAACCGTGTTCAAGCTTTGACTGATTTTGGCATATTCGTTTATGATTTTTAGTGTAATGATTTTCTTTTCTATATCGCTCATGCCTTTTCCCTTTTCCTCAATTTGCTTGGCAGATCGAGATTTATTTAAGTTTTTCATCCGGATAGCCATTCATAGGGAAGCCCATTTCATCCATCACTACTTTTGCAAATTCTGTGGTAATGACAACTGTTGTGTGAGGGTTATAATTTGAAACTAAATAGTCAGCAACGGCTTGGCAATGCTCTTCAAATGTCGCTGGCTTATCAACCGTGAGGTTTCTAAGTGTGATCAGGATATGATCGAGTACCGGCTGATCGTTTCGAATTCGGACAAGTGTTGAACTATAACCGAGTAGATCAGCACTCTCAAGCAGCTGCAGATTACGTTCACTCAGATTTTTGATATAGGCGATTTGCTCTTCAACCGAGATAGCTGATTCGGCTGCTTGTATGATCTTCGGTGCCGGTGATTGAGGAATGTCCTCGGCTTCAATCCGAATCGGTGCCGGTGCAACATCAGGGGTAATAGTGATTCCTTCCATTGCAACTTCAGCTGGTACAACAATACTAGCCATATTGGGTATTGCCTCGACATCCCAGTGATCCTTCACTTCCGGAAGATCCTCAATAACGACGGCGCGATGCACGATCCAGCAATTGCCATTATTGATCAAGCTGCAGTTATATCCGTATTTACTTTTTAACTCTTCCAAAAATGTGTCTTCTTTACCTTCGATATCTTTTTTGTGGATCAGTGTGTTTTCGAAATTGCTAAGCGCGATCCACATATGCTGTTGGACTAGGCTTTTCCCTTCAGCGACTTTCGGCACTGACACCGCGATTGGTTTAATCGGGGTAGGTGTCGGGTTAGCAACAGGCACTCCTCTTCTATCTAGAATGTCTTCGATTGCGTCATTGAGGATTGTCCATGTCTTATCGGTGATTGGTTGTTTGCCGGACATCATCAAGGAGATACTGCCTGAGCCGATATGGCTATGCGCGCCAACAGCCGACCCCGTGATTTTATTTTCTTTCATCAATGCGCATAGTTTGAGACGTCTCTCTTCTCTTAACTTCGTTTGTTCCTCCGTTGTCATTACTTCTTTCCTCCTTTTTTCTTTTTAACCGTAAAGGTTCTATTCATGAGAGTGGCCAGTAGTACGCCTGTCTTCGATAATTCAGGATCTGTATTGATCAATCCGTGTTGGTTGATCAGCAGCATCTCCGCGTAGGTCACTTGGACCAAATTCTCAAGACTCACGTTTTGCTTGTTACCATCTAAGAAAACTAACTTGTAGCCTTTTTGAACCGGACCGTAGAAGTTCTCCCAAAGGATCACGTGTTTCGCCTTCCACTTGTTCGGTTCTTCGATTTTCACACCTATGTATCCATCACTCTTGACTCTTTCACTTCCAACCGGTAGACGATTCCACCCAATCCCTCCTTTTTTAAACTCAGTAGATATCCCTATGTGTTGGCCCTTTTGAATCGCGTTTATCGGTTTATGCCCTTTTGCGAAGTGACCGTCAAATCCACTTGATATTTTATGGTTCTTTTTACACCAGCGGATCTGATTGATTGTGACCTCTAAGTTGAAGTGTTCATTAAACCGTTGGGTGATCTCTTGAGCGCTTTGGCCCGGTGCGATCTGTCTTAGATAATCGAGGTTGTCTTTCGTAAAGAAGTGCATCATTTATTGTCGATCTGCATCATAACCGGCATTTCTGATTTTCCAAGATTGTAATCATCGACATGTTTCTTAGCATTCAGTAATAACTCGCCATTGTTGATGATCGTCTGCGCTACGTTGGTCATCGCTTTAGATCGTGCGATCTCTGCGTTTAATTGATCGCCGGTCAAGTCATCGTCATTCAATCTTTCAAGCTGCTCGAATAGGTGATCATTCAGATCGGTTAATTTGTTTTTCATAGCGTGCCTCTTAATAGACCAGCAGAGCAGCTTTGAATCGCTTCCGGGCTTTCTTGCTATCCGAGAAGTACGTTCCGAAGTTCCAGAGATAGAAACCATCTTCTTCGTATAGACAGTCGGCAACGACATAGGGTGTGTTCCTGTCATTTGGACAATAAAGAAGAGCTATGGCATAATTGCCTAAGTCATTCTGCATATAGCCAATGACTTCATAGTCTGCTCTTCTCGTTTTAATCATTAATTTTGTGTTTGGCATGCGGGTGCCTCCTTTATTTGGTACTTTTTACTTACCTAACTTCTTTAATCTGACCTTCGCGATATTGTTTTAAAGCAAAGCTGTAGTTGATATTCAGAACTTTAAACACAAGTTGAGAAGGCACTTTATTCGGTCGGATATTAAGTTGATCATTCTCTATTCTCTTGCACTCTGCGAACACACGGGTCACACTTTCCCAACGAGCTCCTCCCAGGAGTTCACGAATGTCAGATTTAGTCGCATAATATTTGAATAGAATATTCATGTCTGGTTGATCTTTGTTTTTCATTTATGGTTTTGTTCCTTTAATTGCGTTTGCGCAATTCAACTATCAAAAAAAATTGGCTTTGGATCTTCTATTTCAAGCAATTCGCATATTTTTTTAATTTCTTCTCGGTAGAAGTCACTTTCGCCTATCATTTTTCTATATAAAGTGGAAGAATCGATGTTTAGAAAGACATATACATCTTTAATTGATTTACCTTTTTCGGAAATCGTGTTTTTGAATAGTTCAATGTTGATCATTTTGCACCTCAATCTTGCGTTTACGCAATTAAATATTACATTAAACTTATACCCTTGTCAATGCGCAAACGCAATATAAATAAAATATTTCTTGAATATATTGCAAATATGCAATATAATCCATTTAAGGAGATGCACTATGGAACTAAAAGACATAATCAGAAGTAGAATGGTAGCATTGGACATAAGCGGCGAAGATCTTGCAAAAAAAATAGAAGTTAGCCCAAGCACAATTACTAGATACCTTAGCGGAGAAATTAAAAATATAAGAAGCGATAAGATCAACCTTTTAGCGGAGGCACTTAATGTCACCCCTGCTTATTTGATGGGGTGGAATGAGATTTCTAAGGCACCTACTTTCGGTCAAAGAATACATTCGCTTCGTGGAGATTTAACGGTCGAGGAACTCTCAGCAAAGTCTGGCATTTCTGAGACGGAACTTTCGAATATCGAATCCGGTTATGATCCTGAAGCTGGTCGTCCTGTAAGGATCAGCAGTGAAGATTTGGATAAGTTAGCGGCCGCTCTTAATATAGATAGAGCAGAACTTTATCAATTAGCAGTCAAGGATAGCTCAGATAGGATATCCCTACTTGAAGCCCAACAAGATTTCAAAGATGTTGTAATCGTTGGGGATAAGGCTATTAATTTTGAACTTAAATCAGTGCTGCTCTTGCCCCTCTACACACAGATAGCTTGCGGATCAGCCATGTTTGTCGATGATAATGTTGAAGAACATATCAATTTGCCGGTCTCACTTCTGCACCAGAACAAAGAGTACTTCTGCCAATACGCAAAAGGCGACAGTATGATCGACGAAAATATTAAAGAAGGTGATCTGCTTATCTTCGAAAAAACACCTATTATCCAAAATGGCCAAATAGGTTGCTTTTGCGTTAATGATAATATGGCAACCTGCAAGAAATTCTTTAAGGATGAGTTAAGCGCAATCATAACACTTCAACCGGCTAACAAGAACTATGCGCCGATCATTGTTACCGTGGAAACAATGAACTTTCACGTAGTTGGTAAATTAGTACTGACCATTAATAAGGTTTAGTATTTACTATCGAGAAATAAAAAAACACCTCGTGTTCGAAACGAGGTGTGAGCACAACATTTCCTTTGCGGTGGATTTGTTGTACCTCCATTATAACAAAAAAGAAGGAGGAATTGAATATGGCAGTGTATAAAGATCCAAAATTGAAAACCTGGTATTGCCGGACAAGCTACAGGGATGATACTGGAAAAGTAAAAGTAATGATGAAACGCGGGTTCACCACGAAACGAGCTGCGCTTGATTACGAAGATGTTTTTCGAAAAGCGGATGATCGCGTCACATCAACAACCATGACCTTCCGTGAACTTTTTGATCTCTATGTAGAAAACAAGTCTCACGATGTCGATCCAAATAACCTCAGTAAATACCGCCAGATCGCAAAACGCTTCTTAGAGCCACTGATGGATGAGAATATGAGAAAGATTCGCCCTGGTGACTATCTGCAAGCCAGGAACGCGATTGAGTCAGATAGTACGGCTGCTGTGCGCTATAAAAACAAAGCCATTTTCCTGATGAAGTCAGTGGCAACATTCGGATCTGATTACTACGAATTTAAGAATAATTCTGTATTAATAAAACCCATTTCATTGAAGTCGTCTGATCTCATCGCCAATGAAGTATGGACAAACGAGCAGTTCAATCTCTTCATTGGTCATGTTGACAATTACTTATATAAAGCCTATTTCACTTTTTTATTCAGGACCGGCGCACGTCGAAGTGAGGGAAGAGCCATAGAGAAGTCTGATATCAAAGAGGGTTATGTAGATATTAATAAATCGATTAGTCAATATGGAAGCACATTCAAATCCCTAAAGACAACTTCCAGTTTGAGAAAAGTGATGCTGGATGATAAGACCCTTGTGATGCTTCAGCCTTTATTATCAAGAGATGGTCGCTTCTTATTTGGAGATTTCGAGCCTTTATCTACATCTTCCATTCAGCGGCATTTCACCGGAGGGATTCGAGCCTGCAATAATTTCATTAAGAAGAACAACAAGGACCCGTTAAACGCGAAGATTGCAATGTTGCCGGTGATCCGTCTCCATGATCTCCGTCATAGCCATGCTACGTTCCTGATCAACAATGGTGCGAACATCGTTGCCGTTTCAAAACGATTGGGGCATAGCGATATAACGATGACTCTTAAGGTATATACGCATCTGTTACGGGAAAACGAACTGCAAGTGA
>Ga0209125_1000585_pt1 | contig 44458 bp, 46 predicted proteins | sample BarGraIncub1131A_FD_184503 | JGI IMG/M metagenome (GOLD analysis project Ga0209125, IMG submission 184503) | Arctic peat soil microbial communities from Barrow, Alaska - Barrow Graham LP Incubations 11-31A (SPAdes) (version 2) | ecosystem: Environmental > Terrestrial > Soil > Wetlands > Peat... | reverse complement strand
TCAAAAAGTATTTTATGAATATATTCGACATAAAAGTAAAAATTCCTTTTTGTAAATTATTGTAAATAAATATCTTTTTAGTAAATAATTAGTTTTGAAATTCATTCAGCGGAATATAAGATATATGTATATTACCATATGTTTTAACATAAAGAATCACACTGTTAATAAATTTATTAACAGTGTGATTCTTTATGTGATTATTAACGTGAAACTTAATGAAAAATTGATTGATAATTCAGCATAATTTCATAAAAACCTGACTACAATTATGCAACATTATAATATTATGTCTTATATTTCACCTTACTATGGAGTTTTCCCATACTCCTTATGTTTAATTAAATAAGTAAAAGAATAAAATAAATGTCTCAATGACATTTGCTAAAAAATGTGAAATAGTGCACGAGTAAATATTCTTAGTTCTTTGATAAATCACACCGTAAATAATATTATCTATAAAAATAAAAAACGAGGTATAAATAAGACCTGTAATGGAGACAGCAGAAAAATTTCCTATGGCAAAAAATAATGAAGTAATGATGATAGCCCAAATTGGTTTTGTAATATCGCAAAGCTTAGTCTGAAAACCCCCTCTAAATGCTATTTCCTCAGCAAATGCTAAAATCAATAATTGAGGTATCTGTAAAAACAATTTACCAAATGATAACATCGTTTTTGTGTCTGAAGCATACAAGTAGACCTCTGGTAGGACAAATTTAAACAAACTAATTGATACAATACCCGAAACAACAGGAATCAAAATTAACTACCAATATTTTTTTATATCAGATAAAATGTTTTTTGGAATAAAACCGATGTCTTTCATTTTCCCTTTGTTCCTTTTGTTTTCAATAAATAAATACAATATTGAAAAAAGAATAGTTAAGCTTAAGCAAACAACATTAGTCAAACCTACACTTGCTAAGCATAGAAATCCAAAAATTGCAATTGGAATATAAGTTTTAAAAATTAGAAATCATAACATAATCTATTAAATTCATTTACAATATAATTACTTACACCCAACATCGGCTTATATTAAATTAAACTCAAAGAAAACACAGATTTTTAGCATGTGTTTTCTTGTTTATTGTAAATGAGTATAATATAAACATCTGAATAATAAAAGGTTGATATGCGCCCCTTATAATGAATGATTTTTTATTTTATACATATTATTAAGTATCTCTTCTAATTGGGGCATGAAGAACATAGTTGTAACTTATTTTATAATTAGCTTACCATATGCCTTTAAAATACTCAATAAAATGCTTTGAATATACCTAATTTCAATTTTCAAAATAAGATTTGGAAATTTTACATATGACAGCATAAACCTAATTTAGCAAAGTTCCCATGATATAATGAGTTTTATGATGTTTTAAATAATAAAATGTAAAAACTTACAGCAAGGTAAAGATTGAGATGATTATAAACTTGCCACTTGCCACGTGGGTGGCACCAGTTTGGAGGGATGATATGATAAACATGCTACAATATGCATCAGCTAGTTTTATTGAATTGACTATCTTTATGTTATTATGGTCAAAGCTTTCTTTGAAAGATGAAAGCAATTGGTTGAAAAATTCATTTATAATACTAATAGAATTAATTATATTAATTCTAATAATTAATATAAACAATTATATAGATGTACTTATTAAATATATAAGTATGATATTTCTAATAAAATTTATGTATAAGAGATTGTTTATCATGACATTATGCGAATTTATTGTATTTTTAGGAATACATAAAATTTTGCAAATACTCCTAATTGGTTGTGCAAATTTAATTGGATATCCATATCTGGATACATTCACATGGAATATTATTTTTCTTTTAATAGAATTAATTTTTATCATTATTATATTAAGATATAACTTTAATGGAAAATCAAAAATAGTCCTAAAATTAGAATCTAAGATAGTATATTACTTTGTAATTAATTTAGGATTATATATTTTATTTTGTGAATTTGTATGGGCATATAATAAAAACATAATATTAAATAACCTCCTAGTATACATCTTTATTATATTGTTGATGTTGTCATTAAATATATTTTTATATTATTATATAGTTAAAATAAGTGAGGATAAAAAGGTTTTAGAAGTTCAAAATATGTTTAAGCCTATATTACTTGATATAGTAGAAGAAACAAGACGGAAACAACATGATTTTAAAAATCATTTAAATACTATAAATGCAATAGTAGAAATAACAAGTGAGAAAGAAGTTAAAAATGAATTGAACAAGTATATTATGTCATTCGAATATTCGAATAATTTCGTAGAAGATATTATCTATATAGACAATATTATTATTAAAGCTATAATATACAATAAATTGTGTGAAGCGGATAGATTAAATCTAAAATTCTTATTTAATGTGGCAAATAATACATTAGAAAATAGCCTAAATGATTATGAAATTTCAGATATACTAAACAATCTATTGGATAATGCTTTTCAGGCAGTTACAAATAGTAATAATAGGGTTGTTATATTAAATATATGTGAGGAGAAAAATGCCAATATAATAGAAGTTAAAAATAGTGGAATAACATTAAAAATTGATGATATAGAAAATATATTTGAGAGAGGGTTTTCTACTAAAGAAGGAGAGAATAGAGGCTATGGGCTTTATAATATAAAAGAAATAGCTAATAAAAAAGATAGTGATGTCCAGCTATTCTTTGAAGATAATTATACTGTTTTTAAAATGTTATTCCGTTTATGAGTTAAAATATACGTTTAGTGACGTTGGTATTGTGTTTTGATTACAGATGAGTACAATTTAAATGTAGTGAAAATAATATATTACGCGGGGGGGGGGAATGGTGTGAGAATATTCTTTAAATATATAGTCAAATGCATGTTAGAGAAGAAAGCAAGATTTTGCTTGTTAATTTTGGCTATAGCTTTAAGTACGGGGTTATTAGTGACAGTTTCAGGAACTGTTAAAATAGCGATTAGCAGTTTTGAAAAACCAATGACTGAATCTTTTGAGGGGAAAGAAATAGTTATTTCATCAAAGGGGTCAGACCCTTTTTTTAAGACAGAAGATATAAAGAGTGAAGGCATTAAAAATATAAATAGGGAAATTGATTTAGCTGCAACTACTAATGGGGATGAAATAAATAATGTGACCATTAGAGGTAAGGAAGATAAAAACATAAACAAAGGTAATTTAATTGAAGGTAACTTAAGTAATTTCATTGGACAAAAGTGTATAATTTCCAAAAGAACATCTGAGGAAAAAAATTAAAGATAAATGATGAATTAGAATTATTTGTAGCGGGAGAAAGTAAAAAGTATAAAGTTGTAGCCATAAGTGCAAACCTTGCAACTTTCTATAATGATAAAAAAACTTCATATCAAATAATAGTCCCATATAAATATATAGCAAAGCAATATAAAGTGGAAGGAAAATATAATTATGTAACAGCAAATAAATCATTAAATGATTCAAAAGAAAGTGTAAAGAAGTTTAATGATAACAATACACAATTTGTTGCCAAGGAACTTTTCGACGCATCATCTATTGAGAAGGAAATGGGTTCATTCACATCAATATTATATGCAATGCTCGTAATAGTATTATTTATGAGTGCAATAATCATATATGGTTCATTTAAATTAACCATAACGGAGAGGCTACCAGTAATCGGGACATTTTTAAGTCAGGGTGCAACAAACCGGACTATAGAAAAGATACTTATACTCGAGAGTATAGGATATGGAATAATAGGAGCGATTATTGGAAATATTCTTGGTTATGGAGGGTTGTACTTAGTTAATTATTTGATATCACCATTAAAGGATTATGGAATAATTGAAAGCTTTTCAGTAAATCCAATGTATTTTGTAATAGGATCAATCTTTGCTATAGTATTCTCTTGTATATCAGCTATAGTTCCAATAATAAAAATAAGAAAATTAGAAGTAAAAGAAGTTATATTAAACAGTGTGAATATATCAATGCATATTGGATGGGTAAAATTTATTATTGGAACAACTATATTAATAGCTACAATAGTTGTAAATTCAATAGATGCGCCTTGGGTTAATTCATTTAGTAGTATATTTATACTACTGTCTATAGTAGGGCTTGTGCTTATGTATCCTAAGGTAATAGATGTAGTAACTAATGTGCTATACAAGGTATTTAGAGGAAGAAGTAGGGTAATAGTGTTTTCTCTTAACAATCTAAGAACTTCGAAGGTACTTATGGGCAATATTACACTTGTAGTAATTTCCATGTTATCAATATTTATGATTACATCAATAGGTACAAGTCTAAAGAACGTAGTAGTTGGAGCATTTAAGCAACTGAATTTTGATGTTTCGATAACGTCAATCCAAGGAGTGCGTGGTATACAGGGTGAGAGCGTAACCGATAAATTAATTTATAAAATCGAAAAAAATAAAAATGTTAATCAGGATAGTATTCAAATAATTAAGGATGCATAGGGCACTGCTAATAAGAATACAATGATTGTTCTTGAAGGAGTGGACAGCAAAAGATATCCGGAATTTAATAGATATTTAGAATTAAATAATGATAAAAATAGTGAGATGTATAAAGAGTTTGATAAGTCCACTGGTAGTGAGGTTATTATAACTGATAAGCTGAAAAGAGCACTTAATGTAAACGTAGGAGATAAAATTACAATTGATGTAAATGATATAAAAAAGAATGTCAAAGTCATAGGAACAATGGATGGTAAACTATACGATAATGGTAGTGTTATATTAATGAAGAATGATGTTATGGAAAAAGAATTTAATATTCGTGAAGCTACGCAGATTTTATTTAAAACAGGTAAATCACCAGTGGATGTTAAATATGAATTAAAATCCGTTGTTAAAGATTTTGGTGCAACTGTAACTACAAGGGATGAGTTCCAAAAGCAAAATGTGGATGGAAATCAGATGATAGTTAATGTTTTAAGTATATTCTCATATTTAGCAATTTTTATAGCAGCATTGGGGGTATTAAATAATATTACAATTGGTTTCTTACAAAGAAAGAGAGAGCTTGCAGTTTTAAGCTCAGTAGGAATGACAGATGCTGCTAGAAATGGAATGTTACTTATTGAGTCTGTTTTATCAGTGGTGTGGTCAGTATTAATAGCCATTCCTTATAGTTATTTAGGCTTGTCATTACTTACAAAGACTATGACGGCGCTGGAAATGCCCATGATTGTGGTTCTAGATATTAAAGCTGTACCATTATACGCAGTAGCGGCTTTAGTGTTGATAATATTAGCATCATTACCAATAATGCTCAAGGGGAAGAAATTATCAATAATAAATGAACTTAAGTATGAATAAAAGGGGGAAGGGCATGAGTATAATCGAAGTTAATAATTTAAATAAATCATTCAAAGTGGGAAAAGAAAGTGTCGAGGTACTAAAAGATATAAGCTTTAACGTTGAAAAAGGTGAGTTTATCTCAATTATGGGACCATCTGGTGGTGGTAAGTCAACCCTTTTGTATTTGCTCGGTGGCTTAGATAAACCAACCTCGGGAACAGTAAGTATAGATGGTAAAGATATAAGCACAATAAAGAAAAAAGAAATAAGCTGGATGAGAAGGAACAAGATGGGGTTTGTATTTCAATTTTATAATTTAGTGCCAAATCTAAGTGTTGCGGATAATATATTGCTCCCGATAATATTAGATGGTAAAAGACTTAAGGATTATAATAAAAAGCTCCAGGAAATATTAGATGTAATTGGTATGACGGATACGAGGAAACTTACCCCAAGGGAATTATCCGGAGGACAACAACAGAGGGTTGCTATAGCAAGGGCCTTAATTTTTGAACCTGAAATAATATTTTTGGATGAGCCAATTGGGAATCTTGATTCAAAAACTGGAACAGATATAATGAAATTATTTAAAAAGATAAATCAAAAATATGGAAAAACATTGATACAAGTAACTCACTCAGAAGCTGCCGCGAAATATGGTACATCGATTATAAAATTAATTGATGGACAAATTGTAGATAGGGAAGAACTTGTGGATCAGGCAATTGAGGGAGATATTAAGGGGACGAGCAAGACGGTTTTAGTAACAGATGTTGTACAAGAATTGAACATGTGAAATTTCTAAATTGTATAGTTAAGAAGATGGAGATTAATTTTATAAGCCATCTTCTTTTATTTTTGAAAATATTTATTCCGTTTATGATCGAAAATATACGTTATGTGATTTTTGTATTGTTTTATATTGAAAGATTAGTACAATTACAAGTGAAGCGAATATAATATGTGTGCACTTATTGGCGTAAAGTTAGATATATTGTAAAAAAAATGAAAAATATAGTAGAATAATCTTAAGAGTTGTGTTAATTTAACAGTTAAATTTTTCACTTAATATATATTTACAGGAGGAAAATCTATGAAAAAGAAGCATATTATTTTTATTAGTATTATTGCTGCAATAATACTATCGGGAATCATTGCCTACGTTTTTAAGAACAATAATAATTCAGCATTTGATAAAAGTAAACCGATAGATTTATATACAATACCGGCAAAAGAAAAAATATTTGTAAATGGTATCATTGTTCCCGAAAAAGTAGAGAACATATATAGAGATGAAACAAAAGGAAGTATAAATAAGGTCTCAATTATTGATGGACAAGTAGTGAAAAAAGGCGCTGCTCTTTTTACATACAAGAACGATCAGGTTACGGATCAAATAGACGTTGCAAACCAACAGATTACTACTAGTATCAATCAAAAAAAGAAGTTGATGAATAAACAGGAAGAGGCTAAAAAACTTTTATCAAAGCAGAAGGAAGAAGCAAAACAACAAGTTTTAAAAACTGGAGTTTATAGTGCTTCCATTAGTGCGTCTAGCGCGGCCAGTACGGAGGCTCAGATTGATAGCTACCCAGATCAAATAGATGTTGTTCAAACTCAAATTAATACTTCGAAGAATCAGGTAGAAAAATTAGAGGCTAAAGAATTCACTTATGTAACAGCCCCAATAGATGGGAAAGTAAAATTAAATGATTCTAAAGATATCACAAAGCCATATATTGTAATTGAGGCGACTACTTTTTATGTGAAAGGAAGTATTAATGAAAAGGATCAGACAAAGCTTGCGGAAAATCAACAAGTGGATATACTTATATTCGCTATAAATAAAACCATAACTGGAAAGGTAAAAAGTGTAGGGAATACTCCAGTGGTTGCTGATGTAGCGGTTGGTGCACAAACCGCAGCTGGTGCGGGTTCTGCTGTATCTTATTATGATGCAAACATATCTTTAGATTCTCAAGAAAATGCTGTCAATGGATTTCATGTACAAGCCACGGTGAAACTTAAAGAAGCGGAAATGAAAATACCCAAGAGTTCAATACTATGGGAAGCTGGTAAGCAATACGTGTTCAAGGTTGTTAACAAAAAATTAACCAAAACTGCGATCACATATGAAAAAAGTTCAATGGCTCAAGTTGTTGTGCTTAGTGGTCTAAATGAAAATGATAGAATAGCAGTAACTACTAAAGATATGAAAGAAGGTATTTCTGTTGAGTAAACTTATTGATTTAAAAAATATTAATAAGTATTATAAATTAAAAGATTCTAAATTACATGTATTGAAGGATATAAATTTAACTATAGAGCAAGGAGAATTTCTTATGATAATGGGAAAGTCGGGTAGTGGTAAAACTACACTTCTAAATCTTCTTGGTTTCCTCGATCATTTTGATAAGGGAAAATATGTATTTAATGGTAAGGATGTTACTCATCTTAATGAAAATCAAAGATCAGAACTTAGAAATAGCTACATGGGATTTATATTTCAACAGTTTCACTTGATAGATTCATTGTCGATTGGCCAAAATGTTGAACTTCCCTTGCTATATAAAGAAGGTAATGATATATCTAAAAAAGAAAAAACTCATAGGATAGAAAAATATTTAGACACAGTAGGATTGCTTCATAAAAAGAAGCAATCACCTTCACAGTTATCTGGTGGACAACAACAGCGGATTGCAATAGCAAGAGCTCTCATTAATAATCCCTATGTAATTTTAGCTGATGAGCCAACCGGTGCACTAGACAGTGAAACCGACGAGGAAATTATGAATATATTAAAGAAACTTAATGAAGAAAAGAAAACGATAATAATGGTAACACATGATGATGATTTAACTAAATATGCTAGTAAAGTAATCCATTTAAAAGATGGAGTGATAACAAAGGTGGATTAGATATGTCTATAATAAATTTAATCAAAACTTCAATTTATAGCCTGAAATCACATAAATTAAGAGTTTTTCTCACAATGATAGGAATAATCATAGGTATAAGTTCTGTAATAGCCATTTTGTCAGTTGGTAATGGGCTAAAGGCAGAGGTAAATAAATCTATGACGGATACCAGTGCAAATAAAATAAATGTTAATTTTGTGCCGGACAACGCTTACGCTGATTTAAGCCTGCTTGAACCCTTTAGCAAATCCGATCCATATTATCTTAAAAATGTAGATGGAGTTGAAAAGGCGGAGGCATCGCAGGGGATTGCAGGAATGAACTTTACTTCAGGTGAGGGTACATATTTTGATAAAAAAGCAATGATAATACTAGAAAAGTATGATGATAAACAACTAGTGGTCAAGTATGGGCGTTCTTTTAAAGCAGGTGAGAATTCTAAAAAGATAATTGTATTGGATTATAAATCAGCAGAAACTCTTTTCGGATCTCCGGGTAAGGCTATTGGTTGTGGAATAACAGTAAATGGATCTATCTACGAGGTAATAGGAGTTTTAGAGGAGGCGGGCACATTCTCTTTAACAGGAGGCTCAAGTTATATTTCAAAGGAGTCTAGTGATGATATGAATTCAGAGACCACTATTTCAAGCTTAGATGTTTATATCAAAGCCGGTTACGACAAAGATAAGGTCTTTGAAAATATAAAAAGTGAGCTTATGCAGGCCCATCCTAATTTAAAAGGTGAGTATAAACTTCAGGATCCTCAAGCTATTACTAAGGCTTTTGAGAAAATAATCGGGGGATTAACTGCTTTCATAGCACTGGTTTCCGGTATTTCACTATTTGTTGGTGGAATAGGTGTAATGAATATAATGTATGTTTCTGTGACTGAGCGGAGACGCGAAATTGGGATTAGGCGGGCAATTGGAGCAAAACCTAAAAGTATATTACTTCAATTCCTTCTAGAAGCAATCTTTGTCACAGGAATTGGTGGGTTACTCGGAATATTTTGCGGTTTCATTTTCTGCAAAATAATTGGAATTTTCTTGCCATTTCCTCCGGTTATGAGTGCAGGCAGTGTTGTAGGGGCAACTGCAACTTCTGTTCTTATTGGAATAGTTTTTGGAATTATACCAGCAATTAATGCTTCAAAAATGGATCCAATTAAAGCTATTTACAAATAGAAATTACTAATGAAATTTTGGTGAAAGCCATTATTATATTAATTAAAAGTATATTAATTAAAAAATTATTATTGGAGGTAAAATTATGGAAAATGTTCAAAAACCAAGTGTCGGAGCAGGTATAAAAACAATGTCGATTCTTCAATTAATATTTAGTGGGTTTGGATTATTGAATATAAGAAGCTATTTTGTGAATAATGAGAAGGCTAACGCTGCGCTTAAAACAATGGAGTTACCTCAAATCACAAATTTTAGCATAACTATTGGTTTGGTATTCACAATAGTATTAGCATTAAGTGTTATTTTGATTTTAAGGAAGAAGGAATTAGGAATATATATCTATTTTACTATTCAAGTAGCCCAAATAGTATATTCGATTGTAACTTATGGATTTACTCTTTTGTTGATTGCTGCAGTGTTAATGCCAGTAATTATGGCGATACTAATGGGAATATTTATTTGGAAGAAAAAAGAAGTATTTACTGTTGAAGCAAAAAATATAGAAGTATAGCTTTAACAAATTTTAATATGTTAAACTTTACCCCATTTAATGGATACAACAATAAAAGTTGTAAAATCTATTAAAAGGGGTATTTTTATATGTTACAAAAGAGTTGAATCATAGAATAGCTTCTAAAGAATTTATTGTTAAGGGGTGAGTAAATAATATTATATATGGTAAAATAGTAAGAGTATTTAGTAATAAGTCCATAAAGTGGTTATAAAATATTATAGCTACTTTTAATATATATAACTATAATATTTGTTTGGTCGGTACAATGAAACAAATACAAAAGAAATGGAGCGAATGTAAATGAAAATACTTTATTATGATTGTTTTTCAGGTATTAGTGGGGATATGAATTTAGGAGCATTACTAGACTTAGGTATAGATGAGAAATATTTAATAGAGGAATTAAGCAAGCTTAATCTAGAGGGATATGAAATAAAGGTATCAAGGGCCAGTAGGAAAGGAATAGATGGTACAAAAGTAGACGTTAATTTGCTTGATCACCAGCATGAGCATTCTCATGCTAATCATGAATGCACGCGCATTCATGAACATATTCATAATGAAGATGAGGCTGGACATTCTCACGTGCATAAAGAGGAGACTCATATACATGGTGTTCATAGAAATCTTAAGGATATAGAAGAAATTATAAATTGTAGTGATCTAAGTAATAAAGTTAAAGAATTGAGTATAAAAATGTTTATGGAGGTTGCAAGAGCTGAGGCAAAAGTTCACGGGAAACCTTTATATGAAGTTCACTTCCATGAGGTGGGGGCAATAGATTCCATTGTGGATATAGTAGGGGCGGCTATTTGTATAAGCCATCTAAATGTTGATAAGATAATGAGCTCATCCGTCGAGCTTGGTGGTGGGTTTGTCAAGTGTGCTCATGGACTTATACCGGTACCTGCACCTGCTACTGTAGAAATTTTAAAGGGAATACCCGTAAAACTTGGAGCTGTGCCATTTGAAACTACTACACCTACTGGTGCTGCAATTCTTGCGACCTGCGTTACTCAGTTCAAAGATAACAACAATTTCATTATAAATAAAATTGGATATGGTATAGGAAATAGAGATACCAATATTCCAAATGTTCTTAGAGTGATGCTGGTGGAAGAAGCGGATGATTTGACCAGGACTAATAAGGAGAAAGATGAAGAAACCGAGGAAATTGTGGAATGTAACATAGATGATATGAATCCAGAGTTATATGAGTATATTATGGATAAACTTTTTACAAGTGGTGCTAGGGATGTTTATTTAACCCCAATTATAATGAAAAAAGGTAGACCAAGCGTAAAAATAAGTGTTTTATGTAAAATGGGTCAAATAGAGAAAATAGAAGAAACTTTATTTAGAGAAACTACTACATTTGGTACGAGAAGCTTTAAAGTACACAAAACAATGCTGGGCAGAAACTTCACCAAAGTAAAAACTTCTTATGGTGAAGTTATGGTGAAGGAAGCTTACTACAAAGGTGAAAAAATAAAAAGTAAGTTGGAATATGAGGAATGTAAGAAAATAGCCAAAGGTGTTGGACTTCCTATAAGCGACATATATAAACAATTAAGGAATGAAATACAAAGTTAGTCTCAGAAGGATAGAAGATAGAAGATGTATGCTTAAATTAAAAAAGGTGGGAAGTACATGAATTCAGAAGAAATGAAAAAATTTCTTAAGCTCATAAAGAATGGCGACATATCTATTGAGGAGGGCGTTGATAAATTAAAAGATTTGTCTTATTCGGATTTAGGATTTGCAAAAATAGATAATCATAGAGAACTTAGAGTTGGATATCCAGAAATTATATATTGCGAGGGTAAAACCGTGCAGCAGATAAAGGACATTATTAGTTTAATGCTTACTAAGGATGTAAACATTCTTGGTACAAGGGCATCTAAGATAATGTATGATGGGGTAAAAGAAATATGCGATGATGCAGAGTACAATGAGTTAGCAAGAACAATAGTAATTAGGAGAAAGGAAGTGGAGAGCAGGAGTACATACATTGCTCTGGTTACAGGGGGGACTTCTGACATACCGGTAGCTGAAGAAGCAGCTATTACGGCAGAAATTTTTGGAAATAGAGTCGAGAGAGTTTATGATGTAGGTGTAGCGGGTATTCATAGGTTATTTGAAAATTTAGATGTAATTAGACGTGCCAGGGTAGTTATTACTGTGGCAGGAATGGAAGGTGCTCTAACAAGTGTTGTTGGAGGTTTAGTTGATAAACCGGTTATAGCTGTCCCCACAAGCGTAGGATATGGTGCTAGTTTTAAAGGGATTGCTGCACTACTTAGCATGCTAAATAGTTGTTCTAGTGGAGTTAGTGTTGTTAATATTGACAACGGTTTTGGAGCAGGATATTTAGCAAGCATTATTAATAGACTTTAGAGAAAAATTTCACTATAAGGAAGGCTTGCATATTAATATGCAAGCCTTCCTTATAGTGAATTTAAAAAGTAGATTCATTATTGTATACACTCTCATAAACTTTAAGGGTGCTTTGCGCAGTGTTTTGCCACGAAAATGATTTAGCTCTTTTTAATGCCCTAAAACTTAGTTCTAATCTTAACTTTTCATCACTTAAAAGGTTCCCTATGGCTTGGGATATTTCTGATATGCTATAGGGATCTATTAAAATTCCACCGTCACCTATCACTTCAGGTATTGAGGTAAGGTTAGATGCTATTACAGGTGTCCCACAATTCATTGCTTCTAGTGGGGGAAGTCCAAAACCCTCGTAAAAAGACGGATAAATAAAAGTATCGCAGCAATTATAAAAAATAGGCAAATGATCTTCAGGTACAAAACCAGTGAAAATAACATGGGATTCTATTTTAAGTTCCTTTGTAAGTTTTACTAATCCTTGATTGGGGTCTTTATAATCACCTACAATTACTAAGTTATAATTTTTGCCCAATTCTTTATATACCCTAGAAAAAGCAGTTATTGCAGAGACCACATTTTTTCTTTCACTAAAACCACCTAGGTATAGTATAAATGGATCTGTTAGTTTATATGCCTTCGCTAGAAAATTTTTACAATGAACTTTATCTAAAGGCATATATTTTTTATCAGCAGCCAAAGGAGTTACAAAAATTTTGCGCTCGTCTATTGGAAAAAACTTAAGAATATCTCGTTTTGAAAATTCTGATACAGTTATAATACCAGCAGAATTTTCTATAATTGTAGGCATCTCTTTTAAAAATTTTAGTAAATACCCTCGCCCAACTGTTTCGGGCATAACGTATGGAATCAGATCATGTATAGTGACTACTTTTTTGCAAAATATCTCCTTAGAGAAACCTATACCATTTTGTGGCATATGATATATATCTACATCTTCTTTTGAAATATTTTTCGGAAAATAGTAATCCTCAAAAAAGCGTTGATGTTTTTTTGAGGTCATAATTATTTTGAAGTTTTCTTTTTTTATACTTTCATAATTATTACCTGACCAAAAAATATGGTAGTTATTTAAGGCATCTATGTTAATTAAATTTTTCAGTACATTTTCTGTGTAAGTGCCTATACCAGTACCACTATATAAATTGATGCCTCTAGCATCAATTGCAATCTTCATAAGTTCCACTCCTTAAAATTATTAGAAAACCCATATATTTATAAAAAAGATAATATATATTAATATACTATTTTAACTTAAAAAGTGTGCCATTTGTTAAAATATAATTGTGCACAAATTATTCGAAAGGTTCATATATTGCAATAGAACGATATTTTGGAGGAATGCACTTGGAGATCGAAGAAGTAAAGGAGATAGTACAGCATAATTATTCTCTTTGTATTAATAATATACAAAAAATAAAAAATGTTTACAAAGTACGAACTGAAGATAATATTTATTGCTTGAAAATCATTAATTATGAGTTTGAGCATTTTTTATTTATTGTTGCTGCTATAAGACATTTGCAGCGAAATAATTTTCAAAGTATACCAGAAATTATTGAAACTATTTATAGAAAGGAGTATATAGTAATTGAGAATAAATATGCATATTTAACACCCTGGTTAGATGCGAGGGAATGCGATTATGATAATCCTTGCGATATAAAATTATGTACATCAAAACTTGCGCAGCTCCATAATAAAAGTTTGAATTTTAAGGTCACGCCTGACATGAGGCCTAGAATAGCATGGCTTAAGTGGATAGAAACTTTTAAAACTAGAGAAATGGAAATATTGGACTTTAAAAGAAGAATAAATAAAAAAAAGAATAAAACTGAATTTGATAATAATTATTTAAAAATAATGGAGGGAGAGCTATCACGGAGTAACAAGTCAATATGTAATTTACGTAAAAGTGAATATATAAATAAGATGAAAGAGGAAATAAAACATAGGGGATTCTGCCATCATGATTATGCTCATCATAATGTATTGATGGAAAAAAGTGGAGGGATAAGTATCATTGACTTTGATTATTGCATCTTAGACACTCATCTTCACGATTTAAGCAGTCTTCTAATAAGAAGAATGAAAAATGGTAAATGGGGGCTTGATAATGCATTTTTTATAATGGATGAATATGATGCTACAAACTCAATATATAAGAGTGACATAGAAGTAATGGCAGCATTTATGGAATTCCCTCAAGAATACTGGCAAATAGGAATTCAGTATTATTGGGAAAAAAAGGAATGGGGAGAAGGATTTTTCTTAAAGAAACTCCAAAAAATGCATGATGACACAGCAGGCAAACAGAGTTTTATTGATAGGTTTAGAGAAATAAAATATGGGAGGTAATCTTATGGGAAAAGACAAAAAGGACACGTACGAAAGCGAGGTACCAACTGACATGAGTGAACTCAAGGAATCAACTGTTGAGGATTACGATATGAAGCTTGATAATATGAAGGAGGAAGTTAAGAAGCTAAAGAAAATAAGGAGAAGACAAAAGAAGCTTAGTGAGTTAGAATTTCAACAAAGAGAAATATTAAAGAAGATGGATAAAAATTGCAAAAAAAACAAATAATACTTGGATATAGTATAGCGCTTGGCTATTATATAGCAATTAATAGATTTAATTTGAGGTGTTGCGAATGGCAATAATCATTTATAATGATTTTTCCGAATATATGATGTTTAAGGGTATTAAAAATGTAGATTTGATTGAATACGAATATAAAAGCGAAAAACAAGACATAACCGAAGAATTAGTAATAAACCAATTGGGGGCTATTTATGACTTTCATAAAAAATCATTGGGATTTAATGGGTACTTAAGAAATAGATTAAATAACAATACTGGTAAAATAATAGAAAATTACAAAATCTCTATTAAAAAGCTCACTTATGACATGAATAATGTTAAAAAAGATGGAGCTAAAAATTCCTATGAAGAATTGATTATTAAGTATGGAGAAGGAGTTATAAATAGAGGAGAAGAGTGTATAAAAGAGGTATACGGAGCAGATTATTTAGAAATTATAAAAAGAAGCATGAGAAGGGGTGAAATATGCCTAGGCAATATAGATTTTCAAAATCTTAGGCAAAGTAATCATCTTGAAGTCGTTAGTTTTGAAAATTGTAGTTACAACATGGTGGAAATGGATTGTTTCCTTTTGCTTAGTAAATTGAAAAGAAAAGGATCGAAACTCGATTTTCGAAAGCTTGCTAAAGAATTTTGTTATATTGAAGGACTAGATGAGTCTAGCTTAAAATTTTTAATAGCATTAATTTCCTACCCACATGAATTTATGAAATGTTGTAATAGGTACAGAGTGGGAACACGAATGTGGCATGAGGACGAATTTTCGGGGAAAATAGTAAAAGCTTTAGTTCGAGACGGAAATTCATTATTTTAAATTAGTAAAGTGATAACTAGTGAGGTGAGAATATGTTAGACTTTAGATATAAAGATAAAACTTATTTAAGCGAATATGATCTAGATGTAAATTTGTTTAGCGAATTTGATCTAACAGTTTATGATGTTATTCCAGTAAGGAAGGTATTTATACTTGATACTGATAAAGGCGATAAGGTTTTAAAGAAAGTGAATTATAGTATTAAGCAACTCCAATTTATTAATTATGGACTTGAGTATATTAAAAATAATGATTTTAGTAGAATTATTGAATTTGAAAAGACAAAATCTAAACTAATATATGTCCCTTGGAAAGGTGATATATACTGCATTATGGATTTAGTAGAAGGTAGAGAGTGTGAGTATAGCAACCCAGTGGATGTAATGCTCACGGCTAGAGCGTTAGCTGAGCTTCATAGAGCTTCAGAAGGACTTATACATGAAGAGACATTTAAAGTCCTATTACAAGAGAATGAACAGCGACATTTATGCGGTAAGATAGTAGAAAATTATAATAAAAAATTAGAAGAACTTATGTTTTTTAAAAATATAGCAACTTTAAATGAAAATAAAAATGAGTTTGATTATATATTTTTAGAGCGCGTTCAATATTATGAGGAGAATATAAAACAAAGCATAAATATTCTTAAAGCATCACAATATTATAATTTATGCAATGAGAAAGAAAAAGTTGTATTTTGTCATCATGATTTAGCACATCACAATATATTGATTAATGAAGAGGAAGTATATTTTTTAGACTTTGATTATGCTGTTATAGATTTAAAAGTACATGACATATGTAATTTTACAAATAAAGCTATTAAGGATTTCTGTTATGATATAGAGAAATGTCACGATATAATAAACGAATATACATCAGTGAACCCATTAGATGATAGAGAGATAAAGGTTTTATACGGTATGCTTAGTTTTCCAGAAGATTTTTATAGTATATCTAGAGACTACTATACAAGGAAAAAACAATGGAGCGAAGAAATATTTTTAAGCAGGTTAAAGAAAAAGGTAGAATATAAAAAGGATAGAGAAGAGTTTTTAGAGGCATTTAAAAATTATTATAATTGTTAGTTAAAAAGTCCACTATAATGTTAAACACATTATGGTGGGCTTTAATTTTGGTGTTTTAATAATATAGGCATTTATTTAAATTTTCCTAATATATTTTGATAAGCATTCAATGTATTTGTAGCAGTATGTTCCCAAGTTAGTTCAGAGGCTCGTTTTAAACCTTTGATTATAAGTGATTGCCTTAGTTCACTATCATTGAGTACATTATATATTTTTTCACTTAATTCATTAACATCAAACGGATCTACAAGTAAAGTTGAATTTTTAACAATTTCTGGAATGGATGTAACGTTTGAGGTAATTACAGGAACACCGCAAGCCATTGCTTCAATTGGTGGTAATCCAAAACCTTCATAAAAAGAAGGATATACAAAAAGTTCACAAGCATTATACATAAAGGGAATGTGGTTCATAGATATAAATCCAGGGAAAATTACTTTATCTTCAATAAGCAAATCTTGTGCTCTTTTTTTATATATCTCATATGATTTACCCTTGGAACCCGCAATGACCAATTTAATATCTTGTTTTAGTTTTGGTAGAAGCATACTAAATGAATTTAGTAATCCAAGAATATTTTTTCTAGGACTAAATCCACCAATATACAGAATATAGTCTCCTGAAATAGAGTAGCTTTTTTCAATAATTGATTTACTAAGAGCTTTGTCATATGGTTTATAAATATCCTCGCTAGCTAAATAGGTAACATATATTTTCTCGCGTGGAAAGTTAAAAGCTTTAACGATATCTTCTTTTGAATATTCGGATACAGTAATTATTCCATCGCACATTGGAATAATATTGGGTAATTTTTCGTTGAAAATTTTTAAATATTGTTCACCGACTGTATCTGGCATTTTATAAGGAATAACATCATGAAGCGTAATAACAAAGGGACAGTTTTTGCTATCTGGTAATCCAATACCGTTTTGAGGAACGTGGTATATGTCCATAGACTTGTCTATTAATGGGTTAGATATATTCACTTCATTCCAAAAATTATTTTGATTCTCTTGCTTTATATTTTTTATATGGAAGTTTTCTTTAAAGGGTATATCTAATTTACAATCATCGGGTACAAAAAGTAAATAATCATTGTAATTGTCAATTTTATTTAAAGAGTGGATTAGTTGGTAAGAATAAGTGCCTATACCGGTTCCTCTATACCATTTTGCAGCCCTAGCATCAATTCCAATTTTCATTTAAAGACTCCTTAAACACTAATTTAATATATCAATATATTTCATTATATTAAAAGAAAGCATAAATGTTGTTAAAATATACAAGAATTTATTCTAAAATGAAATATTAGTAATATAAATTATAAGGGGGGTGAGTAATATGATGAGGGAGTTTGAGATTGAAAGGCAGTATGGCATTAAAATAGAAAGTATACGTCCTAATAAGGGAGTGTATTTTTTAAAGACAAACGACGGAGCTAAGTGTCTAAAGAAAATAAGTTATGGGACACAAAAACTTTTGTTTGTATACGGAGCCAAAGAGCATCTTGCAAATAATGGATTTGATAAGGTTGATAGGTACTTTTTAAACACTGAAGGAAATCCTTATGCATTAGTTAATGAAGATATTTACACACTATCAACTTGGATAGATGGTCGCGAATGTAATTTTCACAATGAAGAAGATCTAGTTTGCGCTGCAAAAAAATTAGCTTACATGCATATTGCGTCCAAAGGGTATGATCCACCGGAAAATAGTAAATTAAAAACAGATCTTGGTAGATGGCCACATTTGATGGAAAAACGGATAAAATCCTTTGATAAAATGCAAAGCATGGTTAGAAAAAAGAAAAATAACAAAACTGATTTTGATATGAACTATATTAGGAGTGTAGAAGATCAAAAGGAATTAGGTAAAAGAGCTATGGCGATACTCGATGACTCTAGGTATTTTGATATATGTAGGCAAACAGAAGAAGAAAAAGGATTTTGTCATCATGATTATACTTATCATAATATTATTATCGATAAAAATAATGATGTTAATATAATTGATTTTGATTATTGCAAAAGAGAAGTAAAAGCATACGATTTATCTAATTTTTTAATCAAAATGCTTAAAAATCAGGATTGGGACATAAAATATGCTGAAATAGTTTTAGAGGCATATAGCAGTGTAAATCCTCTGTCAGAAGAAGAGTACAGACTAGTATACGCATTTTTAGTATTTCCACAGCGCTATTGGAGGCTATGTAATAGATATTATTATAATGAAGTTACATGGATACAAAACACCTTTAATAAGAAGATGGAGGAGTTAATTTCTGAAAAAGAAAAGTTTATGGTATTTATTGAAGATTATAAAAAAGTATTTAATCAAAGATAGAACAAATCATGTCAAATATATCATGAACCATACTATTTATAGTATACATTATGCTATTTATTAAAGTTATGTAGATATAATATTTACATAACTTTTTTCATGCTCACCTATTCTCTATATTTTCATAATATATAGTATCAGCTTAATTATGGAGGTGGTATTGTGAAAATAGGAGATATTGTTGTAAGGAAATCTTACGGGGGGGACATTACCTTTAAAATAATAGATATTGTGGTTGGGGATAATGATATGTATTTACTTAAGGGGATAAATTTAAGAATAGAGGCAGATTCCCTAGGTGGGGATTTAGAATTAGTTTCGCAAGATGTAATACATGAAATTGATAAGGTATTTAATAAAAAGGTAAATGCGTCTATTAAGAGAATATTGATAAATAGAATTAAAGGTACAGGGGGATATAGATCGACTGCTATAGATTTTAAAGGAAAAGTTAAGGAAATGCAAAATAAACAGGAAAAATATAAAGAATACAAAAATAAAGATATGACATTTGGAAGGCCAGGAAAGATATTACATGTTGACGGTGACGCAGAGTATTTAGAGGTCTGCCTAAAAACTTATAAGCAGCTATCATTAGATGCTGTAGGTAGGGTAGTATCAGAAAAAGAACAACAAAATCAAATAATAGATCTAGTTAAGGAAGTTAAACCAGATATAGTAGTAATAACAGGCCATGATGGGATGGTAAAGGGGATAACTGATTATATGGATCTAGATAATTACAGAAATTCAAAGTACTTTGTAGATACTGTAATTGCCCTTAGAACTTACAATAGTAATTATGATGATTTAGTTATATTTGCAGGGGCGTGCCAATCTTGTTATGAGTCAATTTTAGATGCTGGTGCTAATTTTGCAAGTTCCCCAAATAGAGTCTTAATACATTGTTTAGATCCCGTTTTAGTTTCAGAGAAGATTGCATATACAAATATAGAAAGTGTTGTAGCAATTGAAGATGTTATACAGAACACAATAACTGGACTTACAGGCATTGGGGGATTACAAACTAGAGGGAAGTACAGAGAGGGGTTTCCTAAGTCTCAGTTTATATAGATATGCGTATAAAGTAGTTAAAACAGGTAGAAATTAGCTAGGAGACCAATAATTCGTGAAAATACATTTTGTTAGGATAAAATCAATATTGACAAGATTGTTATAGTAGTGATAAAATATTAAGTCTACTTGACAAAAAAAAATTTATGATATATAATATAAAATGTGGAAAGAGGTGTTTACTGTGGAAAAAATAAATGTATTGACTTCGATAAAAGATGAAATTGAAAGTCATGTTGGCGAAAGAGTAACATTAAAAGCTAATGGTGGAAGAAGGAAAATTCTTGTAGATAACGGAGTTATTGAAAAGACATATCCAAACATTTTTGTTATTAGGTTAGAAAAGGACACCCACAGGACAGTGACGTATAGTTATTCAGATGTTTTGACAAAAACGGTTCAAATAGTTTTTGCAGGATAAGGCGATACTGTACTTTAGTATCGTTTTTTATATTTATAAATTAATTTTAAGCTCATGACAATAAATAACAAGTCAGGTGGAGTAGTTTACTGATTTGTTATTTATTTTATTTGGAGTTGGATTAACAGGGTATATATTAGTGAGGGCACATTTGGTTAGTGATAACATTGTGTTTTACATAATGTATGCTTTTGTTTTTTGAAATTGAATATTATGGAGTATTTTGTAACACGAATTTAAAAATCAAATATCATATTTTCCACACTATTTATATATATATTATATAACAGGTATTTTAGGAGGGTAACAACCCATAAATGCTACCCCAATAGAAATACAAGGAGGTATAATATGGATATAAATTTGATAAGAGAAAATATAGAATATGAACAATTGCTAGGAGAAAATACTGTTGATACAGTGGTGAAAGAAGAATTTGTAATACCGGATACCCATCCGGATGTTAAAGAGATTCTTATGTTAGATGTAAAAGCATTGATAGACTCAAAAGAAATAATCGAGGATAAGGTATATTTGGAAGGGCAAATTCAATATAATGTACTTTATATTACAAAGGGTCAAGAACGTAGCGATGTGGAGAATGTCATATATAGTTCTAAGTTTTCAAATACAATAGATATAATGGGTGCAATGCCTGAAATGCTTTGTGATACTGAGTGTTTTGTAGAACATATGGAATGCAGAATAGTTAATGAGAGGAAAATATGTTTAGAAGGTATATTAAAATCAAAATCTGAAGTGTACAAAAATTTTAATTTTGAAATAGTTAAAGATATAGAAGCAGTTAAGGATGTCCAATATTTAAAAAACCCTACGAGCATAGATAAAGTAATAAGAAATTTTACTGGAGAACTTATTGGTAAGGCTAATATTAAAGTTCCAATGGAAAAACCGGAAATTGCTAAAGTTATAAAGTATGATGTTAATATTCATAAAAAAGAAGTTAAACTTTATGATGGAAAAATTCAAATAAATGCCTATGCATTTATTAATATGATATATAAAGGCAAAGATAGCAGAGAATTAATTTATATTGAGCACGAAGTTATGCTTAATAAGGAGTTAGATTTTGAGGATGTAAATCCTTATATGGACAATTATACAGACTTTAAGGTAGATGCTATGGAATATGACATTAAGGAAGATGATTTAGGAGAAAAAAGAATTATTGATGTGGAGTTCATGATAAAAACTAATACAAGGGCTATGCACAAAGAAGAAGTGGATATGATTGAAGACATATATTCGCCAACTACTAAACTTGAGATGGATAAAAAAGATTTTGGCCTTAATGTGATGCAAGGACAATTACTAACAGAGACATTAGTTAAAGGGGATATAGAATTAAATAGTAATATGGCAAAGCCTAGCAAAATCATCATGTGTAATGCTAATCTTTGTATAACAGACAAAAGAGTAATTGAGGATAAGGTTATAGTTGATGGTGTAATGAATGTAACGGTATTATACAGAAGTGACGATGAAGAAAAATATTTATCTGCTGTGTCTGAGGAAATTCCCTTCACTTGTGGCGCTGATATATTAGGTGCTAAAATAAATATGAGTAGCATGTGTAAGGTATCACTCGAGAATATAAATGTAGATATTGAGGCAGGAAATATGGCGGTTAGAGCTGTAGTGAAAGTGTATGCTCGAGTAAACTATATGGTACAAAAGAAATTCTTAGTTGATGTTTACCCAATAGAGGGAGAGGCACCAAAGAAAAAAGCTAGTGTTACTATTTATGTAGTTCAAGTTGCAGACACCTTGTGGAAAATTGCTAAAAAATATAATACTACAATACAAGAAATTGCAAGAGTGAATCAAATAGATGATACAAATGTTATAAAAGTTTCACAAAAACTTATAATACCCGGTAGAATACTTATCTAGGACTATGTAAAAATTAATTTTATTATTAAATAATAAGGAAGGAATAAACTCCTAATTGTTATAAATAACAATTAGGAGTTTATTCCTTTTAGAATTATTATTTTGAATTATAAGGTTTATTATTTTTGATTATATGTAGCAAAATTAATTTTGTTGTAATATACTGATTTTAATAAGAATATTTCATAAAGATGGACCATCTTATATAAAGAGTTGGAGGAAAATAATGTTAGTAAAGGCTTATGGAAAAATAAACATATCTTTAGACATAATAGGTAAAAGAGAAGATGGGTATCATCTATTAAAGATGATTATGCAAAATGTAGATTTATATGATTCTATGTCATTTCAAAAATGTAACAAGGGTATTAATATAAGCTGTAATAAACCGTACATACCTACAGACGACAAGAATTTGGTATATAAGGCAGCAAAGCTTTTTATGGATACATACAATATACGTGAAGGTATAAATATATATCTTAAGAAAAACATCCCAGTAGCTGCGGGAATGGCTGGTGGAAGTTCAGATGCAGCAGCCGTTTTTAGAACACTGAGGCAAATATTTGAGGTGGATGCAACTGACAATGAACTTATGAAATTAGGCGTAAAAATAGGCGCAGACGTTCCATTTTGTATTATAGGAGGAACTGCTTTATGTGAAGGAATAGGTGAAATTATTACGCCATTAAAACCTTTTAAAAATCACATCTTAGTCTTAGTTAAGCCTAATTTCGGAGTATCTACTAAAGAGGTTTTTAAAAACTTAGATATCAGTAAGGTTTTTAAGCATCCGGATACAGAGGCATTAATAAGAGCTATGCAGCAAGAAAAATTAGCGGATGTATGTAAAGGTATGAGAAATTTACTTGAAAATGTTACGCTAAGAAAATACCCAGTCCTCAAGAGAATTAAAGAAGATATTATTAAAATGGGTGCAATAGGATCAATGATGAGTGGAAGTGGACCAACAATATTTGCTTTTTTTGATGATATGTTAAAAGCTCAAAAATGCTATGATAAATTTAAAACCCAATATAAAGAAGTATACATAACAAGAACAATATAATGAAATTTTTTATGGAAATATAGGAACGTGTAAAGGCCTTTTGTGGTTTTTGCACGTTTTTATATATCTAAGTGAATATTTTCTGTCGGTATCGTAGAAACTAGCTAAATAAAAGTACAATAAAATATAAAAAAGTGGCGTAATTGAGTGAATAATATTACATAATATGGTAACAATATTAATATAAATCATTGTATCCGGGGGGGATAATCATGAAAAATTTTATATTAACGAGTATTGCCATAATAATTATAGTTTCTATAGCTTTAAATATAACTAGTGTATCTGGAAAGGCCAGCCAAAGTGACATTGCTGGTAAACTTATAAGGTTCCATGTAATAGCGAACAGTGATGATAAAATAGATCAAAATGTAAAATTGAAAGTAAGAGATGCTGTTTTAAAATATATATCACCAAAACTTAAGGAGTGCAAAAACATAGGTGAATCAAGAAAAATTTTAAAGGCTGAAAATAAAAATATTAAAAAGATAGCTCAAACAATTATAAAAAGAAATGGATTTAAATATTCCGTGTCAACAGCTTTATCCCAAGAAAATTTTCCGGTTAAGACTTACGGTAATATAACTTTGCCTCAAGGCAAATATGAAGCTTATAGAATAATTATTGGGAAGGGGACAGGGCAAAATTGGTGGTGTGTTATGTTTCCACCATTATGTTTTGTAGACATTACAAAAGGAGATGTGTCATACCAAAAGACTGAAAAAGAAATGAAAACAGTATTATCAAATGATGAGTACAAAATGGTAGATAATACTATAGATAGTAAAAAAATAGTTGTTAAATTTAAACTTGAAGAAATTTTCAGTGAGTTATTTAGTTAAAAAACAAAAGACTACTATGAGAATAATAATTGAAAGTTGTTATCTACTCATATAAATACCAGGAGGGAAATATATGAAAATACTAAAGAAAAGAATTCTGTATACAAGTGTTGTAAGTATAATTGTTGTGTTTTCAACTACGTTTGCTATACTAATGTTTTTGGAGAGGTTAGATTATAGAAATTATCTTCAAGGTCAATATAGTAAGAATATGTATGATCTTGTTAGCTCTGTACAAAATATAAGAATAAATTTAGGTAAGTCAGCCATTGTTGGTTCTAGGGAGCAAAGCATAATAGCTTTTGAAGAAATCTTTAGATACTCGGCCACTGCAAATGATAAATTACATTCTTTACCACTAGACCAAGAAGTTGTTGGGAATACTAGTAAATTTTTAACTCAAGTTGGAGATTACTGCTATACTTTAGCTAAAGCATCATCAGAAGGAAAAGAACTTAGTAATAAGGAATATGATGTAATTGATAAACTAGAAGAGCAATCGTATACGCTTGAGGAGCAATTAAATGGAGTGCTTTCTGGAATAAACGAAGGTAATGTAAAGTGGGGAGAAATCAGGAAAAAAAGTAGTGGTGTATTCGCTAAATCAGGGGATGACCTTGTAACCGAAAAATTTAATGGTATACAAAAGCAAATAGTTCAATATCCAGCACTAATTTATGATGGACCTTTTTCTGATAATATATTAGAGCTTAAACCCAAAATAATGGCTCAAAAGCAAATAAGTGAAAAAGATGCAATTCAAGTAGTCAAAAATACGTTTGGAGCAGATAAGATTGTAAGTATTGAAAATAAGGTGGTAGAAGGAAAGACCACAATACCTGCATATAGCTTTTATATAACATTTAAAGGGAGAAATAAGAGCGATGGTAAAACAGCAATAGAAGTAAGTAAGAATGGAGGAAAAATAATTTACTTATTAGATAATAGGCCTATAGGGAAACCGACATTAGATATTAAGGAGGCAATAGAAAAAGGAAGCAAGTTTATTTCTAAAATAGGGTATAAAAATATGGAGTCCACATATACGCTAAATTATGATAATACGGCTGTAGTGAGTTATGTGTATAAACAAGGGACGGTAGCAATTTACCCAGACCAAGTAAAACTTAAAATTGCGCTAGATGATGGTAGTATCATAGGAATTGAGTCTGAAAAATTTCTAGTGTCTCATGTTGAAAAGAGGAAGATACCAACACCAAAAATAACTGCTGCAAAAGCTCAAGAAAAGGTTGGGAAAAGGCTGAAAATAAATAAAGTTAGTTTAGCGATTATACCTACGGAGACTAATGAAGAAGTTTTGTGCTATGAATTTTTAGGAACGTATAAGGAAAAGAATTTTATAGTATATATTGATGCAAGTACTGGGTACGAGCAAAGAATAATTGAGATAATAAATACTCCAAATGGGAAATTAACTATATAGGTTAATAAAGGTTAAAGAGGATATATGTGAATAAGTTACGCATATATCCTTTATTTCGTTAATTCATCTTCTACAAAGCTGTTGCAGCGGCCTAGGAGATGATTTAATCTAACGTTATAATTTCAAATAGGGATGCTAAAAATCAGGTTTTCGAAATTAAAGCACAAAGTAATAGATAAAAATGATATAATATAATACAATACTAATTTTTTTAGTAAACTTATGCTTTATTATTCATAAAATAGTTATTATGGTTATAAGGAGAGGGCGTCAATGAAAAAGAAAATAGCAATATTATTTGGTGGGCAGTCTACAGAACATGAGGTTTCAAGAGTATCCGCAACGTCGGTATTGGAAAATATTGATGTAACAAAATATGATATATATCCAATAGGAATAACCAAGGATGGATTATGGTTCGAATATACTGGTAAATTAGTTAACATAGAGAATGGAGAATGGGAAAAAGACGAATATTTTAAAATACCAGATGGACAAAGGATTATATTTAATAAAGAAGTCGATGTAGTATTTCCGGTATTGCATGGATTGTTTGGAGAAGATGGAACTATTCAAGGTATGTGCAAATTATCCAATATTCCATGTGTTGGACCTGGGGTAATGTCTTCCGCTGTTTGCATGGATAAAATATATACAAAATTTCTATTAGAAAAATTTAATGTAAAGCAAGCTGATTATGTGGTAATAAATGCGCATGAATACGTAAAAAATAAAAACACATTAATAAAAGAAATAGAAGAAAAATTAGGTTATGCAGTATTTATAAAACCATCTAATGGCGGGTCTTCTGTAGGTATATCAAAAGCACACAACAAAAGTGAACTAATACTTGGGTTAGAGGAAGCACTAAAATATGACAGAAAGGTTTTAGTTGAGCAGGCTATAAATGCAAGAGAAATAGAAGTGGCTATACTTGGCAATGATTCCCCAGAGGCATCTATTCCAGGAGAAGTAATACCAGCAAAAGAATTTTATGATTATGAAGCTAAATATAAAAGCGAAGAATCTAGGACATTAATACCTGCATTACTATCTGATGCTAAATTACAAGTTATTAAGGAAGAAGCTATACGAATTTATAAAATACTAGATTGTTCTGGTATGGCAAGAGTGGATTTTTTAGTAGATAAGGAAACAGAAGCTGTTTACTTAAATGAGGTTAATACTATACCAGGTTTTACTAAAATAAGTATGTACCCTAAAATGTGGCAAGCTTCAGGCAAAACTTATGTGAAGCTTATTGATGAACTTATTGAATTGGCTATAGAAAGAAACAATAGTTAGTAGTTACTTATTTTATTAGAATTTAGTGAAGTGTAAGTGGGAGAGGAGAAGATTTATGACAACAGCTTTGGCTATGATTTCTGGAGGCCTTGATAGTATACTTGCAGCAAAAATTGTAAAAGATCAGGGCATAGAAGTTATTGGGATATGCTTTAAATCAAATTTTTTTAGTGAGAAAAATGCATTGAAAATAGTTAAGCAAATAGATATACCCTTAGAAGTTGTAGATTTTTCAGATGAGCATTTAGAAATGGTGAAGAATCCAAAACATGGGTACGGAAAAAATATGAACCCTTGTATCGACTGTCATGCTATGATGATGAGATATTGTGGAGAATTATTAGAAAGATTTAATGCGGATTTTATTATAACAGGAGAAGTATTGAATCAAAGACCTATGTCTCAAAATAGATCAGCGTTAGATATAGTTAAAAACGAATCAGGCATAGGACATAAAATTTTAAGACCACTATGCGCTAAAAATCTCAATCCAACTCAAATGGAGATAGATGGTCTAATAGATAGAGAATCTCTTATGGATATAAAAGGAAGAAATAGAAAAATTCAAATGGAACTTGCAGAGAAGTTTGGTATTCTAGAATATCCATCACCTGCAGGTGGGTGTAAGCTAACAGAGCCTAACTATTCTATAAGACTAGATGATCTTTTAGAGCATAAAGAAGATGTGACAAAAAAAGATCTGGAATTATTAAAAATAGGAAGACATTTTAGGCTATCTAAAGATGCTAAAATTATATCTACAAGAACTGAGCAAGAGGGCGAGATTTTAGAACATTTTTTAACACAGGATGATTTAATATTCTTAGCTACTGAATATAATGGTTCTACGGTTGCTGTAATTGGGAAAGTGACAAATGAAGATATTGAATTTGCAGCTAAAATTTCAGGAAGATATTGTAAAGGGAGACGTGAGGAAAGTGTATCCATTAGTTATGGAATATATGGTCAGGCAATAAATAGATTTATAGATATAATACCTGCAAATGATGAAGTGATAAATAAATATATTTTAAAATAAAAAGGAGTAAGTTTATGAAGAAAAACGCAATAATTTCCGTTGTTAGCAAACAATCTGACCGGGAAGATGATGGAGAATCAATAGAGGTAGTTACTCCTGGTAAGTTTTATAAAGAAAATAATTGTTATTATGCAGTATATGAAGAGACGGAAATTTCAGGAATGAAGGGAACTACTACTACGTTAAAAATTGATGAAGAAAAGTTTACACTTATAAGGACTGGAACTACTAATACCGAAATGAAATTTAAAAAATACGTTCGGGACTTGACTTTATATAATACACCTCATGGTGCCTTAGATCTTACAGTTGATACTAAAGAGTTAAAAATGGATGTTGATAATAACGGTGGAGATGTGTTTATAGATTATGATATGATAATTGGTAATCAACAAATCTTAAGTACAACTTTGAAAATCAATATTAAGGCTTGACGAAAATTAATGCAAAATAAAAACAAAGGTCATGTTCTATTAGGACATGACCTTTGTTTTTGTTTATATTGGTTTTAAAAATAATGCAAAAACATAAACTTCAATTTATGGATAGTTTTTATAGAAAGTTGTCAATAATTTAATTAATGAAATAATGTATATAGAGTTTAGGAGTGGGTTTATGTTAAAAAATATTCATTATGAAAAAATAATTGAGGCTATTTGTTATGTGAAAGGTATAAAAAGACATGAATCATTAAAAATATCGAAAAATAGGGAGTGTAAGTATATTTTATTTTTATTATTAAAAAAGTTTAAATGTGGAGATGTAGAAGATGTATATAAGTATTTTTTAATTTCAAATAAAAGAGCCATTAATTACGGATTAAAAAAAGCGGAAGAAAGATTTTTTATAAATAAAGAATTTAGAGAAATGTATTTAGAAGTAGAGAATATATTAGAAAGATAAATTAGAAATACATAGTTAAAGATTTAAAAATTTAGATTAGTAAAGAAAAGAAAAACAAAAAAACACTGGTGAATGATAAAAAAGTGTGATAAGATATTAATATTGTTTTTAAAAAAAATGTTTTAAAAAACCTATGCCATTATATTTATAGGGTAATTTCTATTATAAAATTGAAAAGAGAATTTGTCAAGCTATTTTAAAGAAAAAAATTAGTGTGAACTTTAATAAATTTTATATAGGTCCTAACAACAATATTAAAAATCAAAAGAATAACGACTTACAATCAGCGATAAAACATTAGGAGGAGTAATTATGAGTACTAAATACATATTTGTCACAGGTGGGGTAGTCTCATCACTAGGAAAAGGAATAACTGCAGCATCCCTGGGAAGGCTTTTAAAGAATAGAGGATTAAAGGTTTCTATTCAAAAATTTGATCCATACTTAAACGTAGACCCAGGTACCATGAGTCCATATCAACATGGGGAAGTTTTTGTTACAGATGATGGTGCGGAAACAGATTTAGATTTAGGACACTATGAGAGATTTATTGACGAAAATTTAAGCAAAAGTAGTAATGTAACTACAGGAAAAGTATATTGGTCAGTTATAACAAAAGAAAGAAGAGGAGATTTTTTAGGTGGTACAGTACAGGTAATACCACATATAACCAATGAGATAAAAGAAAGAGTCTATAGAGTAGCTAAAGAAAAAGATGTGGATGTTGTTATAACTGAAATTGGTGGAACAATTGGGGATATTGAATCGCTACCGTTTTTAGAAGCTATAAGGCAGGCAAAATATGAAGTAGGGATAGAGAATGTTTGTTTTATCCATGTTACATTAATACCATATTTAAGGATGGCAGGAGAGCTTAAAACAAAACCTACTCAACATTCTGTAAAAGAACTGAGAAGTATAGGTATTCAACCAGACATTATAGTTTGTCGATCTGAAAAGCAAATATCTGAAGATATGAAGGCCAAAATTGCCATGTTCTGTAATTTAGAAGCGGATTCCGTAATTCAAAATCTAGATGCTGAAAATTTATATGAAGTACCACTTATGCTTCATAAAGAAGGATTAGATACGCTAGTATGTAAAAAATTAAAATTAGATTGTAATGAGATAGATAATAACGCATGGATTGGTATGGTAGAAAAATTAAAGAATCTTACTGGCAATGTAAAAATAGCACTAGTTGGAAAATATGTAGAGCTTCATGATGCATATATTTCAGTTGTTGAGGCATTGAGTCACGGAGGTCTTTATAATGATTCTAATGTAGAAATTAAATGGATAAATGCTTGCGATGTTACTTCGCAAAATGTAGATGAAATATTAGGTGACGTTTCCGGCATATTAGTTCCAGGAGGATTTGGTGACAGAGGAATAGAAGGCAAAATTGAGGCTACTAAATATGCTAGAGAAAACAAAGTGCCATTCTTTGGGATATGTCTTGGTATGCAGTGTGCTGTTATAGAATATGCAAGAAATGTTGCGGGATTAACTGGAGCTAATAGTTCAGAAATTGATCCACAAACTAAATATCCAGTAATAGATTTAATGCCAGATCAAAAGGATTTAGATGAAAAGGGCGGAACTATGAGACTGGGGTTATATCCATGTAAGTTAACAAAAGATTCTAATGCACATGAAGCGTATGTTGACGAAGTGATATATGAAAGGCATAGACATAGATATGAATTTAATAATGAATATAGAAAGGCAATAACTGATGCAGGTCTTATGCTTACAGGAACAAGTCCTGATGATAAATTAGTAGAAATAGTTGAGATTAAAGATCATCCTTGGTTTGTTGGTGTTCAGTTTCACCCTGAACTTAAATCTAGACCGAATAAACCGCATTCATTATTCAAAGAATTTATTAAAGCATCTATAGAAAATAATAAATAATATAGTTAAAAAGGCTGCGCTAGGTATTAGCGGCCTTTTATTTTTGGTTTATAAATAAAAATACTTAAAATTTCAATTCAAGTTTAGAAGGAATTTAACAAGATTTATAGAATTTAATATTAAACACTGTAGTGAAATTAAATGGATTTAGTACATGGAGGTGAAATGATTGATATTCGATACTAATATTGCTATGGCTTTAAAAAATTCGAGTGGTGTATATAATGTTTGTGAATTTACAATATTTGAGATGAAGAGTATGAAGAGTAAATTTCCATCTTTAAACGTAAAAGTAAGTAAAGGTAACGATATATTAATTGTTGTTAAATGTCCACTGTGTGGTGAAAAACATTTTTATCATTACAATATTAACGAACTTTTAAAAAGGAATATGGTTATAGGAGGATGCGAACAATTAGCTCTACCAATATTCTTAATTGGAAAAAATCAAAAAGTTATAGAAAAAGTAAATGAATATAGACAGACTATAGAAAAGATTTACGCTTTAATATGAAGAAATGGTAAGGATTTTTTAGAGGTTTGCATGCATTTTAAATATAGTGGATTAAAATTGTAAAATAGGATATAATTAAAATATATATCATTTCAAAAAAATTCATTGGATAGTAAAATCGTTTTTAAATTCCCATGATATTTATTAAATAGATATTATATGAAATACCCTTCGGAGGTGCAGATTTTGATAAATAAAGATTTTGAAAACATGACAGTAGTCGAGCTTCGAGAACATTGTAAAGAACTCGGCATTAAAAACATTTCTAAACTTAAAAAAAGTGAATTAGTTGAGGAAATAAAAAAAATAACACCAGTTTCTATGCAAAAGGATGGAGTTATTTTAAGAGAAAAGATAAGTCCTAAAAGCACTTCTACAGTTGAAGAAAATATTATACAAAATTCTGAGAAGCAAATCGAAAAGGAACCAATTCAGAGTTCAAAACCAGTTAATAACGAAGATATCGATACAGGTTTTAAAAATCAAAATGAAAATAAAAAAGAAAAGTTGCAAGAAATGATAAATGAATCGGGTTCGGCAAGAGGAGTTCTAGAAATAATCGAGAACAATAGTTATGGTTTTTTAAGAGGACATAATTATCTATCAGGTTCTGACGATATCTATGTTTCGCCATCTCAAATTAGAAGATTTAATCTGAAAACAGGGGATGAAGTAGAAGGTAAGGTTAGAATACCTAAAGAGGGTGAAAAATTCAAAGCCTTGTTGTATGTACAAGGGGTGAATGGAGAAAATCCTGATAGAGCTGTAGGTAGAAGACCTTTTGAAAAATTAACTCCTATTTATCCAACGCAAAGATTGACATTGGAAACAAATGCAGCAGATTTATCATCCAGAATGATGGACATTATTTCTCCTATAGGTAAAGGACAAAGAGGCATAATTGTAGCACAACCTAAAGCAGGAAAAACAACACTTCTAAAAAAAATCGCTAATAGTATCTCTATAAATCACCCAGAAGTAAAATTAATTGTTGTTTTAATAGATGAAAGACCTGAAGAAGTTACTGATATGCAAAGGTCTATTAAAGGTGAAGTTATATATTCAACTTTTGATGAAGAACCAGATCATCATACAAAAGTGGCTTATATGGTACTTGAAAGAGCTAAGAGAATGGTCGAACAGGGCCAGGATGTAGTTATTCTATTGGATAGTTTAACGAGACTTTCAAGAGCATACAACCTAACGGTAACACCTTCAGGAAGAACTTTATCAGGAGGCCTCGATCCGAGTGCGCTTTTGATGCCAAAGAAATTTTTTGGAGCAGCTAGAAATATTGAAGAGGGTGGGAGTTTAACAATACTTGCTACTGCTTTGGTAGAAACAGGAAGCAGAATGGATGATATGATTTTTGAGGAATTTAAGGGTACAGGTAATATGGAAGTTCACTTAGATAGAAAACTTCAAGAAAGAAGAATATTCCCAGCAGTAGATATTTATAAATCAGGAACAAGAAGAGAAGATTTATTACTTACTAAGATTGAAATGGAAACTATGTATAACTTAAGAAAGATAATGTATAGAGAAGGCAATGCAATAGGAGTAACAGAAAAACTCCTGAATTTATTATCAACAACTAAGAGTAATAAAGAGTTTTTAGAAATGATAAATAAGAATTTTGAGTTATTGGCTAGGTAATACAATTTATAAAAATAGTATAATTTAAAAAATGGAAAAGATAATTAAATCTTTTCCATTAATATATTATTCTACATCTTCACTTTTTATGTTAAATTTTTTCATGAATCTATCAACTCTTCCACCGACATCAATATTCTTTTGCTTTCCAGTGTAGAATGGATGGCAATTAGAACATACGTCTACTTTAAGTTCTTTCTTAGTAGATCCTGTAATAAAAGTGTTTCCACATGCGCATTTAACAACTGTGTCTTTGTGGTATTCTGGATGTATTCCTTCTTGCATATTTTTCACCTCTTTTTAAAATAAATATATACCCGTATTGTCAACCATTCAATTTTATCATATAATTAATAACTAAGTCAATAAGAATTAAAATAATTTTTGCTTTAATTTTTAATATATTTTTGTTAAAATATATATTATGTTTAATTTTTTAAAAGATAAATACGTAGTTTTTAAAAGCGTGGATTAACAAACTGGGGGTAAAAATATGTATGGACCAAAGAATCATGGTTGGGTTGAAGTAATTATAGGGCCTATGTACAGTGGAAAATCAGAAGAACTTATACGTAGGATAAGAAGAATTAAAATTGCAAAGCAGAAAGTGCAAATCTTTAAACCAGAAATAGATAATAGATATAGTAAAGGGGACGTTACTACTCACTGTGGAGATAAAATAGAGGCAGTTCCAGTTAAAGATAGTGCTCAAATATTAGAGCTCTTAAATGCGGATACGCAAGTTGTTGCAATTGATGAGGTTCAGTTTTTTGATCAGGGTATAATTGATGTAATTACTATATTGGCTGATGATAATAAAAGAGTCATATGTGCAGGACTAGATATGGATTTTAAAGGGGAGCCATTTGGGCCTATACCAACACTTCTCGCTATTGCTGAATTTGTTGATAAAATCCAAGCTATTTGTGTGGTGTGTGGTAATCCTGCAACTAGGACTCAACGTTTGATTAATGGAAAGCCAGCTAAATATGAGGACGCCATTGTATTAATTGGGGCCACAGAATCCTATGAAGCCAGATGTAGAAAGTGTCATATAGTTCCTAAAGGAGTGTTGTAAATATGTCTAAAAATATAAATGTTGGAGGTCAGGCGGTAATAGAAGGGGTTATGATGAGAGGAAGCAAAGGTATTGCAACCGCGGTAAGAACTGAGCAAGGTGAAATAGTAGTTCAAAAAAGTAGCTACACATCTTATACTAAAAAAAATAAATTTTTAGGACTTCCAATAATAAGGGGATTTATTTCTTTAATTGAATCATTAGTTATCGGTGTAAAAACATTAAATTATTCGGCTTCTTTCTTTGAAGAAGATGATGAACCATCAAAGTTAGACAAATATATAAAGAAAATATTTAAAGAAAAAAGTAATGATGTAATTATGGGGATATCGCTTATTATTTCATTGGTTATTTCAATAGGATTATTCTTTATTTTACCTACATTAGTAGCTAGTCTTTTCAGTAAAATGGGTGTAAATACAATGGGCATGAATATTGTAGAAGGAATTATTAGGGTTTTATTATTTTTACTATATGTATATCTAATAGGAAAAATGGAAGATATTAAGAGAGTTTATGAATATCACGGTGCTGAGCATAAAACTATATTTTGTTATGAAAATGATGTTGAACTAACACCAGAAAATGCAGCTAAATTCGGAAGATTACATCCAAGGTGTGGTACAAACTTTTTGTTTTTAGTTATGATAGTTAGTATTATAGTCTTCTCTTTAACTGGTTGGAATTCACTTGGCGAGAGAATAATGTATCGAATAGTCCTTCTTCCTTTGATTTCAGGTGTAAGCTATGAAATTATCAAATGGATGGGGAAAAGCGAAGGTGGTTTAGCTAAAATTCTTTCTTATCCAGGACTTAAGTTGCAAAATCTAACTACGAGAGAGCCGGATTTATCTCAATTAGAAGTGGCGATAGAAGCGCTTAAAGTAGCTGAAGGTATTGTAGATTAACTAACATTGAATACAAATATATTCGTGGCTAATAGTCATAAATGAAGGTGGTAGTAGATGAATATCGGGGAAATACTTTTAGAATCATATGGAATTTTAAAAGAAGTTAAAATTGAAAGCTATTTGTTAGATTCACAACTTTTACTCAGCAAGGTTTTAAATAGAGATAAATTGTTTATAATGCTAAATAGAGATTTTAAACTTAATAACAAACAGGAAAAAGAGTTCTTAAGATTGATTCAAATTAGAAAAAATAAAATGCCTATAAAATACATTCTTGGGGAGTGTGAATTTATGGGTATGGATTTTATAGTAAAGCAAGGGGTATTAATACCTAGACCTGATACAGAAATATTGGTTGAAGAAGTAATTAAGTATATAAATGAAAAGGGATATACGTCTATATGTGATGTTTGTAGTGGTAGTGGGGCGATTGGAATAGCAATAGCTGAATTTATTAAAGATGTTAGGTCAACGCTTTATGATATATCTACCGCTGCAATAGATGTTGCAAAATCAAATATAGAAAGATTCAACATCTCTGATAGAGTCAATGCTGAAATTAGTGATTTATTGCAAGAAGCTATTAAACAAAACAAGAAATTTCAAGTGATAGTTTCTAATCCGCCATATATAAGGGAAGAGGTTATACAGACTTTGATGGAGGATGTTAAAAATTATGAGCCATTTATAGCCCTTTGTGGTGGCAGTGATGGTTTAGAATTTTATAGGAGAATTACAAAAGATAGTTTGCAAGTTTTAGAAAAAGGTGGACTTCTTGCTTTTGAAATAGGATTTGATCAAAGAGAAGCAGTTTTGGATATACTTTTAAAATTGGGATACAAGATAAAAGAATGTATCAAGGATTTATCAGGAAATGATAGGGTTATTATGGCTATATTAGAGTAGCTAGGCACCGTTGCGAATTAATTTACATTGGAAATTAACTCAAAATAGATGCCAGCTAGATGAAGTTTGTATTTTAAATTTGGTTGTGATATAATTAAATAATGTGAAAATATATATACGGAGTGATAAAATAATGTTAGATAGGCTTGATTTTACAGAAAATAAATATGATGAGCTTTCAATGAAAATTGGAGACCCAGAAGTTATTGCCAATCAAAAGGAGTGGCAGAAGTTATGCAAGGAACATGCAGGACTAGAAATAATAGTTACAAAATATAGAATATATAAAAAAGCTAAGCAAGATTTAGAAACAAATAAAGAAATGCTTAGAGAAGAATCTGATAAAGAAATGAAAGATATGATTCAAGAGGAAATTAAAGACTTAATTGAGGTTAAAGAAACTATTCAAGAGGAATTAAGAATTTTACTTTTGCCAAAGGACCCAAATGATGAGAGAAACGTATTTATTGAAATTAGAGCAGGAGCAGGTGGAGATGAAGCGGCATTGTTTGCAGCAAATTTATTCAGGATGTATACAAGGTATGCAGAGCGTAATAAATGGAAAGTTGAAGTAATGAGTGCAAATGAGACCGATATTGGCGGATTTAAAGAAGTTGTATTTATGGTGAAAGGTGACTCTACGTATAGTAAATTTAAATACGAAAGTGGAGTACATAGAGTTCAAAGGGTTCCAGACACGGAGTCAAGTGGAAGGATTCATACGTCTACGGCGACTGTCGCTGTGCTTCCAGAGGTTGATGATGTAGATATCGAAATAAGTGCTAATGATTTAAGAATAGACGTGTTTAGGGCATCTGGTAATGGAGGCCAATGTGTTAATACAACAGATTCAGCAGTGAGAATGACACATATTCCTACAGGGCTTGTAGTTTCTTGCCAGGATGAGAAATCTCAGTTAAAGAATAAAGAAAAAGCCCTAAAGATACTAAAATCTAGATTGTTTGATAAAGCAGAGGCTGAGAGATCAGCAGGAATAGCTGAAGATAGAAGGAGTCAAGTAGGTACGGGAGACAGAAGTGAGCGAATAAGAACTTACAATTATCCTCAAGGAAGGGTAACAGATCATAGAATAGGGTTAACCTTGTATAGATTAGAAGCTTTTCTTGATGGAGATATAGATGAAATGATGAACAACCTAATAACTGCTGATCAAGCAGAAAAGATGAAGGCTATGGGTAATAATGATTAGAAATTAATTTAGATATAAGAGAAAATGACCAGTATGATAGTTTGTTAAAATAATAATAATAATAATATTATTATAAATGAAGGGTGAAATTATGAATAGAAATAAAGCAATTAGAAAGCAAAAAAAAACTTATAAACGGTTTATGCTATCTATGTGCTTTATTTTTGTTTTATTACCAATTATATTAATTGTATCAAAGGTTATAAATCTGTTTTTTATATTATACTTATTTTGTATTGAATTCATGATTCTGTTTGTGGTAATTCTTAGACTAGATGAAGAATATATTAATTTTAAACTGGATGGGTACAAAATAAGTATATGGTGTGGAATATTAAGGGCGAAATATATTATTATATGTAAAAAAGTTGATTTAGTACATACTCAAGGTTATGATAGAAATTTAGAAATTATTATATTAACCAGATCTAAATTTAGAAACAAAAAAATCTACCCCGTGGAAATTAATTTTTTTAAAAAATACCCATATGTCGCTAATACGTACAGCAAAATCAAAATTCAGAATCCAGAAGAAAATTATTTCTATTTTATAATTAATCATGGTGGATTTAAAAAATATATTTTGTTAGATGATTTATATAAATATTGCGAGCGAGCAACATTTTCTGATGAAGCTATAGATAAAATTAAAGAATATAGAGATTTCGGCATAAACCCCCACGTGCATAAGTAAAATTAGTATATAAAGAAATAAGCATAAATGTAGATTATGTTTATTTCTTTATAGAGTGGGGGTATAAAATTGAAAAGTAGTATTGTTTTAATAATCATATTTTCTGGAATTATGGCGTTAATTGGTACTATGGTAGGTGCATTTATAGGCGTTGTAATGAATAAACCTTCAAGAAGATTTTTAGGGAATATTATAGGATTTGCATCGGGACTTATGCTTTCTGTTGTAGTTTTTGAGCTTATTCCAGAGGCTACAAATAAAACAGGAATTTTGACAACTTTATTGTTTTTGATTTTAGGAATTACTATTGTTACAATAATAGATAAAATGAGTAATTTAAGCAGTAATTCAAATTCAGAATATACAAAAGTGGCATTTATGGTCGCTATAGGAATAATGATACATAATTTCCCGGAAGGCCTTGTAATGGGGTTTGGTTTTGTTAATGGAGACAGCCTGGGGCTTAAAATGAGTCTGATAATTGCTATACATGATATTCCAGAAGGACTAGCTGTGGCAGCTCCGCTCATGCTCTCAGGAATTAGAGGTAGGAGAATATTGTTTTATGCTTTTTTAACGGCGCTACCTACAGCGATTGGTGCTTGGATAGGGATTTATATTGGTAGCATTTCTATAGGAATATTGGGAAGTGCTTTAGCTTTCGCCTCTGGAGTCATGTTATATGTAATTCATGGAGAAATGATTCCAGAGTCTAAAAAACTTTGGCCAGGAACAACAAGTACATTGGGAATTCTATCGGGAATGATAGTTGGGTTAATAATGATTAGTGTACTCTAACGACATTCCAGCGACCCAGGAGATGATTTAATTTAAGAGGTGTAAGGATGAATACAAAGATTTCGATAATAGACGAAAATGATATTGCGCAAAGTATAATTAATGAGGCAGCAAGTGTTATAAAAGAAGGCGGATTAGTTGCATTTCCTACTGAGACAGTTTATGGTCTTGGGGCGAATGCATTAGATAAGCTCGCAGTGGAAAAGATTTTTAAGGCTAAAGGGAGACCACAAGATAATCCCCTTATTATTCATGTATCTAACTTTGATATAGACTTTTTAGTTAAAGAAATACCATGCATGGCCAAAAAAATTATGAACAGGTACTGGCCAGGGCCAATAACGTTAATTTTTAATAAATCCGATTTGGTTCCTAGAATTACAAGTGCAGGACTCGATACTGTAGGTATACGGATGCCATCAAATATCATTGCGAGAAAACTTATTGAGGAAGCAGGAACGCCTATAGCTGCCCCGTCAGCAAATATATCTGGTAGACCCAGCCCAACAGATGTGGAAAGCTGTATTGAGGACTTAAGTGGAAAAATAGAGTATATTTTAGGGGGAGATAAAAGTAAGGTAGGTCTTGAGTCAACAATAGTTGATTGCACGTGCACTCCCTTATGTATACTTAGACCGGGGACTATAACTATTGAGATGTTAAGAGAAATAGATGGCAAAATATATATTGATAAAAATATTATGTCTAAACCAAAGAATGATTTTAAGCCTAAAGCGCCTGGTATGAAATATAGGCATTATGCACCAAAATCTCCAGTAAAAATTATAAGTGGAGATTTAGAAAAAACTGTTGCAAAAATCAATGAAATAGTGCAGACTAATATGGGTAATAAAAAAATAGGGATTATCGCAACGGATGAATCCAAAAAAAAATATCCTTATGGAACTGTTGTTTCTTTAGGTGACAGAGATCATCTTGATGATATAGGTAGAAATCTTTTCGAAGTTTTAAGAAGTTTTGATGCTATAGATGTAGATTTAATATTATCGGAAGCATTTGAAGAAAAAGGTATAGGTGTTGCTATAATGAATAGGCTTAAGAAATCTGCAGGTTTTGATATAACTTACGTATAGGCTGAACAATACATGGGTTATACCTACCCTAAAGGAATACGAGGAGGATAACTATGGATATATTGTATGTTAGAAGTATTTCGAGGTATTTCAAAAAAAATAGCAGATTAAATAATTGTATATTCTTATTATTGGATAATGAAGATAATGGTATTTAAGTAATTTAATTAAATGCCGATATCTTCTTTTTTTGTAATATTATATATTGATAAGGAAATATTTTGTGGAGGTGTTTTAATAATGAAGATAGCAGTAGGATGTGACCATGGCGGATTAAGTTTAAAAAATGAGATAGTCAAGCATTTGGGTAGTAGTAATATTGAGGTAACAGATTTTGGAACCTATACGGAGGATTCTTGCGATTATCCAGATTATGCACTAAAAGTTGCACTAGCTGTAGTGGGACAGGAGTTTGATTTAGGAATATTAATATGTGGTACAGGAATAGGAGTTAGTATTACTGCAAATAAAGTACCTGGAATAAGAGCCGCACTATGTAGTGATACTTTTAGTGCTCATGCAACAAGGGAACATAATAATGCAAACATTCTTACCCTTGGCCAAAGAGTTGTTGGTATGGGTTTAGCATTGGATATTGTAGACACTTTTATTAACGCTAAATTTCAAGGGGATAGACATCAAAAGAGAATTGATAAAATTACAGAGATTGAAAAAAAATATTCTAAATAAGCATCTAAAAATTAGGAGGAAATATATATGAGTAAAGTAACACAGATTACGCATCCACTTATACTACACAAATTGGCTTACATAAGAGATAAAAATACAGGTTCAAAGTACTTTAGAGAGCTTGTTGAAGAGGTTGCAATGCTTATGGCTTATGAAGTTACACGTGACGTACAATTAGAAGAAGTAGAAATTGAAACGCCTATATGTACTACTAAATGTAAAGTTTTAGCTGGAAAGAAAATGGCTATAGTGCCAATACTCAGAGCGGGTCTTGGGATGGTTGATGGTATGTTAAAACTTATACCGGCGGCTAAGGTTGGACATATAGGAATGTATAGGGATGAGGAAACATTGCAACCAGTTGAGTATTTTTGTAAGTTACCTCAGGACATTAGTGAAAGAGATGTCATTATTACAGATCCTATGCTTGCTACAGGTGGATCTGCAATAGATGCAATTGCAGCTCTTAAAAAAAGAGGGGCTAAGAATATAAAGATAATGTGTCTTATAGCCGCACCAGAGGGAATTAAGGCTGTTACAGATGCTCACCCGGATGTAGATATATTTGTTGCATCAATTGATGAAAAATTAAATGAAAAAGGATATATAGTACCAGGTCTTGGAGATGCTGGAGACAGATTATTCGGAACTAAATAGTTAATTAAATCATCTCCTGGGTCGCTGCAACAGCTTTGCAGAAGATGCATTGACGACTTCAGAAGGAGATTGACCCCTTTGTAGACCTCTGGAGTAGATAACAATTCTCAATTGTTATCCTCCCCCTTATAGAAGTGGGAGACTTTCCTTCTGAAATGTCGTTAAAACTTAAAAAAGCAACTTACAGAAAATTTTCTGTAAGTTGCTTTTTTTCTTTGTTCGTCATAGTTCCGGTTAGATATCTCATAGTACATGCATAATAGTATGACTTTTTCCGGAAGTGACTCCAAATAAGAAGTGCAGAAATTTTCACGTTTTAAGCTCTTATTTGGAGTCGCGCAGGAGAGACTTCATAGGAAGTACGCTTATTTAAAGTATCTATTAAGTAATCCCTTAAATGCGCTACCGTGACGTGCTTCATCTTTACACATTTCATGTACTGTATCATGGATTGCATCATAGTTAAGTTTTTTAGCTAAAGTAGCTAAATCTTTTTTACCTTGGCAAGCTCCATGTTCAGCGTCAACTCTCAGTTCAAGATTTTTCTTGGTGTCAGCTGTTACAACTTCTCCAAGCATTTCTGCGAATTTTGAAGCATGTTCAGCTTCTTCGAATGCGATTCTCTTATAAGCTTCTGCGATTTCAGGGAATCCTTCTCTGTCAGCTTGACGGCTCATTGCTAAATACATACCTACTTCAGTACATTCTCCAACAAAATTAGCTCTTAATCCTTCGATAACCTCTGTATCTACATCTTTGGCAACTCCAATTTTATGTTCATCTGCCCATGTCAAATCATTACTAGTCTTTTCTATAAACTTTTCGATTTTTGCACCACAAACTGGACAAACAGCAGGTGCAGAGTCTCCCTCGTGAATATATCCACATACTGTACAAACAAATTTCTTCATATAAATTTCCCCCTCGTATTCTTTGGGTTGTATAACAATTATAATTGTTAATCCCTTAGTATTCATTATAAGTTAAGTAAAAGCTATTAATAATATGAATTTACTAAAATAATAGAAAATTCATATTTAACCTTCGCTACAATTACTACTATACATCAACGGATAATAATTATCAAGTAAAATTAAATATCTTTTAAAAAAACAGTTCGAGAATATTCGACAATTAAAACAATATACCTTCAATTCCATCTAAATCTTTTATTTGGACTAAATTTTTATTAAAATCGATTAAGCCGTCATTTTTCATATTAACGAATTCCCTTGAAAGAGATGGTCTCTGTACGCCCAGATGATCAGCAAGATCCTTCCTAGATATTGGAAGAGAAAGATCTAATGTTTTTTGAATCTCATATTGAGAAAGTAAGTAATTGGATATTTTTTGTCTTAGGGTCTCAAAAGAGAGTTCTTTAATTTTTCTGTTTAGTAAAAGAATTTTGCTTGATAGTAATTGCATGAAATTATATAATACTTTAGGATAGGTGCTACACATAGAGATAATATCTTTTTTTGAAATAAAAAGTACAATTGAGCCTTTAGGAGATACTATAGTGGCTGGGTATATGTTCGTTTCTGAAAAGGCGATTGCTTCACCAAAAATTTCCCCAGTATTTAATTTCGCAAGTGTTACAATTTTTCCGCTGGCATAATGTTTTTGAACTTCTAGTTCGCCTTTAATTACAATTCCCAAAGAGTTACAGATATCACCTTCAAGGGCCACAATGCATGTATGGGAATCAGTACATTTTTTATAATTGTCAGTTATGGAATAATTTGTACCCGTTATTAGATTTTGTAATTCATGTGTTGTTAAACCTTTAAATAGAATACACTGCTTTAAATAAATTACTAGTTCATCCATTATATCACCCCTAATATTTATTTTGGTAACCAAAGTTACATATTATTATTAGTAATTCTAATATAATTAGCGTATACAGTCAATTAGAAAGTAATTTGTTAACATTAATAGATATTTAAAATTTTAGGAGGCGTTAGTATGAAAAGGGATATTATAAGTATAGACAAAGATAGATGTAATGGTTGTGGGTTGTGTATAAGTTCTTGTCATGAAGAGGCTATAGAGTTAATTGAGGGGAAGGCTAAATTGATAAGTGATGAATATTGTGATGGACTGGGGGATTGTCTGCCACAATGTCCTACAAATGCTATTAAAATAGTCAAAAGAGATGCTATTGATTATGATGTTAAAGCTGTGGAATTAAAAAAAGATCAACTTAAGAAGAAGGAAAATCTACCTTGTGGATGTCCTGGTACTAAGGAAAAAACTATAAAAAGAAATGTGAATATAATACAAGCATCAAACAAAATAAATGCTGGAGAATTTAAAATGGCGAATTCTGAATTAAATCAATGGCCTGTTCAGTTAAAGTTAGTTAATTCAAAAGCAGAGTTTTTAAATGGTGCGGATATATTAATTGCGGCGGATTGCACTGCATATGCTTATGGGGATTTCCATAAGGAGTTTATTAAAGGAAGAGTAACATTAATTGGATGCCCAAAGCTCGATGATAATGATTATTATAAAGTGAAAATCACTGAGATGTTAGAAAATAATGATATTAATAGTATTACAGTAGTTAGAATGGAAGTGCCTTGTTGTGCAGGTATTGTTAATGCTGCACAAGCAGCTATGCTTCAAGCTGGAACAATAGTTCCATATAAAGAAGTAACTATTGGTATAAACGGAGTAATAATTTAACGACATTTCAGAAGGAAAGTCTCCCACTTCTATAAGGGGGTAGATAACAATTGAGAATTGTTATCTACCCCCAAAGACCTACCCAGAGGATATATACTGTAACAAAAAGAAAATTTCAGTGGGTGTCTAAATCTCCTTCTGAAGTCGTTAATACTGCAGCGACCCAGGAGATGATTTAATATAGGTGTAGTTAATTATAAAAACATATTATTGTAGATTTAAAGCAAATAAAGAAAGGCATATATACATGCTTTTCTTTATCTATTTTATGGGAATTATTATATATAGTATATTTAAGACTTTAAATCTCTATTGTTTTAGTGTAAAATGACAGTGATTGATTAATAGATTATAAATCCAATTTTCGATTTTTCATCTATATAATTGAAATATATATATATGAGGTATTATTATGGAGAGAATTGA
>Ga0209125_1000583_pt1 | contig 44534 bp, 27 predicted proteins | sample BarGraIncub1131A_FD_184503 | JGI IMG/M metagenome (GOLD analysis project Ga0209125, IMG submission 184503) | Arctic peat soil microbial communities from Barrow, Alaska - Barrow Graham LP Incubations 11-31A (SPAdes) (version 2) | ecosystem: Environmental > Terrestrial > Soil > Wetlands > Peat... | reverse complement strand
TTATACACCTCAGGCTCCGAATTCTTTCAAATATCAAAGCACACAGGACTGGGGAATTCATGATTTCAAATATGCTGTATATGGACACAAGGGCGACTGGAGTAAAGCCCAATCACACTGGCAGGCTAAGTTCTTCAATCAACCCCTCCTTGCTTTCGAAACACCGAAACATGAAGGCGCATTGGGACAATCTCTCTCGATGCTCTCTATCAATAATCCGCAAGCCGGAGTGATGGCATTCAAAAAAATGGAGCAAGGCGAATATTATCTGGTTCGTATCAATGAGTTGTCGGGTAAAGATCTGAAAAATGTGAAGCTTACTTTCCCCGCTAAAATTTTAGATGCCTATGAGGTAAACGGTCAGGAAAAAAGGATTGGAACGGCTGATGTAACCAATGGCGTTCTTGATTTCAACCTGAGCCATTACACCATTCGTAGTTTTGCCGTTAAACTTCAACCCGCCCATTTTCTTGGGCTTGCAATGTCGCAAGCATTGGTGCATCTTCCTTACAACGCGGATGTAATCAGCTTTGATGATGATCGCGATGATGGTAACTTTAGTAACAATCAGTCATTGCCTGCCGAATTACTTCCCAATGTGATCGTGAGTGAAGATGTTCGTTTCTCTATTACTCATAAAGCCGATGGAGAAATGAATGCCATTTCCTGTGACGGACAAACTGTCGATTTACCACAGGGTAGCTATACTAAACTCTATTTGTTGGCTGCTGCAACCGAAGATACACAAGGCGACTTCATTATTGACGGACAGTCCAGCTCACTCAACATTCAGCAATGGTCCGGTTTCGTAGGTCAGTTCTACAACCGCCTTTTGAGTCGCGATGAGAATTCGGTGGAAGTTATGCAAAATCCGTACTCCAAACAAAGCAATATTGCCTGGTATGCTTCCCATCGCCACAATGCCTATCCTTTGCGCAACGAAGCTTACCAGTATTGTTATTTATATAAATACGAGATCGCAATTCCGGCCGGTGCCAAAACATTGACTTTACCCAAAAATGACCGCATCAAGTTGCTGGCCGTGACCGTGACTACATCCAGCGTCGGAAACCTTAAACCTTTGCAACCACTCTACGATGATTTCAAAGGAAACCCTGAATTTAAACTGAGAGCAAAAAATAATTAGCTGTTTCATTCACGGACGATAAACAAAGAGGCTGTTGCATTAATTCACACCAGCTTCTTTGTTTCGTTTTTTATTGATACGAGGCGTGACCCCTAAGTAAGTCATCCTATTGAAATGATCCAATTATAAACAAAGCATAAGATTATTTAAGAAAAAAACTCTACCATTGATACAACCAAACATAAGTTGTATACGTGGTTCTGGGTGGATTTCCGACAACACGGTTGCCAACCATTTCGCCAATTCGGTTGGTGAGCCTTAATCCATTGTTGAAAAAAACAGGATCGTCTTCATGAAATCGATAAGCTGAAAATTCATTTTTTTCCGTATCAAGATGAGTTAGACCGGCAATTGGGTTGTGATACTTTCCCTTGTTAAAATAATAGGTTCCCAAAAAGTAATCCTCAAGTCCCGATGATAAAATTAAAGGTTCTGAATTACCACCAATATATGCCCTGACACATGATTCTAAAAAACTCAGATCCTTCCACTTTTGTTCATTTGTATCTACTGTTACCCGCAGTCCTTTAGCTTCCATGGTTACCAAATACAGGGAACCATCCCCTTTAACATTGCACATATCAAATTCCTGTAGTGGTTCAAATTCCTTGTTTTCAATTTTATATAGCTTTAAACGGGCCTGATCAGGCAATTGGATGCCCCCAATGGTAATAGGCAGGTTTTCTGTCCCACGGATTATCCACCAAAACGGTTGAGTATCGTCTGCATTGGCATTAAGTTGTCTCGTGACCCTGATATGGGAGCCAAACGGAATCCGGAAGGTATTGTAAACCCCACTTGGACTGCCTGTTTTTCCCATCCGTGCTGTTTCCCATGGAGCATCTGGGTCGTTGAATCCGATTCCATGACCAAGAAATATTTCCATATCAATTGATGGGACTACTTCGCCATCAACATAAACTCGTATTTTTGTCTGCTGCCATCCTTTAAAATCACCTCCAAACCACATGTGGGTAAGCGCTCCGCGCCCAGTGTATGAAAACAACTCAGCTTCTTTCTCTTTCTTTAAGACCAGCAACTCTTTCCCAGTAGTCCCAAAAGTTCGATAAATATTCTTTTGGGCATAAACTGATACTCCAAATAAAAGGAGCAAAATAAGTGTTAATTGTATTTTTTTCATCATATTTAATTTGGTTTGTTGCTGTTTTATTTAACCTCTAGTTTCTTCTTGTCTGGAAACTTAGGGAAAGTGGCATGAGGTTCGAGCTGATACCAATAGCAGACAGAACTAATATCTGACTGTTGCTGTAAATATCTACCGCCCGACTTCCAGCCTAAATTCAGGATGGTTATTTTCAAATCTTTTTCGAAACGGATTGGGTCAAGGATATGCCAGCGGCATTTTACCTCTGAGTATCGAAATTAAAAGAGCCACAAAAATAATCCTCTGTTCTTGTCCCGCAAATTGTAGGAAATTTGGTATCCCCATCCATATAAAATTTAATTTCTCCTTCGCCCTACCAACCATTATTAAAACGCAGAACTGCTGTCCTCTACATCCGAAAATCAAATCCATCATGAGCACTAAACCAGATATGTTAAATGGCTCCTGGACCTTCTATTTCAGCCAAGGTTGCCATACCTCCTTTCCCTTTTTCACCGGTAAAATTTTCAGCACTTATTGAACGGCTTTTTGCATCGGAAACCCGGTAAAGATTACCCATATTCATTTCCAGTACATTGAATTTTTCCTGAGTAAATACCATCAATGGTAAAAGCACACAAACAGTAACAGCTTGATTTTTTTTTCATCAATTAAATTGTTTATTAGAGTTAATCTGAAGCAGAATGCTTTTTTATAAAATACTGAATTTCTAATTTTAAAATGATAAATATGGAATAACTGAACTCCTTGTAATCGAATTCACTCCATACGCTTTGATTTGGAGACGGAGTGCATGGAAACAATCCCTGATTATTTGAAATAAATTTAATCCTCACTTTAATTGGTTTTGTATTCTTATTTTAAGCCAGAACAAGGCTGATTTTATGACTATATCTATAATTATTAATATCGAATCAGGGTAATTTCCGCAATTAATGGTGGAGTTTCACAATCCAACACGGTTAATCGGTATTTTTGTGCAGTAATTTCAGTAAATGAGGCCTGAAAATTGAAAGTCATTTTATCTGCTTTAACGATCTCCTGCCATTTACCATTAATCAGTGCTTCGATTTTAAATGCTTTTACATCTTGGTTCAATTCGCCACAAACAACGGTATTAAATGCTTCCGGTTTGCCAAAGTCCAGCTCCACCCATTTCCTCTTGTCATTTTCGGCAAATTTCCAACGAGTAAACAAGTTGGCATCAATCACATTCGAAGCTTTAAATTCTTTACTGGCTTCGCTTGATGCAGTGACGGTTACATTCCTTTGCACTTTTTGAGCCGGGGGCAATACTGTCATTTTTTCGTCTTTCAGATAGATAACCTCCCCTATTTCCTTTAAACGTTTTATTACATTCTTATCCATTAAACCTTTGTTGTTTGGAGCAGCATTCAAAAGGTAGTTGCAGTAATGGCTATTGGTAAAATTAAGTTCTTTTGCAATCGATTCCACTGATTTTAATTTCTGATTCTCAAACCCCGGCTCCCAGAACCATGCACTCTGTAAAGTGGGCCCTTGTTGAGATGGAATCGTATTGTCATAAGGACAATGCTGACCATGAGTAGCTTCGTAATGCACAATTTGCGTTACTGACAAATCGGTTTTACAACTGTGGTTAATCACTAAACAATTGGGCTGAATCGAATGAACATGATCGGCCAAAACAGAAAAAGGCAACTCTTCAAAATCAGGACCATTTCCCCATTCCGAACCCCATCCATCAAAAACCAAACATCGTATTTCGCCGTAATTTGTTAAAAGTTCCGTAAGTTGTCTTTTTATAAAAGCAATATTTTCTTTATTGATATTGCCATGCTCAATACCATGATGCCTGTCCCAAATAGAGAAATACAACCCAACCGCGATTCCTTCAGCGTGAAATGCATCGACAAATTGTTTGACAATATCTTTATTATACCCTGAACTGGCAATGTCATATGAAGTTACGCTTGTATTCCACAAGCAAAATCCATCGTGGTGTTTGGCAGTTAAAACAGCATATCGCATTCCAGCAGATTTAGCAGCCCTTGCCCATTGCGAACAATCCAGCGAATCAGGTGTAAACGAACGAGGATCGTGAAAAGGATATGCCCACTGTTCATGATGGTATGTACCCATGTTGTAGTGAATAAACATGCCGAACTTTAAATTCAGGAAGTCAATAAAATTTTGATCTCCTGACTTTTGGGGTTGTACAGGATAAGCAAATGTGGAAATGCAAAGCGCTACTCCAAGTAACATACTAAACAAATTAAATTTTAATTTCATATTTAAAAGATTAAAAAAACAGTTTATTTAAAAATAATTGAATTATTAAAACATGTAAATGATATCTCCTTTTAGGCTAAAAAAAACACTTATATACTATTCATTTGCGTATTCCATCAGTCTATTTGTTCACAGGTGCGATTTCGGCAAGCCATTTTTCTGCAAGTAATGGCCATGTTTTTGCAGCATTAGTTCCAATCCGGACACCATAACCATGCCCCCCGAAAGAAAGAAGATGAAGTTCCACAGACTGTTTGGCATCCCTGAGTGCTTTTGCCATGACTAATGAGCTGTTCCCATGCGGATCGTCGGCTGTCTGAAATATAAAAAAGGGAGGTTCCTCATTATTCAGTTTTAACTCTGGAGTAAGCGACAAGTTCGACCCTTTATCAAGGGATCCCGGGTATATTAGCATCGTAAATGATGGTTTACACGAAAGATTGTCTGTCTTGTCCACAGGAGTGTATGTTTTCTCATTAAATAGTGTGCTGGCTCTTGCGCAAAGGCTACCCCCAGCAGAAAAACCTATTATGCCTATTTTATCAGGATTGATATGCCATTTTTGGACATTAGCCCTGACACACCTGATTGCACGCTGTAAATCCTGTAAAGCGCCCTCTTCTTTATCAGGCACCCGGTATTGGACAATAAAAACCACATACCCAAGTCTATTTAACCAGGAAGCTATTTCAGTACCTTCTAAATCATACGCCAGAATGCTGTAACCTCCACCAGGGCAAACTATTATTGCCGGACAATCTGCAACAACTTTTTCAGGCATAAAAACTTCCATCTCAGGATTTGTCTCTTCAGCAATCCTTAGAATATTATTGTTCGATTGGGCATAAACCGGATCGTGTTTCTCTTTAAGTTCACCTGGTACTTTTCCTGGCCATAAATAAATCATTTTATTTTTTTGTGAGAAAGAATTTAAAAAAGCCATCACTATTACTAATTGGATAATAATAATAAAAAAATCATGTTTTATAACTATTCTGATAAATACCCTTATTAAATGTTCAGGAATTTCAACTTTGTTATTTAGTTGGTTTTAGTGTCAATGAGACCAAATTCAAAGTTTTCCATGTCTTCGGGTCGTTTGCCCTGAATTTGACAACAGTTGAACCTGCTTTTTTAATCTTCACCTTGCCTATCGTTTTACTTTCAAATTTTTCCCAGTCACCAGTTGATGGGAAATTACCTGTTACGGTTTCAACGCCAACTTCAATTGCAACATCAGAAGAACCACTCCCTGCACTTGAATTCATGATTATTTCATAATTCCCTGGCCGGGGAACATTGACCTTCCATGAAATATATCCATCAGGCGAATTCCAATTTGCAGTATGAACGATGTTTCCGCTTGGAACAACATCATAATTGGCACCATGTCGCTCTGCCGGATTGATACCTAAGTTAATCGAGCCATCTGATCCAGGATAAGTCAGCCCGTCCCATTTTAGGTCTTTAAGTCCGGTTATTCTTAAAACCGCAGTCAGGTCAGTGGTCTTCATTTTGGGTAACCTTACAACCATGTTATTTTTCCCTTGTTCCCATTTTAGTTTTCCCGGATAACCTAGTAAATCAACATTTTGAATAATTCCCTTGATATATGGCGATTTTTTACGTAAAGATTTGATAATAACCTCGTTGGAAGGAAGACCCATTGTGAAAACATAAAGGGTATCGCCTTTTACCGTAAACCTCAAATCGTTTGAAGAATATTTTTGCCTTTCATTATTCTCGTCACTCTTTTTTTCCGAGTTTTCGCCATATGTTTTAAATGGACGCGAGCCAAAAACAGCTTCGCTGTTTACCGACATCCAGCGAGCCAAATCGGCAAGAAGTTTCTCTTCATCGGGATTTAATGTACCATCTGGTTTCAGAGGTATGTCCAGTAACAAATTTCCATTTTTGCTGACTACATCGACCAGCAATGTCAATACATCTGTTGCGGGCATTATATTCATATCACGTTGATAAAAGAAAGCGCCGATGCACTTGTCCATCTGCCAAGGTTCCGGACTAATATCATTGGCTTTGCTGTTTTCAAAATCACGGACATAAACACGTTCATTATCTCCTTTTCCCGTATAAACCGCTTCGAGTTTTCCACCGTGTTGAGTCATATTATCGTTGTAGTAATCAGCCAGAAATTTCCAACCCACATCTCTCCTGAAAGGAACATTTCCGTAGTCACTATAAACATAATCAGGCTTATATGTATCAACAACATCCCTGACACGCAGGTACCACTCCTTTTTCCATGTGTCAGGCATATTATCCTCTGACCATAACTCAGCACCTGGTTCCCAAACTTTCTCGGGAGCAGGCCCGTACAGGTCGAAATTATCAAAATTTGTTCCATCGTATGGAACTCCGGCCAGAGCACCTTCTTTATCAGCCATGTGTGAAACAGAAAACCATTTATATGTTACTGCCATGTGTTCAGAGATTCCAAATCGAAGCCCCTGTTTGATGGCTGCGGCTTGCCAAAGGCCAACGATGTCTTTATGTGGCCCCATATTCACAGCGTTCCAACGATGATATTTTGAATTCCAGAGATCGAAATTATCGTGATGACAAGCCATTGAAACAAAATAATGTGCCCCTGCTGCCTTATAAAGCTTGATAAGCCGATCCGGGTCAAACTTCTCTGCTTTCCAAAGCTGAATAATATCTTTGTATCCAAATTTAGAAGGATGACCATAGTGTTCCACATGATATTTATAGTTTTCACTTCCCTGTACATACATACTTCTCGCATACCAATCTCCCTGTTCGGCAACCCCCTGCGGCCCCCAGTGCGCCCATATTCCAAATTTGGCATCCGAATACCATTGAGGACATTTATAAGTTTTTAGCGATTCATAGGTTGGTTCAAACGGCCCTGGAGCGATGGGAGGCATATCAGAAAATACCGGGTTTTTTTTACTTTTACTAACCGGAATTTCTATTGATTGACTAAACGCACCAAAAGCCGACACCAATGCGCAAGCCATTAGCAAATAACGAAAAATGTAATTTTTTAAGGTTTTCATAGATTTAATTATTTTTTGTTCATTTTGGTTAATAGTTCAGAATATGATATCCCGGACGGGGAAAAATGTAGAATCTCGTTAACAGAAGTTGTTAGAGCTATTTTATTTCCTGAAACAGTCTCAGCTAAAACTCCATTTCTGTAAATAACAAGTTTCTGTCCCGGCCAAGGATTACTTAAAATGCATTTACGGCCCTTTTCGCTAATTATCCGCAGATATTTTATAGTATCATTAACTATTTCACTGGATACCAGGAAAGCCCCTTCTGCTCTTAAATCACCAAATCTTGCGGGAGTATTTGAAGGCCAGTTAGGGAAAATCCGTATTTCGTCCTGATGGGATTGAAGGAACATTTGTCCAATGGTTGAAGGAACTAAACTGAGATTTTCAAGTCCTCCTCCACCGCTCGTAACATGCAGGTTAGGCTGGATATGGTTGACAACGTAATAGTGAAGTTTGCTTAGAATCGTATCCGGGTTATAACCTATCATTGCGGCTGCCGGCATAAACATTTGTGTGTGGTTGTCTCCCGTCCAACCGCTTTCCATATCGGCAATTGTGTTTCGTGAAAGTTCCAATAATGCAGGACTACTGCTCAACCCTATCTGCATTCCCGGGAAAATATGCTCGGTGACAATATCGGTACCATCCTCCCCGACCTCGGTTAAGCGAAATAACTTTCTTCCGTTACGTTCAGTTGTTGGGTAATCACTGAGTTTATCCAGAAAATTTTGCCACAAAGCCCTTTTATCTTTATCTACATTAAGGAAAGTACTGATATCAATAAGCCCTTTGAACAAATACCTCACAAATCCCAACGACATAACACCATTGGTTTGTGGATATTCCGGGCCTTCGTTTTGCGCATCATTCAGGATTACATATCTTTTGCCATCCCAAACCAGATAATTTTCCCAGAAAACGCCCACTTCTTTGATAAAACCATAAACTTTTTTGACATATGCAGGGTCGTAGGTATTATAAAACCGCATCATCATATTTGTTGCGCAAGAAGCCGCATCGGTCTTCTGCCAAAAGAATCCCTTAGAATCATAACTCCCATTTGGCAAAGGACCCAACCCAACCGGATAATATACGCCTTTGAACCCATTTTCAATGGCAGCTTGCCTGCCTTTGGGCATCCAATCCAAAATACAAGTATCATAAGGTTCGGTCAGGTCGATGTGGTTTGAAATATAAGACCCGTAATAAACAGCCTGATAATTATAATTGGTGTGCATATCTGTACCCATGATCATAACCACCGCATTCCAGTTTCCAAAAATACCCGGACAATACTCCCCTTTTCTGTTTTCGCATGCAAGGAGATACTGTGAACCATACCATATTTTTTCAAGTATTTTGTCCGAAATCTCAATGAAGGATTTTGAATAGAAATCCGACCACCAATTACGATGTACAGTATTCAAGGCTTCAACTTCAGAAAAAGTTGATAAATTGTTTAATTTCGATATTGCCGTCGCTTTGTAATCTGAATGATCTTTATTGCTAATTATCGAAGTAGCAAGCACAACGGTCTTCCCAGTCTCAAGTTTGAACGTTAGTTGTCTTTGCGTTGCTATACTGTTTGTTCCGATTACCTTTGCGGCTATTCTACCAACCACCGAATTAGGAATTTCCGGAGCTGTTTGATATACCTGTTTTGAAGCAACCTCAGAACCATTAATATACAATTTAATGACCTGACCGTCATAGGTTCCAATAAAGTGAATCCATTCTTTTGTTTTTAATGCTTCAGGAGTTTGAAGTGATGCCCCCCTTTCGCTTAATCTCAGGTGACCATTAATAATACCCAAGCTAACACCTTCATCAATAGCTCCCTGGTTTTTATTATAACAACCTCCCTGATTAAGCAGGCAATTAAACTCACCAAGTTTATCGACATAAATCCAGCCTCCAATGGAATGAGGTTTATTGTAGCTGAGTTTTATTTGTCCACAGTCTATCCAGCTATTATTTCCATTAAAGGAAAAAGAACTGTTCATCTTCCCTTTTTTGATAGTTATATTGCTTGCTTCCGGGAATGTGGTGTCACATGAATAATATTTTATTCGGCTAGCAGATATCTCTTGATTATCGTACAATTTTTTTACATCATCATCAGATAAAACTTCATTGTAAATCCCAAATTCGTCGAGTTTGCCATTGAAATAATACCGAGGTCCCGAAGCAAACCAATTTTCCCGGCCAATTTCAGTAATGATACCATCGGCAGCACCAAGGTCGAGGCAAACAGTAGAACCTTCAGCCGAAGCTTTTACCGGATCGGTTATATCAAACGGATCGGTTAACCTCACCGTAACCTCTTTTGAAGAGTTTCCGGTATAGCTGAGCTCTGTAATTAAAAGGTTATCTGTTGCGCTTACCCATGTTTTCGTTTTTAGATTTTCTCCATCTTTGGAAAACAGCCCACACACTTCCGCTTTGGCAATATCCTGTTCCAAAAAATAGCTCGCCCCTGACATTTCAGGAATAGACATGACTACACGTCCAACCGGTTTACACCGTCCTTCGACGAGTGACCACCATTCATTTTTGCCGATATAAAAAGAAATCTCATCAGCGTTACCACCAATAATTACGCCCACATCACCATTGCCAAGCATGGGCGTGTCCTGGGTACGCCCGGAATAAACATCCTTCGAAGGAGAATTCCAAACCCCCGTGTATTGCTGTACAATTCTTAAGGCATTAGTTTTGGTAAAAACCTGTTCATGTGTTTGCTTTGTAATGCATGAAACCAAAAAAGTTGTCACAAAAGTTACCATTACAAATGGTAATAACTTAAACTTTAATCGATTTAATTCCATGGCATTAGATTGTTTACATAATTTAAAGATCATTTAAAACACACTCAATCAACAGAGCTCTGTTAACGATTATTTTGAACCAGAGAACGCGATATCCAATTCTGTCATTTTTCCTGCTTTTAATTCGAGTTGAAATTGATTGCCTGTTGTTTTTATGCGTTTTTCTTTGCCTCCAGTAATTGTCACTTTGTTCAGTGAAGATTCGTTAGGTAAGCGTATTCCAATTGACTGATTTTTACCACTAGTAACTTGAAGATGGACTTTTCCTTCCTGTAGATTCCAGCCCAACTTGTTAATTTTCAATTCACCACGTGCAAGTAATCCTTTAATTTCACCTTTTGGCCATTCTTTTGGCAAGGCAGGTAAAAGGTCAAGTACTTTGCCATTACGCGAAAACACCAACATGTTATTTATTATTTCAGGAAACCCACCGTTCCCATCCACATTAAATGTTTGGTGATCAGGGTCATGCGAAGCCATCAGGCTGGTATAAAAAGAGCCTCCACAAATAAGTCTCCTCAATATTTCATAAGCTTCATCTCCCATTCTTAAATAAGCGGCTGATAATCCACCCTGTGTGCGCCCAAAAGAGCTTTCTTCTCCGGGTTTTATAGCTGCCATTTTTCTTAAAAGGATTTTCTTTGAAGCTTCCCATAAAGCAGGGGTATCTTCCGGTGAAAATTCATAGCTCTGAAAAACAGGATATAATTGTGAATGGTGCCGATGCCCGTAACTTTCTTTAATCCGTGGATCGCCAAATTCAGCCAATTCGCCAAATTCATTGATACGATAATCAGGTAACATTTTTATCATTTTTTCCCATTTTAGGATATTGTCACTTTCAATATTCAGAATTTTAGATGCAGAAATAAGGTTTGTCAAGACCTCTTTCATAACGGCAATATCGATCGTTGCATTATCTCCTAACCCACTTTCCGGATTAAAAGATGGCCTGTAAATGTATTTGCCATTTTGGTCTATTGATCCTTTCAAAAAGTCTTCATAAAAAAGGGCAAATCCTTTTAACAATGGCATTACATGTTCTGCTAAGAACTTTTTATCGCCTGTAAATTGGTAATAGTCATAAAACCAGTGTGCCAGCCAACCACCGCAACTGGTCATGAACTGACCCGGCCAACTGCCCCAATGCAACATGAGGTCAGTATTGGTTGCCCTTGTATTGCTTAAGAAACCTCGACAACCATAAAGTCTTTGGGCATTCAGACTCATATCAGGATAATAGGACTCAATCAGCTTAAAATAGCCTTTCATCAATTCAGGCATATTCGCACTATAGGCTGACGCTATTGCACACTGGATATTGGCATCAAGCGTATAATCGCCTGACCAAATCGGAGTCCAGGTTCCAGTCCAAATACCCTGAAGATTTGGAGCAAGGTCACCCGCAGAACAAATTAACATATACCGGCCTGCATCGTAAACCTTCTCAATTAATGCAGGTGACGGCTTTTTGTCTTTTGCAGCTCTTTCCATCAGTATATCTGTTGTTAACAAACGATCAGCACCTCCGCCTAAGTCGAGCGAAACACGATTAAACATCTCACCATGTACTTTTGCGTGAGAAAAAAGCAACTTATCATAATCGGAAGATAAGGCAGCAAGTGATTTTTTCAAATCGCCTATCCAATCAGTTTTAACACCATTTGCAAATTCAGGATTATTTAGGGAATATGCCCATGCTTCACTTTCAGGTAAAGGAGTTTTCCAAGGCTGAATTTTCATATAAAGAAGAACTTCGGTAGCATCCTCAACAATAAATTTTTTGTCTTGAATTTTGGTTTGGCCTCCTTTTGTAACAATCCGAACTACGCCATCATAGCCACCTTTACCTTTTTGATATACATTGTGACAGGTTATCCATCCATCTTCCACAATAAAATCAGATTTCACTGACTCAGGTACATCTTCATCCATCCACAAACTACAACTGAATTTAGTTGAAGTCGTATTTCGAATAGACATAACTATAGCGCTATCTGTCCGGGAAACAAATAAATTCCGCACCCACTGCCCTGAATTATTTTTCCAGGTTACAGAAACTTCTCCGTTTTCGAAATTTTCGGTACGTAAATAATCTGAGATAGTTCCATTTTCAGGCATCTGAACATGCATGAAAAAGCCTGGGTGAAACGGGTCGGTCCACTGGAGTCCCGGATATCCTTGCTCTTTCGCTTTTGCTCCCATAAAAGCATCAGCTTCTCCATACCCCTTTTCAGCAATAATTTTCCTCACTTCAGGCAAATACTTTCCCATATCCGGCAGAACTTCCCGGCTGCCCAACGGAAGGAACAAACGTGCATGGTTGGCTACAATGGTTTCATTAATAGGGTCACCAAAGACCATTGCCCCCATTGTTCCATTGCCTGAAACAAATGACCATTGCCATGTTTTCGCCCATTCGGTGCTTGACGCACCTCTAAATGGAGTTTTTTCGCTGAATTTAACAGAAGAGTTGCAACTACATTTAGCTGTAATCCCTAAGATAAAAATCAACAATAGAAATAAATATTTTTTCATAAATTTCAGTTTTGTATATCGCAATAATCAGAAAATTCAGTTCATTTCATCAATAGCCTTTGACAAACGTTCAGCAATCTTTTTAACACCCTTGTCGTTGGGATGAAGTCCATCATACAAATCTGTAATATCAATCCACCCCTCTGTATCAACATAATTGAAATTCGTCAATCCTCTTTGGGTTGCTTTTGATATTATTTCCTCAAAATATGGTTTCATTTCTTTTAATGAATTGTCATAGCACACAAGGAATGTCGGGAGTATAACAATTTTTGCATTTGGATTTTTATCCCTGACTTCTTGAAGGAATCGTAGGTATACTTCTACAAAATGTTCTTTGTAAGGTTCGTACCTGTCATTTGTTCCCAGATTTATAATTATAATATCTGGTTGATAATCCTTAAAATTCCAATCAGCTTTATGACTCAAGTACCAATTCAAATCCTGTCCGTCCCGATGCTGTTTTTTAAAATAAGCATCTTCCATACCAACCTTCCATTTTTTAGTAAAGTCAATACCTGTAACCAGCATAATGCCACCAATTGCCACCCTCACATTTTCTACATTCATTTTTTCGGCAGCTACCCAGGAAAAGGATGACTGGGCAATATCTGCATCCCCAGCACCTGCAGTAATAGAATTCCCAATAAATTCAACAAGTTTCGGTTTTATCTCTGGGGCAATTTGTTGTCCATCTTTCATCTGAATTTCTTTCAGAAATAATTGATCCAAAATATGTCCTGCAGCAATACGTATGGTATGTTTACCTTTAGGTAACGGTGATGGTGTAACCAAAAATTCACCTTTTACGTCGTTATAGGTAACACCGGGCTGATCGTCAATTGTAACATGCAAGCCGCCTATAGGCTTTTCCAGTACTGTCTTCAACAAGCCAGAAGTAATTCCAACTTTAAAATAACCGCCAGACCAATTACTAATCAGAATGGTGTTTCCATTTATAGTATCTTTCTCCCATCTTCCAAAATATTTGATTCCGGTCGAGCTGGCTGGAATTGTTGTCCATTGAGGATCTATCTTCTGTGAATAAAGATTAGTTGTAAGAAGACTAATGACAGTAAAAATGGCTATAGGTATAATTTTCATTGTAAAAAAATATTTTTGGTTTAAATCAGCACTTCAAAAGATACAGAACAGCCTCTTTTTTGTTGCAAATATTATCTCATTTTGACATTTAACACAGTTCATTTATATCCTCAAAACAGAATATGTTCATTTTTCATTAAGCCATTTTAACTGTTGTCAAAATCATTATTAGAAACCATTTATTATTGACATGCAAAAAAGCAAAACATCTCTTATTCCTAATTTAGAATTACCCAAACACTAGTGACAAACATAGAAACAACCTATAAAAAGAGCCTGCGCTATTGTAACACAACGTTAGTCCAGTGTAACATTAGCATTTGTTCTGGTATTCATTTTAAGAATGTTGCAAAAACTAAGAAAGCGAAAATTATGTTTTAATCTAATCATTACGCTCAAAAGTAATTGTCCTTTGAATTAGGCTCCGGTTAGATTTATCAGTAGGGAATTTCCCATAAAAAAGAGTAGCTTCTTTTCCAGCAACCTTTTCGTCGTTTGGCCCCATAATCGTAGAATAATTAATATCGGGATTGCCTGGTAAGTCTGAACCATCACAGAGTTTAACCGGATTAGTCCAGGTATAAAGATCCTCGCTAGCAGAAATCCAAATCCCGGGATGTCCATCCATCGTCATGACCCAAACACCAAGGTAACTATTCCAACATACAGATGGAGATGAAAAATACCTGCTCGTAAAAGCAGAGTTAGGTGTTTCACGACCTCCTAGTCCTGGTTCAGTAAAACCTCCATTGTAAAACTTTTTCCAGGTTCCAGAAGCGGCTGCCGGATCTTTTGAAATTGCCATAGTAATACTCTCTCCAGAGTAAAACAATACCCACTGTTTATTTACAGGATCAAACATTGCTGCGCAGTCGCCTGAATGCCCAGCTTGAGGGACATCGGGCCAGCCCGTAGGGGTTACAACTGGTTTACCTGCCTCCCATGTTTTACCTCCATTATGAGAATAGGTAATGGCGGTAATTTTGTCATAATAACCGGTATAATCCGATTCAGCATGGTATATTGAAACAATATTATCCGTTTCATCAGGAGCAAAAGGTTTATTAAGTGGGAAAAGATTCAAAAACCAGCATCCATGCTCCCATGGTGATGTTCCTGTGTAACCTTTATATGAAGTTATTTGATTTATAGGTAAAGGGCCAGTTCCTGACGATAACATTTCATATGACCATGCCATTAAATAGGTACCATCTTTCTTATGAATTACGGATAGTTTCTGATCGGGGACTCCTTTCCAATAGTATTGATCCATATGTGTAGTATTGGAAACAACAAATGGTGTGCCAAGTGACCATTTAAAATTTTTGGAAACAGTTGGCGTTTTTGATGAAACCGAAGTTGACAAGATAGTACCAGCTGCTGATATGGCTTCAGCTTTTACAGTAACAACGGATGGCATGGGCAGGTCGCCGTTATAGCTCAAGATAATTGAACCTTTTCCAGTATAAGTGCTTGTGCTTAATGAGGTCATTCCAGATGTATCGGAATTTGAAAGGACAATAGTGACCGGATTGCCGTTATTATCAATTATCTTTGCTTTAGCAAGGTTAATTTGGTTACCGGCCTCATCTCTAGCAATAATTTCAATTAAAGAATTAGATGTAATTCCCGACTCAAAGCTATCTCCCATAGTAATACTAAGAGAAAATATTGGATTCTCGGAAAATTCATTATTATTGTCCTTGTTGCAGCTTTGGAAAAAAATGGATGTTAAAAACAAAGCTAAAAAACATACAATTTCTAATTGAATTCCATTACCCAGAAACCAGGTATACTTTGAATGCTGATCAATCTTTTCATCCTTATTCAGAATCTGAATAATATATGTATCAGGACAAACATTTTTCATATTATTATTATTATTATTATTATTAAATGAATGATACTAAATAAACGCTTTTTAGTAATCCTCTAACAACCAATTATCTGTTCTAAAGGGTGAGGCTGGTAAGCCTTCTTTATTACAAAGACAGGAAGTAGCCAAGGCCGAGAATCCATAACGAACAGCAATAGGATCAATTACTTCATCAGACCAAACAACTAAAACTGATTTATCATTTTTACAAATCTTCGCTTTAGCAGCTTTAAAAACACGATCGTTGCCAGCTATAAAAATCTCCGGCAACGATTCTTCTTTAAAAGTCAGTCCTCCATTTGCATAATCAAAATGGATTTCTATTTTATTGTTTATTTTTTCATAATATCGATAAATCGGCCCCGAGCAAACCATCCCTTTTTTATGATAATCATTGGTTAAAGCAAGTAATGACAAGCGTCTTCCTACTTCTTGTTTATTTGTTGGATGTATATCATCCGGATTACCTATATCAGTTGTAACAACCATGCCACAACCCGGATATTGACTCATCTGCAATTGAGCCTCCCGAACTAATACAGCACCAATTTCTTGTTGCCCCTGATATTTGAAAGGGGCGATTTGAACTAAATAAAAAGACAAATCTTTGGAGAACAGCTTCCTCCATTGATTGACCATAATTTGTTGTAATCGCAAATAATTAGCCGGATAAAACCTATTTGACTCTCCCTGATACCAAATAACCCCCTTTATTGCATAAGGAGTGATTGGCGCAATCATTCCGTTATAATAATTACTTATACCGTGAAAATCACAATCAGCATTATGTCCCTCTGAAAAAACGAGTTCATCGGGAACTTTCTGAAATTCATCTTTGATGAGATCATCAGGTGCTTCCTGAAACTCCTCTTTATTAATCCATTGTTCAATATGAGAGCAGCCCATACTGGCATTAATTAATCCTACAGGTACACTCAATTTTTGATTGAGTTCTTTCCCGAAAAAATAAGCTACAGCACTAAAGCTTTTTACATTTTCAGGCGTACAAATATTCCAGGATGCATTAACGTTCTTCTGCGGCTCCTTTGCCTCCCTTTGAGGGATGTTTAATAATCGAATATTATTATAATCCGCCATTTTCAACTCTTCCTTAGCATTTAGTGTACCAGACGTCTGAAACGCCATATTTGATTGTCCTGAACAAAGCCATACTTCGCCTAACAAAACATTATTAAATATTTTTGTTTGTTTGCCTTTTACGATTAATTGATATGGTTTATTATCAGCAGCCGGGGTTTTTAATATTACTTTCCACTTTGAATTTATATCAGTCAGAGTCTTTACTTCCTGACTATTCCAAGTTCCTTTAACAATAATCGTGTCATTGGGGTCAGCCTCACCCCACACAATCACTTCGGAATTCTGTTGTAATACCATATTATCACTAAAAATTTCAGGCAATGATAATTCTCTAACAATATTTTCATTATCAGGCTGCCAATCAGGAACCATGCTATGGCATTCATTGGCATTCAAAAACAATGACGCCCAAAGAATTAAAGTGTATTTCATATTCATAATTTAAAGATTATTTACATGAATCAGTTTCAAATAATCCTGATTCAATATGTTATAAACAAATATTTTTAAGTACTAATTTGCAATATTATCTAATCTCATCCTTACTTATTTCCCATTTATCGGTTCTAAATGGAACCAAAGGCTGACCATACGTAGTTGATACATTTACCTCCTCAAAATTATGAAAGGCATACCTTACAGCAACAGGTAAAGGTACCTCTTCAGCATACACCTCTATTTTATTCCACGATATTAAACGAGCTTTAGCAGGATAAAATATTTTATCATCTCCAGCTATTTCAAACCCTTTCATAGCAACCACTTGACTGAGGTCAAACTCACACAGACTATTAGGAACGTTTGGCCCTTCATTTCTTTCACTTAGATTATTAAACGAAAGAATCCCTCTCTGGTTAATTACTTCCATGGATTTATAAGTTGGAGCATCAGCCGGTAATCCTTTAACTCCGTAATCCTTATTTAAGGCCAAGAAGGCAAGACGTTGACCCATTTCCTGCTTCTTAGGTGGGTGAATGCAAAAAGAATGTCCGAGATCTGTGGTAGCGGCAATACCACAATACGATATTTCTTTCATTGCCTGATACTGGGCTTCAATCATTAAAGGCAAAACACGATAATTATTGCCACCATAACTATATGGAGCCAGTTGAGTGATATAAAAAGGCATCAGCTGATTCCCCCACTTTTCCCGCCAAAGTTTCACTATAGCAATCTGAAGCTTTTTATAATCATAATAATTCTTCAGATTAGATTCTCCCTGATACCATATAAATCCTTTGGCAGTAAAATTTGTTATTGGGGCCACCATCCCATTGTATAAAGCTGCGACTTTTGAATTATCATTTTCCCCGGAAAAAGCCACAACTTTATTAATGCTATCAATCGCATTAATAGATTCAGGTGTCATCCATGTTTCAATATTTGAGCCACCCCAATTTGTTGTAATCAATCCGATTGGCACACCTAACATTTTGTTCAGCCATTTTCCAAAATAATACCCAACAGCACTGAAACTCGCAACACTTTCCGGATTAGAATTTAACCATTCGCCACCTTTACAGTCTTTTTGAGGTTCAGAAACAGAATTTCTCTCAACTGTAAAAAGTCGTATTTCAGAATATTGATAAGCCTCTAAAATCGTGTTAGAAGCCCCTTCACAAGGCTGGCCATAAAATCCACTCACCGGCATTTCCATATTTGACTGTCCTGAGCAAATCCAAACTTCACCTAAAAGTATATTTTGGAGATTTAGTTTTTCACCGTCGCTGAACTCAATGCAATATGGTCCCCCTGCAACAGTTGTTTCTACTTGCAATTTCCACATTCCATCTTTATCGGCAATCGTTGTATACTTCTTCTTATTCCAGGAAGGAATAACGGTAACTTTCATGTTGGGTACTGCTTCGCCCCATAAATTCACTTTACTATTACGCTGCAAAACCATATTGTTCCCCAACAGGTGTGGTAAGGTTATTTTGGCCTCCAGACTTATAGATAAAAGAATCAGAAATAGAAATAATGTTTTTCTCATGGATATATTTTTATATTATTTGTGAGCTATATTTATACAAAAGTTAAATTAAAGTTTTTCTCTAATTATTTCACAATGACTTTGGTTACCTGAAACTTGTCGTTTAATTGAATAACCTCCCCAGGGTTTATTGACAGTTCAATCATTCTAGAGCCATAACGAACCTTGCATCTTTTGCCATTTATACTACGGATGGTTGCCTTTATTAATTTCTGTTTTTCCCATTCCATATCTACCTCAAAACCACCACGGGCACATATTCCTTTAATTGATCCTGCTGACCATACCGTTGGTAAAGCGGGCAAAAGATCTATAATGTAAAGATCCTTCCCTGGAAGTTCTGGTTTTTCATACATCTCATAACTTTGCAAAAGCAATTCATTTACACCAGAAACAAAACCAAAGTTGCCGTCGATCTGAAACGGTGGATGTGCATCAAATAAATTAGGATATGTTCCGCCGGCGCCTGAATAGTTCGTTCCAGTTTCAGTGACGAGTTGCAATTGTCTTTTGATCAAATTATAAGCATGGTCTCCATCTAGTAATCGAGCCCAAAAATTTATTTTCCATGCCAGGCTCCAACCTGTACCGTTGTCGCCTCTAATTTCAAGAGTTTTTTTCGCTGCGTCAAATAATCCGGGTGTTTTAACAGGCAAAATTTGTTTGCCAGGATATAATGCAAAAAGATGAGATACATGCCGGTGGTGAATTTCGGGTGCTTCTAAATCCCAATCCTCTGCCCATTCCATCAACTGCCCAGCCTTTCCGATTTGTAAAGGAAGAATCTTTGCTTTTGCTTTTTCTAGTCTATCACTGAATTCGTTATCGGTATTTAATACCTTGGTTGCCAAAATGGTATTAGTAAATAAATCCCAGATAATTTCCCTTTCCATGGCGGCTCCTTCACACACATTAAGGCCTTTCTGCCATTCGTTCTCCGGAGAAATGGTAGGTGAAGTAATCAAAAATCCATTTTTGTCTTCGATCATAGCTGAAAGATAGAATTCACAGGCTTTTTTCATGATGGGGTAAGCCCATTTTAAATAATTTCTGTCTTGGGTATAGGCATAGTGTTCCCAAAAATGCTGACATACCCAACCACTTCCGCCAAAGAAAGAACCGTAACCAACACTTCCACCGGGACTTGTCCATCCCCATGGATTGGTCATTACCGCCATCACCCAACCGGGTGCATTAAAATATTCATGGGCCGTTTTAGCTCCTGGTTTTACCAAACTTGCATTGAATTTAAGCATCGGCAGATGGCATTCGCTCAAATTTGCAGACTCTACCGGCCAATAATTCATTTCGTAATTGATGTTTGCCTTATAATCACAATGCCAGGGCATTTCCAGTCCATCACCCCAGATCCCTTGTGAGTTGGAAGGAAGTATATTGCTTGGGCGACTGGAAGAAATCATCAGATAACGACCATATTGATAAAACAAAGTAATAAGCCCTGGATCGAGAATCCCCTGATTAAAATTTGACAATCGTTCATTTGTGGGAACCTTTGATGTTTCAGTTTGACCTAAATCAAAACTGGTACGTTTAAAGTACTTTTGATACTCTGTAATATGATTTTTTTTCAGTACATCGTATGTTTTTAAAGAAGCCAAATTGATTAAATTAACAATCGAATCATGTGGTACAACAGCCTTAAAATTTTTATCATAATCCAGGATGTAGGAAGTTCCACAAGTAATAAAGATCATCGCCTCATCTGCACTTTTCACATTGAGTTCATCCTCTTTTCCTGTAACAGAGCCGTTTGTTGTAATTACACTCACCCTAGCTTCATAGTCGCAATTCCCTTTATGACCTTTATAATCTGTATTTCCTCTCATTACCAAAGAATTAGGAGCTTCGAAAACAGTTTGTGCTGAAACTTTCCGGCTGAGTGCAGCGGAAAAGTTCACACTTCCTTTCTTCTCTCCCTTTATCCGCATGACAATAATCCCGTCAGCAGCACTCGAAAATAATTCACGAGTATATTTATTGTCACCAATTTTAAACTCAACACCGGCAACGGCCTTGTCAATATTTAACCAGCGTTCATAATCAGTGACTTTTGAGCTGTCTGTTCCAAAGTCAATAACCAAATCACCCAGCGTTTGGTATGAAGCGAAATATTTTGATTCATAGGTATATACACCCGGCTTTTCATTCGTAGTCATGTACTTCTGTGTCAACTCTTGTGCCTCGGTATAATTACCATTCCGAATAGCTTTTCTTATTTCAGGCAACCCTTTATACGCTTCAGGAATATCGGCATTTGGTTCAGGTTTTCCTGACCAAATGCTAATTTCGTTTAATTGAAGTCGTTCCTTCACTGGACCACCGAATATCATTGCCCCTAGACGGCCATTACCAATAGGCAAAGCTTCTTCCCACATATTGGCTGGTTGGTCGTACCAAAGGGTGTAATTATTTTTTTGTGCAAAACAATAGGTATTTGCTAATACTAATACGATGGTCAGGATAATAAATTTCTTCATGTGTGTCAATTTTATTTCAACTTCATTTTTACATTAATCTAATTTTAAATCTAATAAAACGAGAATGCAGGGGCACTCATTTCTCAAGTTACCTCTACGTTTAAAAAACCTGTGAATTCTTTTCTCGGAGGTAAACTGGTGTCCATCCTCCATTTTATCTACCACTGCATAGGATGAGTAAAAACTAATCCAAGGAAAAAGGCAACTAATGAGACATAAGACCCATGCATATTTTCTTTATCCTTTTAGCAAATCATTATCAATCAAACTGTGAAAAATATTTTTTTCATTTATTCCCATTTACTGCAAAATAATAAATCTGGCAAGCGGTACCTTTGCTTTCAGGATTTTTATCCGAAGACATTTTTAGGATTATTTTATGTTTCGAATCGGTTAATTCTGTAGCAAACATATGTACCCATGGAATGTAAATTTCTTTACTCCAGAGCGTAAAAAGATCGTAAGGTTTATATTTTACACCGTCAATACTGTATTCTAAAATACCGGCATTGGTGCCACAAAGACAATAAATACCAATTGCTGTCCCGGTAAATTCAAACTCAAGTTTTGCACCAGGGGTTAGCGCTTCAAGAATCGGAATGTTGCTGTGTCTTTCTCTGACATTTCCCTTTTCTTTCGGTTTCCAGGGAGATTCATATACCCAGCCTTTTTTTATTTTTATTTCACGTGGATCGACAAGCCTTCCATTAAAATAACTGAATTTATCTAATGGTTCAACTGGAATGGAATGAGTTTTCAGTTGTGAAACGGGGTAAGATACTGACCACATTTTATCAAACAGAGTTTCAATGGATGCTGCATAGAATTTTTGTCCGAAACGAGCAGGATGTGTTCCTCCAAACTTGTTCCAATCAAATTCCCCGGCATTCATCCTTTCTGATATTTCCTGAGCCAGATTAATGGATGGGATTTGGTAATATTCAGCAACTTTTTCATGATTCTTAATAACTTCGGGCATTTTTCCCTGATTAATTATGTTAATAAAGGGATCATAAATAAAATCCAACATCACAATATCCATGTTTGGATTGCTCAGCAAAGCCTGACGAACTTCTCCTTCCATCCCGCGAACCTGAGCATTGGAATCTAATCCGTTCCCGTTGGTATCATCATTAACAGCCGCTTCTACAAAAAGCAAATCAACTTTGCCTTTCATTAAAACATCTTTTTTCATGCGAAATGAACCCGGGGTACTCCCGGTAGAGCCAATTCCGGCTTCTATAAAGTCAAATTTAGTATCTGGAAAACGTTGTTGCAATTGTTCCATTATCAAGTTGTGCCATCCATTCATTTCGGTTATTGAACCGCCCATAAATGCTACACGACCTTCTTTTTCTTTTTCAAAAATAAAGCGCGAATTATTCATATTCCCACGCATGTTAATATGTTGGAATTTAAAATATTCATCTTGATGTTGAAGAACAAAATTCACAATAGGGGTTGGGTCGGTCAAACTATGCGGATGGTGGTCACATCCGGGCTTTGTAATAACAGACATTGTTCCGCCGGCAGCCACTATCCGGTCGCGAAGTAACATAGTATTTTCCAAATGAGGGACTACCTGGTCGGCATCACCACATACGCTTAAAATGGGAATTTTATTATCAACCAATATTTTTACATTATCAACTGGGTTGAGTTTATAGTCGAGCGCTTCCTGATTATCTTTAAAACCATAATATTTTTTAAGACGTTCCCAGTCATCCGGAGAACCATTACCTTTGCCAAAACCAGCTGGCCAGCTTTTAAAATCACAAACCGGCGCATCGAGGTAAATACACGCTACCCAATCAGGATGGCGCGTAGCCCAGTTTAGCGAATAAAGGCCACCACGGCTGAAGCCGAAAAGTGTGGTTTTTGGCGATAATCCACAATTAGATGTCAGGTAATTATAAAACCTGTCCATCTGTTCCATCGCCAGTGATGCACCGAAAATGTTGTTCATATTCATGTAAGCGAGGGCGAATCCTTTATTCAGTAATTCGCGGTCGGCCTGATCGAATGCACCGAAAAATTCAGGTCGCCAAATCCACGGGTTCCCTTTTGCCGGAGTTTTAGGCTCTACAACAATCGCATTTAAACCGTTAAATACAAAGTCAAACCGCTCACCGCCATTCCAATCGCTTTTACTACCTGGAAAAGCTTGTGGAATATATTCACCCTCTTCTCCAGTAAGTTTTTCATACACTGCTTTGGCTATCAAAACAGCACCAGCCTCATTCGGATGAATATTATCAGGAAAAAGAGCATCCTGTTTTTCGAGCGCATGGTGCAAATCTATCAATTCTGTTTTTTTATGCCCTGCAACGTGTTTTATCTGCGGAATAATTACTTTAACAAGCACTGAGTCTGTAATGCCATAATTGCCTTTACCCATCGCAGGAACAGGAAAACTCAGATATATCTTCGGCTTTGCAGTTAATAAACGGAAAGTATCAACCAAATTGCTCAAGTCGTTTGCAAATTCTTTCCAATGCCTTTTGTTTTCAAATTTAGAATCGTTCGTTCCTAATTGAATGATAACAATGTCTGGGTTATATTGCTTAGCGCATTGATAGGAAGGTGTTTTCCAATATGTATTATTGCTATTACGGAGCATTGTGGCACCACTACTCCCAAAATTCCTTACTTCAAACTGGCTGCCCAACATCACTTGCAACACACTTGGATAAGCTTCTTTTAAGGGATCTCTCGTTCCCAGTCCATACGTAATACTATTTCCAATACAGGCAACTTTTACAACCTTATTTTGCGCCGATATCGTAAATGATAATGTTATCAATAATAAGAAAAGGCTTGTGAATTTAATTTGAATTAAAGTATTGATTTTCATGTTTTTATACATTTATCTCTGTTTTTGAATTTTACTTCTTAGCTCCATAATTTCCTGTTCTTTACTGGTCATTTTTAGCTGCATGGTCCGAACCTCTTCTCTGAGTTTATCAACATCTGAATCAGTATGATTTTGTGATTCCTGAATAATATTCCTTCCTTTAACGGCTGCAGATTTAGAACTTTTATAATAGTTGTCATCAAAAAATAAAGACAACTCAGATGATTTAGAAGAAAGCTCTATTTCATCACCCTTCAATCCATCCGCATAAGCCCTTATTTTAATCTTCCCTGGTTTAATTCCTGCCTTGACAAGGATTGTTGCCGTTCCATACTGTGTCTTCATCGGATTAATTGTATTCATATCTCCACCAATAATTTCACCTTCACCTTCAATTTCAAAATAAATATATTCGGAGGCAAGCACTTTCGGAATTCCTTTATTATCAATAACTGTAGCCCGAACAGGAACAAAATCAGAACCATCGGCGACTAATCCTTTTCCAACAGAATCAACTGAAAGTCTTATTCCTGTGGTACGTTCCGGGTATTTTTTTACTTGCTTACAAACTACTTTGCCATCAATGAGACCCTCGGCAATCATTTCAATTTTATCACTTCGATCACGCCATTTACTCGAAATTACATGATAATCAAACACATTTTTAAATACGATTGGAGCATGCGGGATATATTTCATATTTTCATCGGGTTTTTGAGTACCAATAACTTCTCCAAGCCATGTTAGCCTAACTTCCTGACAATTGCTATAAACAATTACATCACTTTCAGAAGCCTGGGTAAGTTCATTGGTAATAAAAACCAATGGACCTGTCTCGATTCCTTTCAATTTAAAATCAGGATCATATTGGCTTTTAAATAAATAGTATGAATAACGCGGCATTCTGTAGACATCAATCAAACCACCCCAGAAGGGATCGGGATGATACCCCCGTTGATGATCGATGCCACACCAGAGTGCTGCACCTACCCTAACCGGCGGTGTATTAAAAATATCGTTCAGATCGTGTGCCCTGATTTTGGCCTGGTTTAACAAGGCATGTTCGCCCCATTCGCGTTTCACCCGGGTCATGGCATTTTGCGAATAAAAATTTTCGACTTCTCCTCCATCACCATATTCACGGGTAAACGAACATTTGTCTTCCTTGTATCCTCCATGATAATAAAAGTCGAAACCGGCTGCTTTTGCTTTATCAATATCTGTTACCGTAAATACTCCCGGAAATGGATCTTCCTCATGTGTAATACGGTGAAGCTCTTTCAACATTGAAATAGTTTGATTGTCCGTCTCATTCAGTGCTGTTTCCCAAAGAAAAACTGAAGGGCGATTACGGTCGCGGCGAACCATGTTCCTAACATCTTGTTGAATCAGTTTTTCAAATTCCGAATTGTCTTTATTGAAAAATTGCCACCCAGGAGTAGCCACAGTCACCAATAAACCCAATTCATCGCAAGCATCCATGAATGCCGGATCAAGTGGGTAATGGGCTGCCCTGGCAATTGTAGAACCTCCTTCACGTAATAGTTTTGCATCGCGCCACTGACCTGAATTAGGTAGTGCATTGCCAACATAGACGTAGTCCTGATGACGGTTTACTCCTGAAAGTTTATGCCCAATATATTTTTTATTGACAAAAAAGCCTTCTTGCCCACGCATTTCGAAAAGCCTGATCCCAAAACGGGTCCGGTAACTATCAACCACTTTCCCATTTTGAAGAACTTCTATCCTGATAAAATGCAAATAAGGATCATCGGGATGCCAAAGATGAACATTTTTGGGGTTCATTTCCTGAATAATCTGTTGAGAAGTACCTGATAACAGTTTTAATGATTTTTCCCTTTTTAGGATTTGTTCTCCGTCAAAGTCTTCGAGGATTGTCCTTACGGTAACTTTACTCTCTGATTTTCCTTCATTAATAATTTCTGTGCGGACTTCAATTTCTGCATTGTTACCGTTTACATCTTTTACAGCAACAAAAACGCCACCACCGGCAATAGTTTTACTTAACTCGGAAATACTTATATGTACTGGAGCCATTTTTATAAGGTAAACATCCCTGTAAATTCCTCCCAGATAAGTAAAATCTAGATCGCTCTGAGGTTTTCCAGGAGGATAATTTGGGTCATCTGAATTATCAGCAAAAACTGCAATGATATTGTCACTTCCATCCGAATTTAGAACACCGCTAATTTCAGCGGCAAATGGTAAATACCCACCTAAATGTTCAGCGACTTTTTTACCGTTAACCCATACTATTGATTTACCCATCACTGCCTCAAAATAGACAACGAGTTTCTGCCCAATAGCCTCCTTTGGTACTTTGAACGACTTCCGATACCATGCCGGCCCTTGGTAGTTTCTCATACCACTTGCATTTTCCTTTTCAATCTCCAATCCATGAGGCAAATTGGCCAGTGCCCATGAACTATCGTCGAACCCAATTTTTTCAGCGCCGCTAACATCTCCCTTAAAAAAGCGCCAGCCAGGATTAAAATTATATACTTCGCGCGGGCTATTTTTTATTGAATAGAATCCGGCTGTTGAAAAATCTCCGATTTTACCCGCTTGTCCAAAAATAGATGAACTTAAAGCCATGTAAAATAAAACAAGAATAAATGATTTTAACGTATTTAATTTCTGTTGCATTTTTAAGTTGTTTTAATATTAGGGTAAATTTTTAGTTAACAACTAATGGCAAAGACACTTTTACCGTCATTTCCATTTTTGCTTGATTCCGAATCAACATAAAGTTATATTTTTTTAATGCTGAATTTTGGTTTAAATAGGTATTCAAATTGCTGATTGTTTTGATTTTGGTGCCATTAATTCCCTGGATCAAATCGCCGGTACGGAAGCCCATTTTTGCAGCTTCTGAGTTTTCGTCAACCACAGTTAGCGAAACACCACCTGCATCGAAAGCCACGCCGAATGCTGACATTTCGTCGCCCCTTGGTTCTTGTAATGTCACGCCGAGCCAGGTAAAGATTTTGCTTTTTACGGCAACTGATTCGGGTTTTATATTGACATTAACAACCGGAATTTGTGGCGTTTTGGCAATAGCTTTCAACGACGGTTTGGTCACTCCGAACTGATCCATTGGGAAGTTATGGAAGCCCGTTTTTACTGCCGGAGATGTTGGTTTTACCTGAAAATTACAAAGTGCTGCATCAACAAATTGCGGGTCGCCATTTTGCGAATTCAAGTCACAACCATTTTTGGAAAATTTATTCATTTCGCTTTTTGTGGAAACGTAGAAATTGAAATCTAGTTCTTTTCCCCATTTACCATCTACAGCGATTGCAGAATTCATAATGGCCGGTTGATAGGCTTTAAATACAATATTGTTTTTAAATACGTCACCGCTGTTCTTGTACCAAACATGTGGATGTAAGCCATTATTAATCATAATGTTGTTAGTTACGATTCGGTTGTAACCTTCACGAAGTTTAAGACCTCCATTCAGCAAAAGATTATTGTAAATTTGGTAATTTGTTGAACCATCGTCGAGGTCAATATCCCAACCGTGGTCGCAACGCAAGCGACTGTTACGGATAATGTTCGGCTCCAACATATCCCAAAATGGCATCAGGGTGTCTTTTGCAACTTCATGACATGTTTCACTCACATCAGGTGTCCAGTAGCGGTCGCGTCCCCAGGAGTTGAAACTACCGTGATCGCCGGTTTCGAGCACAGTATTGAAGATGTCGCAGTTTTCTATAATATGTCCTCCAAAAGTGCCTTCGTTGATATTGATTCCGGCACGTGGCACATCGTAAATAGAACAATGATTGACACGGATTTTGTGTGACATGGACATTTGAATACCCGCAGTTTGTTTTTCATCGCGTCCAGTCAGAGTTATCAGGCAGTTTTCGACCAAACAATCCTCCGGAAAATTATCGCCTTTTGGTCCGGGAGTGCGATCGACGGTTATATAATTCTGATTTCCATATTGGAAAATTGGACTACGAACTGTTGCTGGGTCGCCCACAAAAACAACACCTGAAGCTCCGCTATTATGAATGTAACAACCGGTAATGGCTATTCGACGGTTATAATTATTTACAAAAACGGTATTTCCACCCACCTGGCCGAACTCGCAATCCTGAACACTACAATCTTCAGCACCATTAAAGAACACAGCACCACCACGGTAAACTGTCCAGTCGGAGCGCAACAGTGGTTCTTTGTTTTCCATAAAAGTGCGGGCAGCATGACGAAAAACAAAGCCTTGCAAACGGATATTTTTTACCGGACTGGCTTTCGTGCCGTTAAATTCAATCAGGTTTTTTAGCCGAACGATTTCTACTTTGGCCGTTTTAAGGTTGGTTTGTGGATCAGGCATAAAGTAAAGCTTATGCTCAGTGGTATTGTAAAACCATTCTCCGGGAACATCTAATTCCTCGAAAATATTCTCTACCATTCGGTAAACAGGGTGCATGGCAGATGGTCTGTTATTTTGCCAACCGCCTTCCATATCAAGACTTCCATCGGTTTTTTTACCTTTTATCAACCAATGCATATCGCCCCACAGACTGAAATGCATGGCATGTAAATAACCACCTTGCGGATTTTTCCATCGGGCAATACGTTTTGGGTCAAGAGTATTGTTAGCTGAATCAGCTTTTACACTGTGGCTCAGTTCCCAAGTGTCGAATACATTTTTTCCAGCAACGGGATTGGGGAATCGCGCCATGCTCTGACAAACACCATTGATATAGAGCTGGTCAATAACCGGATTCCCCGAAATATTGGCTACATAAATGCCATTTTGAGTGGGTTTCCATTTCAAGTTGAGCAAACTGCCACCGCTGATTACCGCTTTGCCTTCTTCAGCAGCTTTATAGGTAATTACATTATTTGCAGTGTTATCTTCGGGAGTGAACACAATGGTTTGAGGCAAATAGTAAGTGCCATTGCCAAAAATAACCTCTACCGACTCATTCTTTGAAAACTCTCGTGCCAATGTTTGAGCTTTGGCAAATGATGCCACTGGTTTTTCTTTTGTTCCTGTGTTTTTGTCGTTTCCGAAGAGTGAAACATACACCGTTTTGGCACACAAAAGATTGGGTAAAAAAAGTATTACCATTATAAAAAATAATCTGAATTGAATTTTATTTGACATATTGAAATGAATTGTTTCCATTCTGTTTCGAACCGGATAAAAAAATTATTATTTGTACTATAATAAAATTGGGATATTTTGTATGTATGACTTATTCTAAACCATATCTTATCAAAACTTTTAAAGCTTTTACCTAAAATTATTGTATCATTTTCAGGTTCTTCGTTATTTGGCGAAACAGTCTGTTCTTGTCGGTTGATGCTTTATTTTCTGGCATATTGTCATATATAAAAGTTCCTGAAAATGAATAGTTTATTTTTAGCTATTTGATGACCTTACTTTATAACCTCTGAGTGCATAATAAGCAATAAACATAAAGAGTGGAATAGGAGCTAAAAATCCAGCCGACATGCCATATTTATCAGCAATTAAACCCATGATTGATGGGAATAGTGCTCCACCAACGATTGACATAACGATAAACGATGAAGCTTTCTTTGTTTCCTCGCCCAAATCCTTGATTCCCAAAGCAAATATGGTAGGGAACATGATTGACATGCAGAAAAAGATTACATACAGCGCTATAAGTGATACCCAACCTAAATTCAGGCTTACAACAGGTAATAAAGCGATGGCAATAATGGAGTAAATAGCCAGAATATTTGTTGCCTTGAAAAAACTCATTAGGAAACTGCCTGACATTCGGCCAATCATAAACAATGCAAAACCTATGGATAGAAAGTAAGGTCCATATTGCACGTCAAAATGAGGATTTTGAGTCTTATCCGTTACGAAATTAATCAGATAGCTGAAAATTCCTGTTTGTGCTGCCACATAAGAGAATTGAGCCACTACACCCAGTACGAAATGACGTTGCTTAACAAGTGATTTTTCGACTACTATTTGTGTTATATTCCCTTTTACACCATTTACGTGTACTTCTTCTTCAGCAATTTCGGGTAAAGTGGTTTTATAAAACAAAATAGCAACGCTTAATACCACTAAACCAATAATTAAATACGGTATAAACATGGAACTCAGTTTTTCACCCGCAACATTGGTTGTATTTCCATAAATAAAAACACCAATCATAGGTCCGATTACCCATGCCAACCCGTTGAATGATTGCGAAAAATTGATTCGTTGTTCTGCAGATGAACTTGGGCCTAACTTGGTGGTATATGGATTAGCTGCGGTTTCGAGTGTTGCCAAACCGCAACCCATTACAAACAAGCAAATCAGGAAAATCCAGAACGATTCGAACGAAGTGGTAAATGCAATCAATAAAGCACCTGAAGCAAAGAGTAATAATCCAAGGATTATCCCTCTTTTATACCCGAATTTTTTCATAAAATAACCGGCAGGCAAAGCCATTCCAAAATAGGCGCTATACACCGAAAATTGAATTAATCCTGATTTAAATTTTGAGATTTGCAGGATTTCCTGAAAATGCTTGTTCAATGTATCAAGCATTCCGTGTGCCAATCCCCATAAGAAAAATAAGGATGTAATAAGAATAAATGGAACCAGGTATTCTTTTGTTGTTAATTTGTTTTTTGACATACTATTTTTTTTCAAGGTTTTGAAGAAGTTTTTGTTTGATAAAATTGCGGAAAGACTCAACTTAATATTGATTCTTTCCGCAAAAAATTCTTATTTTTTAAAATTAATTTTAAATGCAACTACTTTATATTCAGGTAATTTAACAGGTTTTTTTATCGTAAGACAGCTTTCAGTTTGTTTCCAGTTTAGTTTCTGGGTGCTTCCAAGCATTGAAATAGATGCAACTGCTTTCGATGAGTATTTAGACAGTTTACCCAATGATTTTATTTCAATATTCTCAGTTGGTGTGCTCATACAAAAGGCATATAAAGTTCCATTTTTTGTGGTAAAACGAATGTCGTCTGCAGCGTATGGTTGAACATCCTTTAAACCGCCAAACTGACCTTTTTCCTGTTTCCCAGTCGTTGAGGGACCTTCACCATAATTTTTCCAAGGACGTGAACCATAGATTGCTTCTCCGTTTATTTTTGTCCAACCGGCAATTTCTTCCAGAATTTTCAGAACATCAGAATCCAGATCGCCTTCAGGAGTTTGAACAACATTTAAAAGTAAGTTTCCATTTTTACTTACTATATCCACCAGCATTTGAATTACTTCTTCTGATGTTTTGTATTTCTGACCGGTCCGGAAAAACCAATCACCGATAGAAGTATCTGTTTGCCACGGAAATTCGCTTATTGAATCCAACACCCCACGTTCAACATCTTGCACAAATCTACCCTTCGAAGGTTCTTTACAGGTATAAACAGCTTCCAGTTTTCCATTATTTTTCTGTAAATCTTCGTTGTAAAAATGCGCTATTAAACTTCTACCCACCTCATTGCCAAATGGTAATGCACAATCTGAATATAGAAAGTCAGGTTTGTACATATCTACTAATTCGCTGATACGATCGAACCATTCTTTTTGCCAAACCGGATTTTTTGTCATCCAGCCGGTATCATCTGCAGCTGCTTTCCCGTGATACAAATCTTCGTATTGAGGATCATTCCCATCATAGGGTACACCTGCTATATCGCCTGTTTTATCACTGCCATGGGCGGTTTGGAACCAGGTATAACTGGCAGCCAAATGTTCGGAAACGCCAAAACGCAAGCCTTGATTTTGTGCTGCTTTTTGCCATAAACCTACTACATCTTTCTTTGGACCCATATTTACGGAGTTCCATCTATGAATCTTTGAATTCCACAAAAAGAAATCATCATGGTGAGTACCCATACTTACAAAGTACTTAGCTCCCACTTTTTTATACAGTTTCATCAGTTCTTCAGGGTTCCACCTTTCTGCTTTCCACAAAGAAATAATATCTTTATACCCGAAAACGGAAGGATGACCGTAATGTTTTAGATGATATTTATAGACATCATTTGCCCATGCCGGACCATTTTCTAAATACATATTACGTGCATACCAATCTCCCTGGCGAGGAACGGCCTGAGGTCCCCAGTGTGCCCAGATGCCGAATTTGGCATCTCGAAACCATGCTGGGTATTGATATTGTTTCAAAGATTCATCAGTTGGTTTAAACCTGCCTTCTGCAATTGGCAGGTTCTTAACCTGTGCATTTAAATTGGAAACTGACATAACAAATAGAACAAAAAGAAATAATTTTATAATTGTTCTCATCTTTTTGAGTTTATGAAAATTAAATTTGTTGATTTTAATTTTCTTCTATTGTAATTAAGCTGTTATTTCCCCATTCAAATCCCAAAGATCTTCCCAGCTTTTAGCTCCTTCCCACAAGAAAACTTGTCCTTTTATTAATCGGCAACCTTTGTCAATTTTCGAAACAGCCACCATTTCTTCTTCTGTCAACGGACCTTCGGTAATTCCTTTCAGGTTATTGAACATTTTATCAGTTTTTACTGAGAATGGAATGGTAATCTGACCACGTTGAAATGCCCATTTCAGGCAAACGACGGCTGGATGAACTCCAAGTCGTTCTGCAATAGCCACAATCACAGGGTCTTCCACATCAACCGTATCTTCCGGAGTTTTATCGCGTTCAGGACGACCAGGTGATCCAATCGGGCTATAACCAATCACTTCCACGCCATTATCTTTCATGAATTGATACAATTCCGGTTGTTGGAAGTGCGGATGGATTTCCATTTCATTCAGCACAGGTTTTATTTTGCAATCGCGCAAAATTAATTTCATTTTTGGAATGGTCACGTTGGAAGTTCCGATGTTTTTTACTAAACCAGCTTCAACCAGACTTTCCATTTGTTCCCAGGTTTTCATATAACTTTCATGATTATATGGAACTGAATCAGGATTTCGAGAATCGCCATCGCATTTTGGGGCGTGAAAATTCGGGAATGGCCAGTGAACCAAGTACAAATCAAGGTAATTGAGTTGTAAATCAGCCAACGATTGTTTGCACGATTGTACCACTTCTTTGTGTTTGTCGTTCCAAACTTTGGAAGTAATCCACAGTTCTTCGCGGGTCACAATTCCTTCAGCAATAACTTCTTTCAAAGCCACACCGATTTCTTTTTCATTTCCATAAACAGAGGCACAGTCAATATGACGATAACCCATTCTTATAGCTATTTTAACTGCTTTTGCAACGGTTTCGGCATCGTAATTGTCCGAGCCGAATGTTCCCAATCCAATTACCGGAATTTTATCGCCGCTATTAAGCGTTTTAAATGAAACTAATGTTGGATTTATTGTTTGCATAGTCTTTTAAAAGTACCCTAAATCCCTCGAAGAGGGACTTAAAGTTTGTTTTAATTATTAATTGTAAATTATTTCTTGATTTCTTCGTCAAAAACGATGGCTACTTTACCGCATTTCCCTTCGGCCATCAATGCATAAGCTTCAGGTGCTTTGTCAAGTGTGAAGCGGTGTGTAACCAAATCTTCAGGATGAATTCCCCAGCGAACAATACGTTCAACCAGTTCTTCCATGCGCCAGATTGAGGTTACCCATGAGCCATAAATTGTTTTCTGGTCATGAATAATGTCCGGACTTGGATTGAATTCAACGGTTCCACCTTCGCCAATCATTACCATTTTCCCCCACTGACGGGTAGCACGGATACAAAGCTGACGTGCCAGCGTGTGACCAGAACAATCCACCGTTTTTTCAAAACCCATACCGTTGGTTGCAGCCATTACTTCTTCCATTACGTCTGGTCCTGACACGAAAACTTCGTCGGCCAAGCCAAGGTCTTTGGCAATCTGACAACGTTCGGCAACGGTGTCAACACCAATCAATTTTTGAGCACCCATGGATTTTGCTAGCATTAATGCCGCTAAACCAACAGGACCAAGACCGGTTACCAATACTGCATCATTTCCACTGATTCCGATTTTTTCCAATCCTTCGTAAACGGTACCAAAACCGCAAGCAATCTGAGCACCGTCAGTGTATGTAAGGCTATCAGGCAGTAATACAAGGTCTTTTTCTTCAGCAATCATGTATTCGGCCATACCGCCGTCACGTTGCCAACCGTAAGCCGCACGTGATGGACTTTTGCACGAAATCATGTAGCCACGGCGACAATCGTTACAGCATCCGCACCCTGAAATATGATAAACCACCACACGGTCACCTTCTTTAAAGCGTTTCATACCCGGACCACAAGAAATGATTTGCCCTGATGGTTCGTGACCGCAAATTTTATTTTGATAACCTTCTGGCCCTTTTCCAAGGTGTTCGCGGTAAATTGCACGGATATCGCTTCCGCAAATGGTTGATGATTTTATTTTGAGCAAAACTTCACCATGACCGGGTGCTTGAAATTCTACATCTTTGAAAATTACAGTGCTGTTTCCCGGTAAATAAGCAGCTTTTGATTTAAATGACATAATGTTTTAATAAGCCCCAAAAATCCCCCTTTGGGGGATTTTTGAGAAGTGAATAAATTTAAATTATTTTGATTTCATGTAAAGTACCATTCCTTAAGTCCCATTTCGGGGGATTTAAGGGACTCTTAATCAACATGGAGTTACCCCTTTCTTAAGTAATATATTTCCATATTTAGCAGTTTCACCGGTCATCACCACCGCAAAAACTTTTTTGGCTCGGTCGTAAAATGCGAAACGATCAATCCGCTCTATTGTTGGAACAGTTGGATTGGTAATGTGAATACTATTTAAATATGCTTCTTCAACTGAGGGATCGAGTTCATCGCCCAGAACGGCAGCCATCATTACTAAGGGATGAGGAACATAAGAGTCTAACTCATAAAGTGGTAAAATAGCCGCCAGCAAATCCGGAATGCGTAGCCCATCGGCTCTTAAAACGCGACCATTAAATGTTTCGCCGGGGAAATGAGCATCGGCCAGAATAATTTCATCGCCGTGACCCATGCGTGCCAAAACCGCGAGCAGTTCAGGACTTAAAAGTGGAGAAATTCCTTTTAACATGATAAATTGATTTAATGCACACGTGTGCATGTATTAATAAAAAATTAATTTAACAAGATTCTTTAAAATTAATGATTGCTTTTACTTCCTTTATCAAAAGCTTATTTGAATCAATTTCTTTTTTCATAAGCTTTTCAAGTAATTCAAACGATAATTCAGCGATTTCTTTTTCAGGTTGTTCAATTGAAGTTATCCTCGGTTGAAACATTTCAGAAGTCAGTTGATTCCCAAATGATATTAATCCAAATTTTTGGGGAATATTGATACCCAGTAATCTTGCTTGTAACAGAATTCCTATTGTTAAATGAACTGATGAAGAAATGAAAACATCTGGTTTTTCATCTAAACTCCAAAGCTTTTTAAATATGTTTTTGCCTATTTCAATGCTGAAATTCTCAGTAATTATTATCGGATTTTTATATTCAATTTTGTTTTTTTCAAGTGCTTCAAGATACCCGTTTTGCCTGTCCCTAAAAACATTGATTTTATCAGTTCCTGTCAAAAGCACAATCCGTTTATAGCCTCTTGATATCAGGTATTCAGTAGCTTTATATGTAATTTCAAAATTATTCACAAGAACTCTAGGTGTCAAAAGATCTTCACACACACGATCGAAAAAAACCAATGGAATTCCAAATTTATGAAATAATTCAAAGTGATCACTGTTGGTAGTTTCTTGAGAAATAGACACAATTACACCGGCAAAATTATGTTTAATAATGGTATTGACGATATCTTTTTCCACTTCATACTTTTCGTTCGACTGAAAAACTGAGATAACATAACCTTTTGTATATGCCAAATTGGTTAGTAGACTAATAATATCGGAAAAAAAAGTATGGTTGATGTTTGGAACAATTAAAGCAATTGCATTATTGCTACTTCCACGCAACTGCACTGCATTCATATTGGTCTGATATTCATGTTCACGAGCATAAGAAAGTACCAAATCACGGGTTTTCTCATTCACTCTGACATCGTTGCGTAAAGCACGCGAAACCGTCGAATGATGTATATTCAGCTCTTTGGCTATGTCTTTTATGGTGATCCTTTTATTCATAAATAACAAATGCAAACGTGTGCAAATTTAAAAGTTTTTTTCAAATTCTAATTGGCTAAACTTTCTTTTAATGATTTTTATGATAAACAAGTGTAACATATTAGTCACACATTCTGAATATTGACTCTTTCGTCGCTTTAACTACTCGTTTTTCTTTCACTTTTATAGAGGAAGCTTGTACGTTGAAAAGAATTAATTACTTGTCTTTATATCTTTAAGCCATTTGATTCTTTTCTCCAACTTTCCAACATGGGCTCATTAAAAAGTGACTTAACAATCATATCAAACTTTACTATCACATCATTAACTCACTTGGGCGTTTCATGTTCCAGTTGTGTAACATAATCTGGAGTGAAATATCATCATCTTCAACAAAAGCATCGCAATATCCTATCAATTTACATAAGGCAACCTCTAAAAACTACTTATTTTCTCAAAAAAAATCTTTAAATGTAATGTTGGAGGAATTTTCAACAATAAAAGGATTCACAAAACCATGAAAGATAAACAAAGATCCTCTGCCATCAATGGTAAAATTTTCAAAACCAATCAATGGGAATATGATCCGTTTCATACCTTCATCATTGTTACTGATAAAGCAATATTTGTCAACGCCAAAGTCCGGATAAAAATGGTACTCTCCTTTTGGAAAAACGAGTTCCGCATTTTTGTACTCTTTGCATTTGTTCAATGCATTTATTAATTCTCCAGTGCAATCCTTCCCCCCGGGTGAAAGCTCAAAATCAACTGCATTAAATTGTTTCTGGCCTATAACTGCATTACTAAATAATAAGGCCAATGCCAGAAAATAAATAATTCTCATTTTTATGATCATTTAATGAATTTCAATTCACATCTTGATTTCTGCCTTTAAACCACGCGATACTCCGTAGGAATCACTATGTGACAATCGTGCGGCAGCTGGGTAACAATTCTAATTTTATAACTTATCAATCCCATAGCCATTTCTTTGATTTCAATTTAATCATAACTGCAGTTGCAGCAGGTACTTCAATTGTGTAATATTTGCCATCTAGTTTTGCGTTTTCAGATTTGACAACTTCCCATGGCACATTTGGCAGAATTTCTAAACCACCCAGCCGCAGGTCTTTTTTTGCGTCTAATTTGGGCGCAGTTAATTGTACCAATTCAGCATCACCGAAGGTATAACCGACGTCCAATTTAATGGTTGCACGTTTTTTTAACTCTTTGTTAATGATGGCAATGCTGTAATCTCCCTTTTCAGAAAGTATCGGATAAATTTTTACATTGCAATCCGGCCCATCAATTTTTTTCCCAACGAAACTTCCTTGTCCTGCCAAATGAAAAAACATCATGCCATAATAAAGGGGCCTTAAGATAGATATTTCGTCAAAACCTTTTGTTTCAATAGCCGTGTAATACTGTTTTTGGCCGGAATGGAAATTAACTCCTTGAGAACCTTTTTCAGCTAATGTAAACATATAGTCGGCGCCCCATAATGCAGAAGCAAAAACATCACTGACTCCTTCAAATCCACCCCAGTAACAACTGTTCCCTTCTGTCATCCGATAAGGAATTCCCAATTTTTGTGACAATACATTCAGTTTATCTAAAGCTAAAGCCACAGTATTGTTGCATTTTTTGCTTAGCAGATTTGAAATACTTGCCACAAAATCTTTTTCGGGTAATACGCCTTCTGGCTGACCAACGGTGTAGGTATGGAAAGTGATTAGATTAATATCTTTTTGCTTTTCGTTGGCAAAAGGGATAGCCCATTCATCAATTCCTCTTGTAAAAGTCCTGACATTGGCACTTGGGTAATAGGTGGCACCGGGTCCCGAAAATGGGGCATTAGGGACTTTCGACCTTACGGCTTTAACGAAATCATTAAAATCACTGATATAGTTATTGACTGAATAGGTCCCACTTTTATACTTATTCCCTTTGTAATCGAAACCTTTAAGATCCGGTTCATTACCTATCTCATAAGCATAAATAAGATCCCCTGCGATTTTTGAGGTGTATTCTGCCATATCTGCCGCAATTTCCGGATTAGATGTGAAGCAATTTAAACCAATAATTACTTTCCATCCTGTAGGTCTGATAAAATTAAAAAACCGATCCATATCATCAGGGGTCAATGTTTTATTCCCGGTGCTTTCTGTTCGTTTTTCTCTGCTCCATGCCGTTTCATCTACTGCATTCGCTCCTAACCTGATTATACCCTTTCCTAATTGCATGAAATAGGATTGCAGTGTTTTGTTTTCAGGAGTAAATATTTTCGGATAGGTCAGAATATCAATTTCATAGCTAAAGCCCTGGAAATAGGTTGATATTGGATTCGATGTATTTGAAGGCAATAACTCCACACTCAAACTAATTTCAGGTTTCGCTTTTTGCGCTTGCGCATTAAGTGTGTTTTGTGTGGCCACGAAACAAAAAATACAAATGGAAAAGAAACTGAATTTATTCATAATAGTTTGTCATTATTAAAGGAGCCAAAACAATTCTAATTTTATAACTTAAGTAATTAGAATAATATATTGACGCATTATCTTGCTTTTTTGATAGCTATTTTGTATATTTGTCTTACTATGAGATATATAATATTGAAAACTGAGGAGCTTGAGGCTCTGGAACTACTTTATAAGAACAGTACAGACTACATGGTACGTAAGCGCAGCCATTGCCTTGTTTTGTCGCACCAGAAACATACAATCACTGACTTGACGAGGATTTTTGCTGTGCGTCGCAGAACGATTGAGCGCTGGTTCGATGGATGGGCACAAAGTGGCGTTGATTCTCTCCAAATGGTACCTGGACGAGGGGTCAAGACCCGCCTGAAAGGCTATGAGGATGAAGTCGCCAAGCAGGTTGAGATTAATGGCCGAAACCTTAAAAATGTACTAACTTATTTTGAGGAGGAACACAAAATCACAATCTGCAAAAAGACCTTGCAGAATTTTTTAAAAGGTACTGGGCTATACTTGGAGACGAATCAGACTATCCCTAGTTTGAAGGAACATACAATGCGGATACGTGCATCGGTTTTATGAATAGATTTGTCGCTCAAACCGTAAAAAAGACCTTTGTGATTATTGACAACTCTCCAATCCACAGATCTAGAAAATTCAAAGCAAAAATCGAGGAATGGAAAGATCAAGACGTTTTAATTTTTTTCTTGCCACCCTATTCTCCTGAGTTAAACCTGATAGAAATATTATGGAAAAGGATCAAGTATCAGTGGATACCTTTTGATGCCTATTTCAGTTTTCAAAATCTCAAAGAACGCTTGTCGTTTGTGCTCAATAATGTGGGGAAACAATACGACATTATATTTTAAACACTACTTAGTATAATCTATCGTAGTCAGTACATAGACACATTCATATTCTAGCCAATACAAACATTATCCAAAGAATAAAGCATTTAAAAAACCTTTAAACCGGTAGTGCATTTCATTCTATATGCTTTGAAGATATTATTTGAATGAATTCAAAATTTAGTATAAAAAGAATGGTTAAAGACTTTTCTATCGTTGTTATTGTTTGACAATTATTTGCGTCGTTTCTTCCCCATTGTCCATTGTCAGTGTCAATAAATAATGCCCTGTAGCAAGATTATTAAGCTTAAGCGTTGACTCATTCTTATTTATAGAAAATAACGCCATTTTTTTTCCGGAAATATTACGAATAGTAGCACTCTTAATGATCCCTTGTGCAGACTCTACCTTTAATTCATCATTAAAGGGATTAGGTATCACTGAAATCTGATCACTTTTAACTATGGGTAAAATACTGATATTTTGAACGATTGGTCTAAGAATAGGAACTAACCCATCAACAATTTTCTGTCCGCCTGCAAGGTTGGGATGAGTTCCATCTGAAAAATCGGAGGTTGTGAGCCAATCTGTTGTATCAATGAAATAAACTTTTGGGTCTCCAGCTTCATTCATCTTTCTGACTACAGTAGAAAGTGGCCCTTCATAAGAACCGTTAAACGGGCGCATCACAACAATCTCGGCATTGGAATATTTTGCTCGCAGTCTGTTCAGAAAAGTAGTTGCACTACGCATAAATACTGCGTCAGTAGGACTTCCGCATTTATCATTGGTGCCTAATTCTATGAAGACGACATCGGGAGTGTAATCAAAGGTCCATGCTAATTGCGGACTCTCGGATAAATGGTTATAGTTTTTAAAATTAAAATAAAGCGAATCCATGCCTATTTTTTTATCGAGACATCCATAACCTGAAGTAAGTGCAATACCACTAAAGGCTATCTGAGTATGGTCACAACCCAGAATTTCCGCAGTATTCCAGGCCCAGTTTACATCTGGGGTTGCTTCAGGGCCAGTAAATGCAGTAATAGAATCTCCAATAAACTCAATTAAAGTCTTAGAATCAGGTTTATAAGTTACAGCTCCAGATTCTAAAACTAGTCCAAGAAATAAAACCTCGTAATTTTGTCCCAATGAACCAACCAAAAGAGTGTGGGTTCCTTCGGAAAGAGCCGAAATATTTAATTGCGTGTTTCCTTGACCAGCATTGACTGCCCTGGGATTTTCACCATCAATACTGACCACCAGACCAGAACCAGAAGCAAGTCTAATGCCAATCGACTTACCCGTAAAGTTTACGCGTATGTAAGCTCCTGTCCAGTAACTGTGATAAACGTTGGGAGAACTTTTATCCCATCTGCCCACATATTTTATGTTGGCATCAAGAAGCGATCCATTCCCAGGCTGGTTCTGAACTGTACTTGCCACATTGTTTTCTGTTTTTTGAATCCCAATTGCAGATGCAGTGAAACAATTGATTGCAGAAAGAACTGTTATCAGAAAAATAATCAATAAATTTGAACGCCCATTTAATACCTGATTTTGCATAACTATTTTTTAAAAAATAAGGAATAATTTTACCATTGCATCCGCGTATTGACACCAACAATGGGTTTAATGATATACCTTTCTTCCGGAGAAAATTTAACATCGCTCTTCCTCATATGCTCAATGAGTATATCTCTTGTCACATAAGTACTGTCTATAATATTATCCTCAATTCTTACTTCACGGCAACCATCAAGCAAGAATGCAGATTTCTGCCAAGTATAAGGCTTATAGGTCGTTGTCTTAATCAATTTATTCCCAGTAAAAGTGAGACCTCGGGTAGAATTAGCACGCACCAATGGCGCATCAAAAACCTTAAAAACATTATTGTATATATGTATATTTTTATGGTAAGGTTCTGCATCCACGGTTTTAGGGATGTAAGATGGAGTGATGGTAATGATGGCTTCTCCCCACTCCGCTCTGGATCCGTTTTTGTTACCCGAGGTCAGACAGTTATCAAAAATATTGTTGCGGATCTGTACGTTATTGTTGGCTCCCGATTCAAACCAATAATCGAAGTCTCCTTCTATCAAGATAGAAGTACCTGCTGTTGAAAAATAATTGTCTTCAATAATCACATCTTTTGGGGTAGTAACCAATATCCCTCTTGCTCTATTCCTTTTCAATATGCGGCAATGACGTATTTCAAGACCTGCACACCATGTTTTACACTCCAGAAAATCTCCTTTTAAAATTTCGGCAGGAATGGCACTGGCAAAAGTTATTTGATAAGCAACTATCTGACCATCCTCAATAACAGGTATTTTGGAAAAGACTCGACCAACAGCCGACCGCTGAGCAGTAGTCGCCTTAATAAACCAATACTCATCACCCACTTCCATAGAGTTTCCAGCCCCTTTTCCGATGGCGGAAACCTTTATGGTGCAGGAATCTGCCACACTTGAAATTTTGACACTTGTTCCATGAACATTAATGAAGTCATCGCCTTGTCCAGTGTGCGCACAATTAAGGACCTTAATAATTCCTTTGCATTCCGAAAAGTGGGAAGCATCAGCAACAGAACTAAAATATCGGCCTTTTGCATCATTCACGGTAACTGACGCATGATCCATTGTGATATTCTCAGAGCGATACCCGCTAAATCCATTACCAAGAGTATGGTATAGCAAAATGTCTTTTAACAAAACATCTTTGCAATGTTGTATTTCAATTCCTTGGGCAAAATAACGTACATGAAAAAGGGACACCATTGTAGTACCTGGAAGAGGTTTGAATGGAAGATTTCCGTAAAAACGTATCAATCCGTCACCCAAATCTTCAGCCTTTTCTTCGAAAATGGATCCCAAAGTACTATCCCAAGTGTTGAAAGCAATATCTTTGCTTTTCTTATCATAAAGGGTAGAATACATTGTCAGAATTGGAAGCTTCCAGCCTTCTCCTATGAACAAGACCTTGCCATTTTCTACGACGTATGGATAGTTTTTTTTGTCAACCTTTATATCTAAATGGTCATCTTGAGCATCTACAATTTCCGCTTGCGAAATAAAAGGACGTTCCCAGTCAACAGAAAAATTCTGTATAATAAGATTAGTACATACCTGCACTGACGCGACCTGCATTTTTCCGTGAAATACAAACTCCGAGCCACCGCCGTCAAAGGTGAAATTAATCATTTCCTTTAATATGATTCCGGTTGTGATTTTTTGTTTCAAAATATCCGTAACACTGTCTATTCCACCCTCTGGAAAAAAATCATATCGACCCTGAGGGAAATAGAGCGTTGCCTGAGGTGTTTGTTTGCAGACATTCAGTGCTTTTACAATAAATGGACGAGCATCTTGACCTGTATTGGGCCTGAGGCCGAAATCAGCGATGGATATGCGAACTTGTGCCTTTAGACCAGTAACAAATAAAGTAACAACCAAAAAAAATAATCTGGATAATTTCATTTGAGTTAAAAATTTAACGATAAAAGTAGATGAAAATTCTTTCTATTCGTCGTCGCTATAGTATCAAAATTCATATCATATGTAACAAATCTATCTCATTGATCTTTTTCAGTTGATTTTTACTTAATATCTTTCTGGTAATTGTTTTTCTACTTTTTGTATTGAGAGATTTTTAGAAAATATGGACAGTTGTTTTAATTGGCACTAAAAATATTTCTCATTAAAAAAGCTAGTACAAACCAGAGGGTTTAATTAATGGAACAGAGTCTGGTACCGGTTCTCCAAATGAAGGCGAACCATCAGGGTTCCACGAAATTTTCTGTAGACGGGGTGAACGGGAATCCAAAGCTCCAACAGGTTCATTCTCTACTTTTCTGGCATGATAAAGTAAATAATATTCTTTACCATCAGGAGAAGGGATAAAACTGCAATTACCTGTAGCATAAATTTTATCTTTCGGTGATTGTTTAAAAATTGGGCGAAGTGATTTTTTCCAGGACTTAGGGTTCAGCAAATTACTGTTAGCGTCTGCTGAAAGACGACCTACAGCATAGAATGGTGTCCAGTTACCACTGGCAGAATAGTATATATATATTTTATCGCGGTTTTTACTCCAAAAAAATTGAGGAGCTTCGTTTACGTAAATGGTATGAGATGTTTTACTTCCGTCCGGATTGATCCATTGTCTTTCCCATTCCATTTCAGGTTTAGAAAGCAGTACTCTGTCAGAAGCAAGAGTCCACGGATTTTTCATTTTTGCTATATAGATGCATTGGTTTTCTTCGCTGACACGCCGTGATTGCCAACCGGACCAAGTCATATATAAGCTGCCATTGTGAATAATTACGTTGGGATGTATAGCCCAATTATTACCTTTATCTGTACTGATGCGTCCTTTCAAAATAAAATGTCCTTCAAAAGGATCCTTCGAAGAATTTTCAAGTACATATATTTGATGATTGTCCATATTACCGTCATCGGCTACATAATACACATACCATTTCCCATTAATGAAATGAATTTCGGGTCCCCATAAATGTTGAGCATTTTTTGGGTCTTTTGGAATCCAGATCGTTTTTTTGGGTGCATGAAATAAATCTGTAATGTCTTTTGTTTTCCATAAAACCAGGATATCGCCCATTCCATGCATATAATAGTAATAACCATCGTGGAACATAGCCCATGGTTCAGCACCGACAGGTAATATAGGGTTGGTATATGTTTTTTCTTGCTGTATTTCATTTTTCTTTGAGCCATAGCAACCACAAAGAATAAATACCAGA
>Ga0209125_1000582_pt1 | contig 44588 bp, 43 predicted proteins | sample BarGraIncub1131A_FD_184503 | JGI IMG/M metagenome (GOLD analysis project Ga0209125, IMG submission 184503) | Arctic peat soil microbial communities from Barrow, Alaska - Barrow Graham LP Incubations 11-31A (SPAdes) (version 2) | ecosystem: Environmental > Terrestrial > Soil > Wetlands > Peat... | reverse complement strand
ATACATGCCAAACTGATATTCGGTTTCCCGAAATCACTTCCCAATTCAAGTGTTAAAACATCTTCACTAAGTTTAAAATTGTCCGACCAGCGACAGTATTCTTGATTCATCTCAATTTCGGTTTTTTCATTGGATCGAAGCTTTTCAGCACGCCGGTTGGCATCAAAAAAAATCTGGTGCTTACTGCCGCGTGTCAATAAGTTCGACATTTTCGATTCTGACAGGTCTTTCCCTTCTAAAAGGGATTTCATCGACTTTCTCATTTCATGTAAATAGGTTTCTTGACACAAGATCAGGATCCGTTCTTGGATCGGATCGGGAAAAAACAGTACTTTTGCCCACAACATCGTTTTCACCTCCGCTATTCTGATATGCATCAACAGTCGATTTCCTTTTCCTCTTATCAGCTGAATAAATGTTGATAATAAATAATGTGAAAATTGCTATATAATAGAATTAGCAATGAGGTGTTCGATGAAATCAATAAAATCATATCGTCGATTACTATTGATCCTTAGCGGTCTGACTGCATGTGCAGCCGGCTTTTTCCTTTTCTATCACGATAATACAGGTGAATCAATTGCACTGTTTTTTCTGAGTATCATTTTAATGACAGTTGTCTTTCTGATGACAGGATATGAGATCTATTCAGCGATGCATAACGATTCCCTTGACGAAGTGAAGGTTGATCAATCAAACTCATCCCAGATCGAAATCAAAACAGAAAAGGATGAAATACCCGAAGCGGAAATAGCCGAGTTAGATCAACCCAAGACGTCAATGGAGATCATTACGGAAAGAAACGATGCGGAATCAGGTTCAACTTTCTCAGATGATTCTGACGAAAGTAAAAAAGCTGTTAACGCTCTTGTTTCAGTTGAGATCGTCAATGATGAAGATGCATCAACTAAATCGGATTCTGATGGGACAGATGTTGATCAACATCTTGAATCCCTTGAAGCAGCGTCGGTTGAATCATCGACAGAACAAGAACAACTTTCGGAAACTGATCTCAAAAATGAACCAACTTCAATTCTCACTACTGTTTCTACCCTAAAATCAAAGAACCCTTTGAAACGCCTTCTCGGCAATAACAAAAAGCATAATTTGAATAATGTTTACTATGGAGATTGGATCGAGTTAGAGGATTCATACGGTATTTTCTCGGATCTCAAAGAAATCAATGTAGAAAACCGACAAACCAATATTTCTAAGCTTATCGGAGGAGAAGTATTGAAATATGACTTCTATGTTTGGGAAGGACACCCTGCCGTTCACTTTTTGTATAATCGGGAATCTCTCGGAGTTTTACCGAAAGCACTTTCCTATCAGTTGTGGGAGTTGAAAGATCATATCGAGAGGATCTCAGTCAAAAATATCCGACGCGCAAAAGTAAATCAAATCAGTGTCAATATCAGTTTGAATCTCACAGCCAAAACAAAATTGATTGAAATGTTCGGAGATCAAGTTTCTGAATCAACAATAAAGTCAAAATAAAAAGTCTTCTCAGACTTTTTATTTTGCGGTTCTATTTGAAACCATAATTCTTTAGTCGAATCAGAAAACTATTATTGATCAGCTTTTTGGTAAATAATTCTTTAAAAGTCACTGATTTAGTTTTATCTTCTACTCTGAGTTTTTCCAGTTCAAGACTGATTTTTTCTTTATCCGCCATCAGATCATAATAGAAATCTTCAAATCTACCTAATAACTCGATTGCATCACCCGAATAGCCTTCTGAGTGATGTGTGATCAAGTTCTCGTTTACATACATTTCTCCGTCCGTGATGGATTTGACTGTCAATCTTCCCATTTTATCCTCCTTTTAGATAATGAACTTGACCGAAATTCAGATCAAGTACACTTGTTTTATCGCAGGTTATTTTATGTTACAGAGTCGAAATCAATCGATCCAACGATTCAGCGAACTCATCATCATTCTGACTTGTTCGTTTCTTCGGCCCTTTGAAATGGTTTTTACCGGAGGATCTTCTGACTTTTTGAGCTTGATGACGATCAGAGAGCATTTGGTCGATATTATCGTTGGTATACCGAATTCCATTCTGATGGATCACAAAAGCACCTTTTCCCAGTGCCATTGCCGCAACTCCATAATCTTGCGTCACGACAATATCTCCTTTTGAACATCTGTTGATCAGCGCATAATCCACCGCGTCTGCACCTGCACTGATCTGAACGACCTCGCTGTAATCCGATCGCAGCATATGATTGAAATCACAAAGCAGCACCACCGGAATACTGTGATAAGCGGCGATGCTTTCGATAATATCTACTACCGGACAGGCATCCGCATCGACAAATATTTTCATAGGATACCCCCCCTTTTTTTGATTGAGATACATGATTATTCAAAGAATTTTTTCCATTCTGATATCCGCATACCAAGCTTCGTTCGAATAGGTAAAATGCGGATAACGAGCGATTTCATGATATCCCATTTTCAAATAGACATGTTGAGCTCGTAAATTATGTTCGAAAACGCCTAATTCGATGCGTTTAAAGCCCATGTTTCGACATTCATTCTCAAGAAACTCCATGGCTGTTTTTGCGATGCCTTTCCCCCAATAATCTCTTTCCCCAATCAAGATCGAGACCCATGCGGTCCTTGCTGAATTATCATACAACAGATGAAAATTCTTTGTGATCGACAAATCTCCGATCGGAATTTCACCGTCATATATAACATATTTTGATTGATCAGGATAATCGCTCATTGCGTGATAAGCATCATTCAACGTAAATTGTTCTAACTCTTTTTCAACAAAATTCGGATGCACAAACTGTGCGATCTCTTTATCGCTGTACCATTTGACCATTTGAACAGCCAGTACTTCACTTATTGCCATTGTTTCAAAACGGATCTTCATCATCATTTTAAGTTCTCCTATACTTGCATAATCATATCACACTCCGCTTGTGTGTGTCGATTTGATCAGATTCAAATGTGTTAGTTACTTTCGTTGCAGTTGACCTTCTTAACCCATGTTTTAGTCGCCTGCATGCCCTTATTCTATACCAAATTATGGACAACTCGCTAGAACCTAATAACCCATCCCCAATATATGATATAGTTACTTTATATAAATCGATCGTTAATCATCCGTCACGGAGGAAATAAAATGACGTTTAAAATAGTCAGAAATGATATTACCCAAATGTCTGTCGATGTAATCGTTAATGCCGCAAACTCATCACTCCTTCAAGGCGGTGGCGTTTGCGGAGCCATTTTCAATGCTGCCGGAGCAGAGATTTTGCAAGCAACTTGTGATCAACTGGGTCATTGTGAACCGGGTCAAGCTGTAATTACTTCGGGATATGCTCTTCCCGCCAAGTTTATTATCCATACAGTCGGTCCTGTTTGGCATGGGGGAACCCATGGTGAAGCAAAGATATTGGAGAATTGTTATTTAAATTCATTGGAACTCGCAAAATCAAGAGAGTTCAATTCGATCGCCTTTCCGCTGATATCGTCAGGAATTTACGGATATCCAAAAGATGAAGCGTTAACGATCGCTATAACGACGATCGGCAGTTTTCTGTTAAAAAATGACATGAACGTTACTTTGGTTGTTTATGATAAAAATGCGTTCGTATTAAGTGAGCGACTGTTTAGTTCGATTGAAAAATATATCGATGATAACTATGTCATCGACCATGTCGACTCACGATCAAATCGTCGTAGTGATAGTTATTCTTCTCAACTCAATGAGTTGATTTTGACCGATTCATTAAATGAGGATAGCCGTTTATCTCCTACAAGCGCAAAAGCAAAACGAAAAATCGAAGAAGTGATCTTTCATCTCGACGATTCATTTTCCGAACACTTATTCAGATTGATCGATGAAAAAGGCTTAAAAGATACCGATGTCTATCGGAAAGCCAATCTTGACCGGCGCTTATTTTCGAAGATTCGGAGTGATATCGATTATCGACCCAGCAAATCAACGGCGATCGCATTGGCGATTTCGTTGGAACTCAATTTGGATGAAACGCTGGATCTTTTGAGAAAAGCCGGATACACACTTTCCCACAGTAATAAATCAGATGTCATTATAGAATTCTTTATCGAATCCGGAAAACCGGATCTGTTTAAAATCAACGAAGTATTATTCAAGTATGATCAACCGCTTTTAGGAGCTTAAATGTCGCTTGACAAGCGACCCAATCGATTCTGATATTTGGTATTCTTTGCTCATAAAGAACGGAGAATACATATGAAAACAAACTTAACCGAATTAGTGTTTATTTTGGACAGAAGCGGATCGATGGCCGGTCTCGAATCGGATACAATCGGCGGATTCAACGGAATGTTGGAGAAACAAAAGAAAGAACCGGGTGAAGCGATGGTCACTACTGTGCTCTTCGACGATCAACTCGAGTTACTGCATGATCGATATGATATCCGCAGAATTCGTCCGGTCACGGAAAAAGAGTACTATGTCTGTGGTTCTACGGCACTCCTCGATGCGATTGGAACTACGATCGACCGATTAGGTAATTTCCAGAAATTTGCCTGTGAAAATCAACGAGCCGACAAAGTGATCGTTGTCATAACAACTGACGGAATGGAAAATGCGAGTCGCAAATACAGTTACGCGGATGTCCAAAAAATGATCAACCGCCAGAAAACGAGATTCGGTTGGGAATTCATTTTCTTAGGTGCCAATATCGATGCGATCGCAACAGCGGCAAAATTCGGAATCGATGCTGACCATACTTCAAATTTCAATGCCGACAAAAAAGGATTGGATGTCACCTTCAGTTCAATGAATGAGTTTGTTGCGAATGTTCGAAATCAAAAATTATTCTCTGCCAGTTGGAAATCAAATGTAGATCAAGATTTTATAAACAGGAAAAAATAAATCGAATAATAGTGAAAGCCCCTGAACATTCAATATGTCAGGGGCTTTCTTGATAATGAGTATAGATGACTTTAAATGCTTACTGTTATCATAGAATTCATGATTAATGATGTCGATCAACTCGAATTTCAGAAATTTGAATCAAAACGGTATCATTTTCGTTATTTACTGTAATTTCAGCAAGAGATTTTGAGCCTTATTCAAAATTATCTTCCTTTGACTCCGCAACGAATTTTTGCAGCGCATATTTATGCTCATTCAAATATCGGAAATAAATTCCGTATGAAAGTGAGATTGACAACCCTCCGATAAAATTAAAAACGGAACCACCCAAAATACTGAACATATTGAATAAATTGAACACTTTAGTCAAGCCTGATATCACCAAAAACACTAGTACACATAGACAGAAATACATGAAAATATTGAAATAACCTCTTTTATATTGTTGAATGGGACTTGCATAATAGTGTAATTTTTCACCGCATATCGAACAAGTGATTTTTTTCCCGTTTCTATAGTTCGAGACATTGATGATAGTTCCGCAAATCGGACAATTAAGTGTCGGAGAATATCTGGGTAAACTAGAAAACAATTCATACTTGGTTTTTTTTCTATAAGGAATAGCATCCAATATCATCATAAAAAGTACAACCGGCAATAAAAGAATCGGCAGTTCACTATAATGAGGATGGTACATTTTTAAAACAACGTATACTGATAGAATTGCACAAGCAATTCCATATTTCCAGGTTACAGGTCTGATTGAAGATATCTTGAAAGGTCGAACGTACGGCATAAGAAAGTAGTTCGTTTGACAATGAGGACATACAACATCCATATACACATCAGGTGAATCGACTGAAATCATTTCTTTGCAAGTCAGGCATTGATATTCCATTGAAATATTCTCCTTTACTGTACTTACCAGTTTATCAAACAGTACTATATCCTTGGATTTATTGCTCTAAAAATAACTTTTTTACCGAAATCAACCTTGAATATCTTCTTTTTGAAGTGTTGAAAGTTTCTCGGTTATTTCACTGAGTTTATGAATAATGATATATAATGCAGCTAAGAAAGTACTGATTGAAAACAACCCTATCGAGTAAAATAAAGTCCCTGTTCCCGCCCCGTCATTCATCGAAAAGATCCCCAAGATAACCATCACTATTGTTGACATATACATAAAAAAAGATAATACAAGTAAACTGTTGTTAATGAATTTTACTCCGCTGCTCATGTTACTTTCCCCCTATGAAAGTTAGTTCCCTTTCCTTACTATTCTTTGATGAATGGCTGTTCTTTGTGCATGTTATGATTTAATTTTCCATTTTAACTACTATCTAGATATTATCATAAATTTCAAAGAATCCAAACTATTATTTTTCAATGCTTCGATTAAAACAGATAACTAAAGTAGTAAATATTTTAAAAATAAACCCAAACTTATTCATCAGTTTTGATCTTTATAACTGATTTCAGAAGACAATACTGCCATGGAATTCATGTATATCCTGTAAGAAAATAACATAAAAAAGCAGAAATGAGTTGATTTCTGCAGTAGTGTTTCAAATAAATTCAGTAAATATCCATTCTCCTGAAATCGCAATTTAAAATGCTGATTTATTCTTGATTACTGTTTGGATCACTTAAGTTTTTGCATCTTTTCATAAGCTCTTGAATAAATTCAGTTCGGTTTATCGGAGAAATATAAGTCGTTCCGGAAATATACCCTTTTCCGTGTTGCTTGATTTCAATACGATCCCGAGATAATGCCATTGAAGATAACATGTTATTACATAAGCGTAGTGATTTTATTTTATCATAGTGAATCTTCTCAACAAATGGTCCGCTTTTACATAAAAGATAATCTTCTTTAAGTACGTAGTAAGTTCCAAGGTAAATCCAAAGTAAAAATAAATTGACCGGCATACCAAGCAGGAAAACCATCATTCTCGATTCTTTCGATACCAGTAATGTACTGACAATAATGATCAAAATTACCATCCAAATCAAAAGACTGATCCAAATGTCGATTTTAGCTTTGATTTTCATCGTTCACCTCAGGTAATACTCGTTTATCATGTCAAACTCTGATGTGTAAAAATCTAATAGCTATCATTCTTTTTCATATTCAAACGGATCATTCTTGATAGATTCGATTCTGGCTAGGTATTTTCTAGCTGCCCACTTCGCCATGGAAAGATTGTGATCCAAACCGTTTCCGCAATCGACCGTATTGGCACCCGGTATCTCATCATCAAACTCCAAGATGAATTTAAACATGTCATGGATCAGATGATATAAAACTTCGTGCGATAACTCGCCGCTGATCAAAAGATAAAATCCGGTTCGGCAGCCCATTGGACCGAAATAGATGATTTTGTCTTTAAGTTGTGTATGGTTCCGTAAGAAAGTAGCTCCTAAATGTTCGATCGTATGGATCTCAGCTGTATTCAAAACCGGCTCTTTGTTAGGTTGAGTGATCCGTAGATCATAAGTAATCACAACGTTGTTGCCTACCGAATCTCGACGTGATTCATAGATTCCCGATTGAAGCGTAAGATGGTTGATCGTAAAACTTTTTATTTTTTCCATAATCATTCTTCTCCTTGTTCGATGAATGGTCTCAAATATATTCAGAAAATGAATAACTGAATTTTATGTTAAAAACACTTTTATTCTACGATGTACTTCTTGGGCTACTTTCGGATTATTCATCGTATAAAGATGGATTCCGTCGACTCCGTGGGATATCAGACTGATGATTTGAAATACTGCCCAACTGATGCCGATTTCAAACATCGCATCTTTATTATCATGATGGGCTTCGATCATTTCCTGCAGTGATTCAGGGATCGTTGCTCCGGTCATTTGTTTGATTCGAATAAACTGATGCGGATCCGTGACCGGCATGATGCCAGCGATAATGGGTATCGTTACGCCGGCACTGCGAGCAGCATCGACCATTTTAAAGAAATAGTTGTTTTCGAAAAACAATTGCGAAATCAAAAAATCAGCTCCTGCTTTTTGTTTTTCAGCGTACGCATGAATATCATCACTTAACCACGTTGATTCTTTATGCTTCTCCGGATAACATGCGCCGGCAACGGAAAACTTGTGTTTGTTGCTGACATAGTGGATCAAGTCACTCGCATGATTGAAATCACTGTGGTTAGTTTCATCGAATTCATCACCTCGAAGCGCCATGATATTTGAAATATCAGAACTTGTTAGTTTTGCGCAATATTCATCGATGTGAGTACTGGTTTCACCGGCACAGGTCAAATGAGCCAACGGTTCGATCTGCAGTGATTTGATGAATTGAGCTACCTGTACCGTGTTTTTATTGGCTGATCCGCCTGCCCCGTATGTCACACTGATAAAATCGGGGTTTAACTCGACTAATTGACTGATTGTGTTTTTGATGGATTCAAGATTTTCATTTTCCTTTTTAGGCGGAAAAACTTCCAAGGAGAAAGTAAATTTCTTTTTCTCCCAAATATGTACGATACGCATAGAGTTCCTCCGGAAGTAACGATTTCACTTCTTTATTTATGATTAGATTAATTCGGTTATTATAGATTTCTTAACGTTTTAGATCCAACACAGTCGCTAAATGAATACTGATCTCGTTGATCGATTTATCGCTGTGGTTTGCATATTGGTCAAATTGATCTTGATCGATGCGATTGATGTCGAAATAACGCGCTTCTTTGGCTGCGAAAATCAACCCACAAACACTGCTGACCGGATCCATCATGTAACTCTGCGTGAGCTTGACACCAATCTTTTCCGCACTCAACAAATCAAATAATTTTTCTTTTTCGGTATGATCACGCAGCGAAGGATAACCGAATGCAGGACGAATTCCTTCATAGTTCATCTTAAATAGGTCTTCTTTCGATAAATTTTCATCAGGTGAGAAGCCCCAATACTCTTTTCTGATCTGTTGATGTAACCACTCGGTAAAAGCCTCAGCTAGTCGATCTGCTACGAGTTTTACCATTAATGAACCGTAATCATCCCCATGTTCTTTAAGGCTCAGCGCATATTCACTGACTCCGAGTCCGGCTGTTACGATAAATCCACCGATATAATCATGCCCGGCCAGAGTTTTGGGTTGGATAAAATCAGCCAAACATTGATAGACATTGTCATTTCTGATTTCTTGTTGACGCAACAGATTGAACGATGTCAGTAAGCGCTGCGGTTGTTCAGGATCATAGATTTCGATTTCTTCGCTGTTTGAATTTGCCGGAAACAGTCCAAAAACGGCATTCGATTTTACTATTTCAGTCTTTTCCAGTGAATCGAGTAATTCATTGGCTTCTTTATAAAGTTTGGCAGCTTCTGACGCATACTTCGGATCTTTCATGATGGCCGGAAAAGATACTTTCATCCCCCATGCACTGAAGAAAAATGTCCAATTGATCAATCCGCGAAACGTTGCGATCGGCTGATCCATCAAATAGTGGATTCCCAACTCTTTTGGAACTGTGATCTCATGGTTAAACCAATCGATGTTGAATTTGTGGTTTCTGGCAGTTACTAACGGGACACAAACACGTTTGATCTCTGCATATTGATTCCGTAAGCGTTCATAATCATCATTTGTTTGTTTTATAAATGAATCACATGTCGATGGATTCGTTAATTGATGAGCAACTTCAACGGCTTTGGTTGCATCTTGGACATAGATCACTCCCTTTGAATAATTAGGGGCGATTTTCAGTGCCGTATGCATTCTGGACGTTGTGGCACCGCCGAGTATCAATGGAATCGTAAGCCCTTGACGTTGCATCTCAGAGGCTAAATCAGCCATTTCATTTAATGACGGAGTAATCAGTCCGCTGACGGCAATGATGTCAGCATCATTTTTCAATGCTTCTTCAATGATCCGTTCTGATGAAACCATGACACCCAGATCGATCACTTCAAAATTATTGCATGAAAGAACAACGGAAACGATGTTTTTTCCGATATCATGAACATCGCCTTTGACTGTCGCAAAAACGATTCTTCCGGCTGAACTGCTTTGACTGGTCTGTTTTTCAGCTTCAATATACGGCATCAGAATATTGACGGCTTTTTTCATGACGCGAGCGCTTTTTACGACTTGCGGCAGAAACATTTTACCTTCGGAAAAAAGATCACCGACATGACTCATCCCTGCCATTAAAGGTCCTTCGATGACCATGAGTGCTTTCGGATATTGGTTTCGACTCTCCTCGACATCCGCCTCGATATCATCATCCAGGCCTTTGATCAAAGCGTGTTTCAGTCGCTCATCCGAAGAAGCGGATCTCCATGTTTGGCTCTCTTCAGTTTGTTTAGTTGCAGACCCTTGATAGTTCGAAGCAAACGCAAGCAGTGCTTCCGTTGCTGCAGTGGATTTATTCAAGATAACGGCTTCGATCTTAACCAACAACTGTTTATCGATTTCTTCATAGATCTGCATCAAGCCGGGATTAACGATTCCCATATCCATACCGGCAGCAATCGCATGGTAAAGGAAAACGGAATGCATGGCTTCGCGAATTTGATTGTTTCCTCTGAATGAAAATGAAAGATTGCTGACTCCGCCGCTTACTTTGGCATAAGGAAGGTTCACTTTGATCCACCGTGTCGCTTGAATATAGTCTACCGCATAATTATTATGTTCTTCGATACCGGTCGCGATCGCTAAAATATTCGGATCGAAAATAATGTTTTCCGGTGGGAATTTTACATGTTCAACTAAAATATCATAAGCTCTTTGACAGATATTGATCTTTCTTTCATAGGTGTCTGCCTGTCCTTGTTCATCAAACGCCATCACAACAACACCGGCTCCGAACTGATTGATGATCTGCGCCTGACGAATAAACTCGGCTTCTCCGGATTTTAGTGAGATCGAATTAACGATCGGTTTCCCTTGAATGGCTTTTAATCCTGCGACCAGTACTTCGAATCGCGAAGAATCGATCATGACCGGCACTTTTGCGATATCAGGTTCACTCGCTATCAGCCGCAAAAATAAGACCATTTCTTTTTCGGCATCCAAAAGGCCATCGTCAAAATTCACATCGATGATCTGAGCTCCGTTTTCGACTTGTTGCTTAGCAATCGAAATGGCTTGGTCATATTTTTTTTCTCTGATCAGTCGTGCAAACAGTGCAGACCCTGCTACATTCAGTCGTTCCCCGACATTGACGAAATTATTCAATGAGTTCACATTGATTGTTTCCAAACCGCAATAAGTCGTTGTTTTCTCTATATCCGGAATAACTCGCGGATTCAACATCGACACTGCTTCGCTGATCGCTCGTATATGGTCATGCGTTGTTCCGCAGCATCCGCCGACGATATTCAGACATCCTTCCATCCCTAGTTCTTTGACAAAGGCGGCCATCGTTTCAGGGCTTTCATCATAGTTACCCATTTCATTGGGAAGACCTGCGTTGGGATGAAAGCTGATATAAAGATCTTGAGTCTTTGAAAGTTCGCGAATAAAAGGCACCAATTCTTTGGGACCGAACGCACAATTAAGCCCAATACTTATCACTCTTTTCGATTTCATGCTTTCCGCAAATGCGGCAAGTGTCTGTCCTGTCAGAATTCGGCCACTGCGATCGGTGATCGTGCCTGAAATCATGATCGGTATATCCGACCCTTTATCCGTAAGTACGCGGTCTGCCGCAATCAGGGCAGCTCTGGCATTGAGTGAATCAAAAATCGTTTCAATCAAAAGAAGATCGACTCCTCCGTCTACCAGTCCGGCGATCTGTTGTTCATAAGAAACTTGTAATGCATCAAAATCGATATTCCGAAAACCCGGATCTTCGACATTGGGTGATAATGAGGCCGTCTTATTGGTTGGTCCGATGGATCCTGCAACAAAGCGCGGTCGATCCGGATCAGCCAGTGTATATGAATCAGCACAAGCTCTGGCCAGTTGAGCGCCGCGAAAATTGATTTCATATACTCGATCTTCCATTCCGTAATCAGCCTGTGAAACACAGCTCGCATTAAATGTATTTGTTTCGATGATATCGGCTCCGGCTTCCAGATAATCCCGATGGATCGCAGTAATCAACTCAGGATGTGTCAAATTGAGTAAATCGTTGTTGCCTTTTTGTGCTGAATGGCAATTACAAGCTGCACTGAAATCATCTTCATCCAAATGTAACTGTTGGATTGCCGTGCCCATTGCCCCGTCCAAAACCATAATTTTTTTCCGGAGAAGATTTTCGATAATCGATCGCATGGAATCACCCCCTTCTTTTATGTCTACCGATAACGATTTTTCAGCTATTCAAAGTCACATCGTTAATGGACTTCTTTTTAATATTTTATATCTTAACATAGTTTTATTGTGAATACTTATTTTTTCAAAAGACCGAAGTACTTTATTCATTTTACTGTGACTACTGCCCAATTCAACAAAATTATTTCGGTATCGTTAAATTCAATTGAATGCCAAGCAATAATGTTTGGATACTATCGGTTCTGTTTGAAACAACAGAATGTAAAACATTACATCAATTAATGTATATTTTACATTCTGTGTGTAAATTATATCATTTTATAATTGACAAGCAATAGTTGATAGAGTAAGATAAGCTCAATCAACCACAGAAATGTGGCAGAAAGGAAGTAAACATGGAAAAATCCGTTCGATACAGCAAAAACACCGTTGCGATGGAAATGCAAATGATGCGTAACATCATGTGTTTTAGTGTGTTGAAGAGCGTTGATAGCCATGACATTCCTTTGTTACTGTGATACTACCGTTATGCCGAAGTGCAGGTAGGAAGACATGTAAATGAACAAAGCTGACAGGTGATCGACCTGCCGGCTTTTTTTTAGAAATGCGAAAGAGGAAAAAAATGAGCGAGAGAAAATTAAAATTTGACACACTGCAAGTACATGCAGGACAACATCCTGATCCAACCACAGGTTCCAGAGCCGTTCCGATCTATCAAACGAGTTCATTTGTTTTTAAGGATACCGACGAAGCAGAAGGACGATTTGCCCTGACTAATCCGGGCAATATCTATTCCCGTTTAGGAAATCCCACCAACGACGTCTTTGAACAGCGAATCGCAGCTCTCGAAGGAGGTACAGCTGCCATCTCACTGGCATCCGGTGCCGCTGCCGTCTCTTATTCAATTCTGAATATCGCAGGTACCGGTGATGAAATCGTCGCAGCAAGCACACTCTACGGAGGCTCCTATAACCTGTTGGCAACCACATTGCCTCGATATGGGATCACAACGACATTCGTAGATCCTGATGACGTCCAAAATTTCGAAAACGCGATCACGGATAAAACAAAGGCGATCTTTATTGAATCACTCGGAAATCCGGGTATCAATATTATTGATTTCGAAGCACTGGCACTGATTGCCAAAAAATACGGCTTGCCTTTACTTGTCGACAGTACATTTGCCACTCCTTATCTATTCAGACCCTTTGAACATGGTGCAAACATCGTTATCCACTCAGCGACTAAATTCATCGGCGGTCATGGATCTTCGATCGGCGGAGTCATTGTTGAAGGAGGAAATTTTGATTGGACCGGCGGTCGCTTTCCGGGATTCACAGAGCCCGATAACACCTATCACGGAATCAAGTTCGCTGATCTGGGCGGTGCTGCCTTTGTGACTAAAATCAGAACTCAATTATTGCGCGATACCGGTGCCACATTGGCACCCCTCAATGCTTGGTTATTTATCCAAAGTCTGGAGTCGCTCTCACTTCGAGTTCAAAAACATGTTTCGAATACCGAACAGGTCGTTGCCTTCTTAGCCAACCACCCGAGTGTAAGCGAAATAAGCTACCCCGGTCTGAAAACAAGTAAGTACTATCCGTTGGCACAGAAATATTTCCCGAAAGGTTGTGGTTCCATTTTTACGTTTACTGTTAAAGGAACAGAAAAAACAGCTCGCAAGTTTATCGACAGTCTTGAAATATTCTCCCAACTTGCCAATGTTGCGGATGCTAAATCACTCGTGATCCACCCTTCCTCGACAACTCATTCGCAAATGACGGAAACAGAAAAAAGAGCCGCCGGAATTACACCGGAGACGATTCGCCTTTCGATCGGTGTCGAAGATGCCGAAGATCTGATCTATGATCTGAATCAGGCTTTAGCGAAAGCTGTTTCTGAATAACGTTATCGTAAAGAATGGAGGTGCGGAATGGCACTGATTGTACCGAAAGATTTACCCGCGATCGAATTTCTCAAAAGTGAAAACATCCGGATCAAACCCTATCAAGTTGACGAATTACATGATCAAAAACCATTGCGGATCTTGATCGTTAATCTCATGCCGACAAAAATGACAACAGAACTCCAATTTCTTCGCCTACTTTCGAACTCCAGTCAGGCCATCCAAGTCGAATTTCTTCAAATGAAAAGTCATATATCCAGAAATACTTCAACCGAGTATCTTGATCGTTTCTACCTGACAGTAAATGATATCCGTCAGACCTACTATGACGGAATGATTATAACAGGGGCTCCTGTCGAAGAGATAGCTTTTGAAAAAGTTGATTATTGGCACGAATTATGTGAAGTAATGGAATGGTCAAAAACACACGTCACATCCGTTCTGCATGTTTGTTGGGGAGCCCAAGCCGGACTTTATTATCATTACGGAGTCCCTAAATATCCATTAGCGAAGAAAATGTTCGGTATTTATGAACACGAGTGTTTGAAACCGAATCATCAGTTGATGAGTGGATTCGATACGACTTTCCTGGCACCCCATTCACGTCACACGGAAATCCGACAAACTGATCTGCAAGTGATTCCCGGATTCGAGATCCTGTCGGTTTCAAATGAAGCGGGTGTGTATCTGCTCATTCATAACGAAACGAATCAGATTTTTGTGACCGGTCATTGCGAATATGATCGCGATACACTCAAAAATGAATATGATCGCGATGTCAGCAAAGGAAAAAATATTCAGATTCCCTGTCGATATTTTCCGAATGATGATATTCGCCAATCCCCTGAACACTCGTGGCGAAGCCATTCAAGTTTGTTGTTTATGAACTGGATCACCTATTATGTAAGACCTTCCCAATTTTAACTTATCTTACGAATGAAATATCGATTCATGAATATAAAAAGGCTATCTTTATCGAATTAACAAGACACTAACTTCTTAAAAAAGTTAGTGTCTTTATTTTAATAATCTATTATTTTTATGTTTCTTTATCAAAAAAAGAATCTTCAAAACGTTATCGTTTTCTGAAACGATATATTACTATTATCCAAGGGTTACCTTATTTTTACCATCAAGTTTGCTTTTATACATTAATTCGTCCGCTCTTTTCACAATACTTTCAACAGTATCTGTTGCCAGCGAAATTGTAGCACCGATTGAAACCGATACTTGAACCTCAAGAACGCTCGAACGATATTTAGATTTCTCTATCAAGTGCCTAACTTTTTCAGAAACTTTGCTGATTCCGTATTTATCAACATTGGAAAATATAACGATAAATTCTTCGCCACCCCATCGCCCGATATAGTCATTATTACGTAAATTTGATTGCACGGTTTTCGTAACTATTTTTAAGATCTCATCTCCAATGTCATGTCCATAGGTATCGTTAACTTTTTTAAAATTATCAATGTCTAAAAAACAGATTCCAAACGGAGTATTCAGAGTATAGAAATCTCTTATTTTCGATTCGATTATAGTTTCTAAATACCTTCTGTTAGGAATTTTTGTCAGTTGATCTTCAGATGATTCTTTTCGATATCTTTCTATTTTACTCATTAAGAGATTATCGTTTTTATATTCGTTAAAAAATTCAATAGCGCCAATAACTTCGTTTTTTTCATTGAATAAAGGGATTGCTCTGACCAGAATCGGAACTCTGTGGCCATCTTTATGCTGAATGTAAATATTAGTTTCTCTTTTTATTCCATCTCCCATTGATGCTTGAAGCGGACATCCTTGAAAACATAGAGCAACTCCGTTTTCATCGACATGGTTAAGAATATTATCATAACATTTCCGATTCACAACTTCATTCGAAGAAAAACCTGTGATCTCTTCGGCACCGTGATTCCAAGTTGATATTGTTCGTTCTTTATCAACAAAATACGCTCCTTCAATAATGTTTTCAACTATTTCTTCGTTAAGCATTGCTAACTTCACTCCATTACCTCCTTTTTTGATCTTTCACTAAAAAAATGACACATAGTTTCGAGTATTCATATAATTTGTCGAGTTTAAATCGTGAATTCTAGATTTCGACTGAATTTGGATATAAAGTTACGGAATATTACTTTCGACTAAGAAATCAAAGCAACAGATATACACCACTTGGCGATTAGAAATTCTTCTAATGATCTTGCTCGATTTTTATCTTTCAACTTATTAAGAACGATCAATATAATTTCTAAATCATAATACCTTATCGAACAATATCATTGTTTAAAATTCGTACACTTTCAACCGATTTTCGTTGAAACTTTTTTTCTCAGTTAAAGCAAATATTCGTTGAATAACATCTGAAGCATAAACGACATCAGATGATGAACTCAGTGTAGATTTTAAATATGAAAATCTTAATCCATCTTGATATGATTCACTCATGATTTCTCCCTCCTTTACGTGACAGAATTTAAAAGTAAAAAAGTTAGTTGAGAATAATTCCACTTATATTATATCTTGTTTTGTTTTATTTTCCATCCATTTTGATTTGATATTCCAATCAATTAATAACTGAATAATACAAAATTTTCCACTCTGTCTATTGTCAAAGTTCATCTTCTCTTTTTAAGTATATTATCAATATGGGGAATTATGCAAAAGACTTGAATAGGTCAAATACTTGCAGTATATTCAATTTATAAACAGATTGAATCGAAAATCAATATTTAATTTAGTAATTAAAAATGAAAGAGGTGTCTCATCATGACTAACAACCTATTAAATCCTAACGTAGATGAATTTCTACTAAATTCAAAAAAATGGAACGAAGAATTTACAAAGCTGAGAAACATCATTTTGAATACTCAACTAACCGAGGAATTTAAATGGGGTGTTCCTTGTTACACATTTCAAGAGAAGAATGTGGTGTTGATCCATGGATTCAAAGAATACTGTGCCATTCTCTTCATCAAAGGTTCATTACTTCACGATCCTCAGCACATTCTGATTCAACAAACGGAAAATGTGCAAGCAGGAAGACAACTTCGCTTCACTACTTTAAAAGAAATCGTTGCCATTGAGTCCGTCGTAAAATCCTACATTGAAGAAGCCATTGAAATTGAGAAAGCCGGATTAGAAGTGAACTTTAAGAAAAATACTGAATTCACCATCCCAACTGAACTTCAAAACCAATTTGATGAAGTTCCAAACTTAAAAGCGGCTTTTGATTCATTAACACCCGGTCGACAAAATGCATACATATTCTACTTTTCGGCACCTAAACTGCCAAAGACTCGTGAAACACGCATTGAGAAATATGTGCAACAGATCCTTGACGGTAAAGGATTGTATGACTGATTTAGTTTGATAGTACCCAAAATCTACCTAAAAAATCCTTCATCATGAAGGATTTTTTTCTCTGATGTTGATAATCTGAGTAAACAGGTCGAATTCAACTTTATAGACGTGATTAACCAAAACGTCCTGTAATATAATCACTGGTTTTCTGTTCTTTGGGATTAGTAAATAGGTCTTTTGTATAGCCTTGTTCAATCATTTCACCCATCAGAATGAAACCGGATCGATCGGCAATTCGACCTGCTTGCTGAACATTATGAGGAATAATGAGGATCGTATATTGTTCTTTGAGTTGTTGCAGAGATTCCTCGATTTTATAGGTCGATATAGGGTCAAGCGCAGCACAAGGTCGATCCAATAAAATCACGTCCGGACTCAGTGCTAAAACACGCGCAATGCACAAGCGTTGTTGCTGACCGCCGGAAAGACGCAGTGCCGGCATTGTAAGTCTGTCTTTGACTTCATCCCATAGAACCGTCATCTTCAACGCATTCTCAACTTTTTCCGTCATCACATTTTTGTCTTTTACACCGCTCAACCGCAGTCCATACGCAACATTATCGAAAATCGACATTGGAAGTGTGACCGGTTCATCAAAAACCATTCCTACGCGACGTCGTAGTTCGGTAACGTTGACATCAGCTGAACGAATATTTTTCCCGTCAAGAAGTATTTCGCCTTCCATCCGAACGCCGGTATCCAGATCACATAGACGGGTGATTGCGCGGAAGAGTGTCGTCGTACCGCTTTGAGCCGGTCCAAAAAGAGCGAATATTTCGTTGGCTTGAATATCTAGACTGACATTTTTTAGTACTTGATGATCATTATAATAAAAATCAAGGTTCTTTATGCTTATTTTAGGTTGTTTTATCATGTTAGACTTTCTATTTGCCTTTGGCAACAAATCTGTTTACGATCATATTAGCCCCGATGTTGATCGCGAGAATGATAATAATCAACAGCGATGCTGTTCCATAGGCACGCTCCATCGATATTCCTTCGCGCGCTAATATATAGAAGTGAACAGCCATGGTTCGCGCCGGTGAATAGATCGAAGTAGGCATGCGCAACGCAGAACCCGCAGTCAGAATCACCGCTGCTGTTTCAGCAACACAGCGACCGATTCCCAAAATTATGCCGGTAGCGATTCCCGGAAAAGCCGAAGGTAATACAGCACCTATGATCGTCTGCCACTTCGTTCCGCCAAGCGAATAACTGACTTCTCGATATTTGACCGGAACCGAACGAATCGCTTCTTCCGATGTCCGTATGATCGTCGGTAAAATCATTACGGCCATTGTAAGACCGCCCGAAATAATGGACCAACCTAATTTCAAATAGATAACAAAGAAGATGAATCCGAACAATCCGTATACGATCGACGGAATTGCTGCCAGCGACTCAGCACTGAAACGGATGATACGGGTCAATCTGCTTTCACGAGTAAATTCCGTCAGGTAGAATGCTGTTCCGACACCGAGCGGGGTTGCGACGATGACGGCCACTGCCGTTACCAACATTGTACTGACGATCGTCGAAAATATGCCTCCGGATCTTCCCATATCACTGGGATTTTCCGTCAGGAACTTCCAAGTCAGCGTTGGTACACCTTTGATCAAAATATAAGAAACGATAAAAAATAGTAGAAAAACAACACTGATCGCTACAAACCAGATAATGGCTTTAGCGATCTTCTGCGTAATTTTCGGGCTTAGTGTCATCGTTCGCTTACCTCTTCCTTACGATGAGTTGCGCAATCGAGTTCAACAGCATAATAATCACTAACAGAACGATGCCGGTAGCAAAAAGAGCTTGTTGATGATCTCCGGAAGCATAACCCATTTCAATACCAATATTCGTCGTCAACGTACGTGCCGGATCCAGTATCGAACGGGGCAAAGCAACGGAATTTCCCAGTACCATGATGACAGCCATCGTTTCACCGATCGCTCGACCGATACCAAGAATAATAGCAGCCATGATTCCTGATTTTGCGGCAGGTAACAATACTTTATGAATTGTCTGCCAGTGAGTTGCTCCCAACGCAAACGATCCTTCTTTATACAAACTGGGTAATGAAAGAAGTGATACTTCCGAAATGCTGATGATCGTCGGTAAAATCATAATTGCGAGAATAATGGAACCGGCCAAAACACTTAATCCAGGTCCACCCAAATAATTTCGAATAGCCGGAACAATAAATGTCAAACCCCAAAAGCCATATACGACGGAAGGAATACCGGCCAGTAATTGAATGGCAGGCCGAACGAATGTACGAACACGCGGCGGAGCAAATTCAGTCAGAAAAATACTGCAGCATAGTGCGACCGGAACACCGATCAACGCAGCTCCGAGTGTAACGGAGATCGTTCCGACGATCATCGGGAAAATTCCGTATGAACCTTGACTCGGCGCCCATTTCATTCCAAAAATAAAATTAAACAATCCTACTTTATTGATGATCGGTACCCCTTCGATGAAGATAAATATAGTGATGACCGCAAGTGCCGACAGAGTTGTCAGCGCAATCAAGAAAAATCCAAATCGAAGCAGTTTTTCTCTCTTGAGATTCATTTGATTTCTCCGGTTTCGAAGGTAACAAGCCCTTCAGCGTTGAGCAATTTCTTCCCTTCCGCAGAAAGCACAAAATCGATAAACAACTTTGTTTTCCCGGTCGGCGAAACACTTGTTATAAATAGAAACGGACGAGATAAACCATAGGTGCCGTTGATTACGTTTTCACGTGTCGCTTCTACCCCATCAAGTTCCAATGCTTTTACTTTTTCATTGACCAAACCAAGTGAGATAAATCCAATCGCCGCCGCATCATCACCCACCAATTGTCGAACTGTTCCGTTTGAATCCTGTACGATTGCACGCGGATTTATTTCAACTTTATTCATGACCAGACTTTCAAACGCTGATCTGGTTCCCGAACCTTCTTCACGGGTAATGACATGTATCTCGGCTTTTTTTCCGCCTAATTGACTCCAATTGGTAATTTTGCCGGAATAGATATCTCGTGCTTGTTCCAATGTGAGATTACCGATGATATTAGCCGGATTAACAATCACCGCTAATCCGTCTCGAGCAATCTCCACGTACCACATTTTCTTTTCGTCGCCGGTAAGTTCACGGGAAGACATACCGATATCCGCTGTATTTGTCTGAGCCGACATTACTCCGGCTGATGATCCGCCGCCTTGAACGTCGATTTCGATATCTTTATTTAATTTCATGTATTCTTCAGACAACGCCTCAGCGAACGGTTGCACAGATGTCGAACCGGCAATGATGATTCCTGATTTAGATGGTTTACTGCAAGATGATGTCAGACTGACAACAAAAACCAGTAAACCTATACTTACTGTTTTATAGATCAAGTTGAATCGTCTTTTAGTTAAAATGCCTTGCTTCATATGTTCTTACTTGCATGTTGTTTAAGATCGACAGCTCGTGTAGTACTCTTCATCACATTTCCTCCGCATCAAACTTTTCATAAATATCTATCCTATAATAACATTTATCTGTCAGTTACACTACTTCACTCTCAATTATTTGTGCACTTTTTTCTGAAAATTTAACTGATTATCGGGATTGCAAAATTAAGCAGACGGTGATTCTTACAGTTTAACCTATAAATTGATTAAATAGCCATCATATAAATGCATCAAGTTTTACCGACTTTCGAAAATCGAAAATTATTTAGCTGATTGAATTGTAAAAGCGCGATACAGATGTTATTTTTACAGCAAAAAGTTTTGAAAGTCATTTGCGAAAATAGTTAAAATACTTCTTGAATTTACAGTTACACTCATTTTGTATATAAGATTCTTAACGTAAGCTCAAAATAATATGGAAAAGGAAAACTCAAATTCTAGATTTTACATATTCAATCAAACATTACAAGGATAGATTTCCTATAAATGGATCAATTGATTTTGGAATAGGTATGCTTGATAACTCTAAATTGTTAAAATCTCCATTGAGTTTCAAGAAACTATTTAACTTACTATAGTGCTATTTTGTTATGTGTTTACAGTAACAAGGTTTTGTTACACTATGGTCAAAATGTCTTTAGTCGGTTGATTTTTGCCTACTCGAAGCATATAATGATTAAATATCAGTGTAGTTGAAGTAACTTTTTTTTATACTTGATGAATCAACGATCAGGGAATCTTCAATCGTGCAGATCATAGAATTGAACATGCTAAAGGTTTGATAAATCAATCTTGAAAGGATACAAAATGATAAGAGTCGGACTCGATGTAGGCTCAACTACACTCAAATGCGTTGTGATCAATGAAAACAACGAAATTACATATAAGAAGTATGAACGCCATTATTCGCATATCGCACTCAAAGCTTCAGAAATGCTTTCAAGTATTGCCGACGCCCTTCCGTCGGAAAAACAGGTCAGTCTTTGTGTTTCCGGTTCAGCCGGGATGGGTTTTGCGGATCAGATGGACATTCCGTTCATGCAGGAAGTGTATGCGACCCGACTTGCGATCAAGAAAATGATACCGGATGCGGATGTCGTGATTGAACTGGGTGGCGAAGATGCTAAGATTTTGTATGTTTCAGGTTCGATCGAGGTCCGGATGAACGGATCGTGTGCCGGCGGAACGGGTGCTTTCATCGACCAGATGGGTACTTTATTGGATCTAGATCCGTTAGAAATGAATGAAAGTGCCAAAGACTATACTAAGATCTATTCGATTGCTTCGCGTTGCGGCGTCTTCGCAAAATCCGATATTCAGCCGTTACTCAATCAAGGTGCGCAAAAATCAGATATCTGTGCCAGTATATTCGCTGCCGTCGTCAACCAAACCATCGCCGGCTTGGCTCAAGGACGTGCGATCACAGGTAAGATCATCTATCTTGGCGGACCTTTGACTTTTCTGCCTCAATTACGAAATTCTTTTGATCGCATTCTTGATCTTAAAGGGATATGTCCCGAAAATTCTTTATACTATGTAGCTTATGGAGCAGCCTTTTTGAAAGACAATCGTTTAACCGTTCTCAACGAGATCATCGGTAAAATCAATAATTATTCGGGAGACAAGAAATACCGAAGTGCCCCTGCTCTTTTCGCCGGTGCGGAAGAATATAACTCATTCAAAGTTCGACACGCAACTGAAATCACCTATGCCAAATTAATTGCAGGAAATAAGGCCGCTATCGGCATCGATGCCGGATCGACGACCACTAAATGTGTCGTTCTTAATGAAAATAAAGAAATCGTCTTTTCGAAATATATGTCCAACAGCGGTAATCCGATTCCTTTGGTCAAAGATTTCCTACGTGAAGTATACGCAACATTTCCCGAAATCAACATCATCGCTTCGGCGACGACCGGCTATGGTGAAGAACTGATCAAACACGCGTTTCATACGGATATGGGCATCGTTGAGACGATCGCGCATTTTACGGCAGCGTTGAAATACGATCCGCTCGTCGATTTTATCATCGATATCGGGGGTCAGGATATCAAATGTTTCAAGATCCATAACGGCGCTATCGATAATATCTTTCTGAATGAGGCTTGTTCATCCGGATGCGGCTCGTTCTTGCAGACTTTCTCCGGTGCTTTGGGGAAAAGTGTGTCTGAATTCGCAGATCTCGGCATCAGTGCCGATAAACCGGTTGATCTGGGAAGCCGCTGTACCGTTTTTATGAATTCATCAGTCAAACAAGCTCAAAAAGACGGTGCTACGATTGAAAATATCTCCGCCGGTTTGTCGACCAGTGTTGTTAAGAATGCATTATATAAAGTCATTCGTATCGCCGATGCCAAATTGCTGGGCGAACATATCGTTGTCCAGGGCGGAACCTTTCTGAATGATGCTGTCTTGCGTTCTTTTGAAAAAGAGATCGGTCGCGATGTGACTCGCCCTGCTTTATCAGGTTTGATGGGTGCCTACGGTACAGCACTCTATGCTTTATCTCACCGTCCCACCGAAAGTAAACTGTTGGATCGCCAAGAATTGGCATCTTTTACCCATAAAGTCGTAGCTTCCAGTTGCAAGATCTGCCCTAACAATTGTCGATTGACGATCAACACATTTTCGGACGGAGCCCGCTTCATTGGCGGAAATCGATGTGAAAAACCACTGGCGCTTAAAAACCCGGCCCGTAAATATAATCTTTACGAATACAAAAAAGAACTTTTGGCTACCTATACACCCTTTGTCGGAACACGACCGACCATCGGAATACCGATGGGATTGAATATGTTTGAGCTCTATCCGTTTTGGCACACTTTCTTCAAGAACCTCGGTTTCGGAGTGATGGCTTCCCCGCTTTCCACCAGAAAACTTTACTTGAAAGGTCAACACACCATCCCTTCCGATACAGTTTGTTATCCGGCCAAGATCCTGCACGGTCACATCGAAGCGTTGCTTGAAAGCGATATCAATGCGATCTTTTATCCATGCATGAGTTACAACGTGAATGAAGGTTTGGGTGATAATCACTATAATTGTCCGGTCGTTGCCTACTATCCCGAAGTTCTGGCAGCGAATACACCCGGTTTGAAAGACGTTAAATTCATCAAAGATTATATCGGACTGCATCGCAAGAAAGATTTCCCAAAGAAGATCCAAGCAATCTTGCAACGTGAGTTCGGGCCTATACCTTTAAGTGAAATAAAAGCAGCCACGGATGCTGCGTTTCTTGAGTATGATGCCTTTATGGATGCAATCAAAGTTAAAGGCAAAGAATACTTGGCCTTGGCAAAACAACAGAATTTACCTGTCATTATATTAGCCGGCCGACCTTATCACTTAGATGCTGAAATCAATCACGGAATCGACCAATTGATCGTCGATTGCGGGGCTGTGCTGATCACTGAAGATGCCATTCTGGACGAAGTTGCCGCATTCCCGACAACAGTACTCAACCAATGGACCTACCATTCAAGGCTTTATGCCGCAGCGAAATATGTTGCCAAATCCAATGATCCCAATATCAACTTAGTTCAGCTCGTTTCCTTCGGTTGCGGTGTTGATGCGATCACTACCGATGAAGTTCGCAAGATTCTTGAAAGCGCAAACCGTATCTACACGCAGATCAAAATCGATGAGATCACAAATCTGGGTGCCGTTAAAATCAGACTGCGCAGTTTATTTGCGGCTGTGCAACATCAAGGGAGATCAAAAACATGAAGAAAACTCTTGATCGCATCGAATTTACAAAAGAAATGAAGCAAACATATAAGATCCTGTTTCCGAACATGATCGATATCCATTTTAAGATCCTGCGCAACGTAATGGAAAGCTATGGTTACAACATCGACCTGTTGACCAATACAGACCAAGGCATCATCGACGAAGGACTGAAATACGTTCATAACGATACCTGTTATCCGGCGTTGTTGACCATCGGTCAGATGATCAGTTCCCTTAAATCCGGTCAGTATGACCTTGAACACACGGCTCTCATGATGTCGCAAACAGGCGGCGGATGTCGAGCTTCCAATTATATTTTTCTGTTGCGCAAAGCGCTTAAGAATGCCGGAATGGAACAGATTCCCGTCATTTCCGTCAACCTGTCCGGACTTGAGAAAAACAGTGGATTCAAGATGACCTTACCGTTGATCCAACGCATGTTGGCAGCCATGACCTATGGTGACCTACTGATGTTGCTTAGTAATCAAACCCGTCCTTATGAATTACAACATGGCGAGTCGGATGCACTGATCGAAACATGGATCGCAAAGATATCAGCACAGTTCATTGATCAAAAAGCCTATGCGTTAAAACCGATGAAGAAATTACTGTCGGAAATCGTCCGTGATTTCGCTGCGATCAACGCTTTACGAACACCGAAAATGAAAGTCGGCATTGTCGGTGAGATCTTTGTTAAATATTCAGCCCTTGGAAACAACAACTTAGAAAAATTCCTGGCATCGCAAGATTGTGAAGTCATGGTACCCGGTATTTTGGGATTTCTGTTATTTAAAGTAGATAACCGGATCGAAGATATCGGTTTGTACGGTGGCAGTAAAATCAAGAAATCACTCGTTAAGGTTCTATTCGATTATCTGATGAAATATGAAGATGCCCTGAGTTCAGCACTTAAAGATGCCCCGCAGTTTATCACTCCGAAAGGTTACAGTCACTTGAAATCACTGGCCGAACCGATCATCGGAGCCGGATGTAAGATGGGTGAAGGTTGGTGCCTCACAGCCGAAATGATGGAATTAGCTGAATTGGGATACGAAAATATCGTCTGTACGCAACCCTTCGGTTGCCTGCCTAACCATATCGTCGGTAAAGGTATGATTCGGAAAATCAAAACGGTCTTCCCCGAAGCCAATATCGTTCCGATTGACTATGATCCGGGCGCAACGAAAGTCAATCAAGAGAACCGCATCAAACTTATGTTGGCAGTTGCGAAAGAAAAACTGGATGATCAACAGTTAGAAGTATCTGATAAAATTCAGTCTGATGCTTATTCGGTAATTCAATAAGTGCAAATACGGATCAGCAAGGAAATTATTATGTAACTTAAAAACCGCAACTTTGCGGTTTTTATATTATTTAGCTAAATCCAATTTTATGAATCAATTGATAATTTTAATCCAATGGAAGGATTACTTAATCATGATGTTAAAGAATACTACGTGTTTTAGTAATTATTGTGCGAATTTTTTTCGCATTCGATTCAATTTCAGCACGACTTCCATGCGTTAATAATGTACCGAAACCAACACATAAAGTACCGGCTTTGATCCATTGAGTTAGATTTTCGAGGTTAGCTCCTCCTGATGCAAGAATAGGCAAATTTGGAATTGGAGTCGACATAATCGCCACTAAACCTGGACCGTAAAAATTAGAGATCGGAAAAGTTTTTACAAAAGATGCGCCGGCTTCTAACGCTTCCAGCATTTCTGTCATCGTTGAACAACCGGGAGCATATGGGATTTGATATCGATTACATAACGTTGCTACACCTTTGTTGAAATTGGGGGCGATAATGAACTTAGCTCCCGCAAGAATCGCAAGACGTGCGGTTTCGGGATCAAGTACAGTCCCTGCCCCTACTAATAATTTCGAAGCATATTTAACAGCCAGTGCATGTATTACTTCCCCGGCATTAGGTAAAGTATAACTGATTTCAAGTACATCGATACCTCCGGCTAAGCAGCCTTCAGCAATTTCAATGCCTCGTTCGATACTTTCAGTTCGAACGATCGCCATAGCACCGGTGTTTTCAATTCTATTCATGATGTCAGCTTTGAACATTTTTTCCTCCGATTTCGGTGTAATCCGAAATAAAATGACAGTCTTTGTTACTTATATAAATCATCAAAATCCAATACTGTTTTTTCAAAACCTTTTCTAATGATATCTACATCTATACTTGTGACTAAAAAGTTGATGCTTTCTTTATATCGCTCAATCAGAGCTAAGTTGCCGATAATCCCAAATCCTTTATGATATTTTCGGCAACTTTCAACTACTTTATTGATTGCATCGATTTCAAGAGTCGAGAAATAATCTCCCGGCATTCCCAGTGAAATGGCTAAGTCAGCCGGACCGATTATAAAAGCATCGATTCCTTCGACCTGAGCGATCGCCTCGATATTTTCTACACCAAGATCTGTTTCGATCTGTGCGATCGTGATAACAGAACTGTTTGATTTTTTCATATTGTTTTGATGATTGCCTGAACCACTGTATCCGGTGTTAGCTCCTCCTGCGTATCCTCTTTTTCCTAACGGTGGATATTTAGACCACTCAACAAGTTTCGTTGCTTGTTCGACTGTTTCTATCATCGGCGCCATGACTCCTGTAGCTCCGCAATCAAGTACTTTCGAAACGTCTTCTCGTGCTAGCTGAGGAATGCGTACAAATGATGGAATTCCAACTGCATTGCCCATTAAAACCAAGTCATGGATAGTTTGGTAACTGAACATTCCATGCTCACAATCATAAAAGAGAAAATCAATTCCTGCATTTTTAGCCATGATCGTGATAGATGGATTCGTCAGAATTTTAATAAAAACACCATACAATTTCCCTTCCAACATTTTATCTTTAAATTTCATGCAGTTGGCCTCATCAATACGCTTTATTGGTAATCAACAATTTGTAAATTTCAACAACTTTCTTGATGTCTTCGATCACATCTTCGTTACTAGGACTCGATGCAGGAAGACGTGCCGGTCCAACTTTAAGACCGTAAAATTCCATAGCTTTCTTTAAAATGGTTGGTGTTGTTCCTAATTTAAGGATTCTACGGAATTCTTCAATTGATTTTTGAGCATTTTTTGCTTCAACAAGATTCCCTGCAACAAAACGATCATAGATAGCTACATCGATTTCGGTAAGAATGTTGGAAGTTGCCGCAACAGCACCTGTTCCGCCGGCTATCAATAAATCAAGGATCAGAGAATCTGATCCGGAAAGAACCGAAAAACCCATACCTTTAGTGAGTTCAATGTATTTCTTCATATTAGCTAAATTACCGCTGCTGTCTTTAATTGCAATGATATTCTTTACTTCGGCTAATATAGCAGTCGTTTCCGGTTCTATATTGATACCGGTATTTTTAGGCATATTATACATAATAATCGGAATATCAACGGATGCGGCTACCGATTGATAATGTACGATCAACTCCTGTTGAGTTGGCGCCATAAAATATGGCGTAATAACCGACAATGCATCAGCACCTAATTTTTCCATTATTTTGCATTGAATTATTGTCTCCGCAGTTGAACATGCGCCGGTTCCGACGAATATCGGAACAGCATGGTTTGCTTCGGCGATGACAGTCTGAGCAATCTTAATTTTCTCTTCATTTGTTAAGGTGTAAAATTCACCGTTTGTACCCAAAATGAATAAACCATGGATTCCTTTATCTATCAACGTCCTAGTCAAACTTCTCAGCATTTCATAATCGATTTCTTGGTTATCTCTCATTGGAGTCACCATTGCTGTAATAATTCCTTTTACTTCCATTACTTTTCTCCTTCTTTCATAAGTGTAGATCGAATCGAACTTCCAAGTGAACCTCCCGGGTGCCACATAAGATACTGAGACAAATCAAGGTTCCGTTCATATTGTAAGGCGACGCTTAAACATTGCAGAACCAATGTTTCTGCTAAAATCGATGATCTGGGAGCTTTATTCAAATCATCCCCCTCTTTATCAGCTTTTGCGATAAGTGTCACGATACTTTCTTTAGCTAACCATGATTCGCAGCTACGTGTAATAGAAATTATCTTGGCTCCGTTCTTTTTCAAAAGAAAAATAGTTGCTTTGAGTTCTTTTGTTTCACCACTGTTAGAGATTGCAATCACCACATCCGAAGAATTAACCTGACCGGCAGATCCGTGGACAGCTTCTGTGGCATCAAGAAAATAGGACGGAGTACCTGTAGATGATAATAATGAAGCACCGTAATGAGCCAAATGACTCGGTTTACCGATTCCCGTTACGTGTACCCGTCCACCGTTTTTCTCCGCATCAATGATTATATCTTTAGCTTCATCTATTTTTTTTAGATCTATGTTTTTTACTGATTTTTCAAATTCAACTAGCGATAACGTTAGAAAATGATTCATTTTATCGTCTGTCATTGTTTCTCCTTCTTTTGTAAACAAAGAGCCATCGCATGGCTCTTTGTTTCAACTGCGACATAATTTGTCAGATAATCAACTAAACCTAATGAATAAATGATTGAAAGAATTGAACAACTTTATAGATGAACGTTCCGATTATATTGTAATCCACATTCGGGAACGATGCCCCGGCAATTCCAAGAGTAGCAAATGCCGGATAAAGGATCAAAGGCAGAGCAACTAATCCGATACCCACTAAGAACGAACCAATCAAAGCACCTTTCCAACCTCCATAAGCATTACCGAATACGCCACTGGTACCGCCTGAGAAGAAACAGATACCGGCAGCAGGAATCATGATAACACTGCTATGAAATGCAATCATCATACCCATGCCTGCAAGACCTCCGAGGAATGAACCGACGAATCCGATAACAACAGCAGTCGGCGCGAATGGGAAGATCGCCGGACAATCAACGGCAGGTTTTGAATTAGGAATATATTTTTCTGAAATTGCGACGAATGCACTGGTGATTTCAAGGATAAATTGACGAACACCATAAATCAATACACTCATACCTGAAGCAAATTGCAAACCTTGCAACAACGGATAGATAAACCAGAGATCATTACCCGCCATCTTTTTAACAACTTCCATATTTCCGGTTGCAACACATGCAAATACGGCAACATAGAACAGTAAGATCATGAAAATGGCAATTGAGAACACGAAGTCTCTGAATAGTTTTAAAAATCCAGGAAGTTTAACATTACTCGCATCGGAGTTTTGTTTTTCTTCTTCTGTTTTATGTGATAATTTCGAGATGAATTTCCCGACATAACCGGAAAATGCATAACCGATACAGTTGAAATGGCCCATTGCGAAGTTATCAGACCCGGTTATTTTAACCATAAACGGCTGGCAGATCTGCGGTAAAGCTGCACCACAGAATCCCAACACAATTCCACCTACAATGACTGTTAAAATACTGTCAAATCCAAGTGAAATGAACACTAATCCTAACACACAAGCAAAGTACAAGAAGTGTTGGCCAGTCAGAAAGATTGCTTTGAATCGCGTGAATTTCGCAATTACAAGATTCGCTACGAAGCCTACTAACATCAATAATGCGATCTGGGTTCCATATGTGTTCAGTGCCAAAGCTGTGGCAACTTCTACTTGAGTTGTGACACCTGCAATATGAAATCCTGTATTGAATAAGGTCGTGAAATTTGTTACAACGACAGATATTGCTCCGGAACCAATATTGAATATCATGAAACCCATAATCGTTTTTAGGGTTCCTGATATTACATCTTCTGCGGATTTCTTCTGTAATAGTAATCCGATACAAGCAATCAAACCAACGATGAGTGCTGTATTTCTAGTTTGAGCTAAAATAGAATTCAACATACATTACTTCCCCCTTGTTACTTTTGTGATTCTAAAAACTCCAGTAATTTCTTTTTAATTTCTACTTTATCCATAATGTTACGAATCCCAATTGCATATGGGACTTGATCTTTAATTTCTTCCATCAAATCTTCCATTGTAATTACCAGATTCCCTTTGTAACCTCTGATCGAGTCAAGATTTCCATGCTCAGTTTTAATATCAAACTTGTTTTCAGAAATAACTTGATCTGCCTTGATTTTCAAAAGCATACTTGAACCCATACCGGCACGGCAACAAACTAGTGCATTATACATTTTTTCTCCTTTCTTACGAAGTGTTGTTTCATCAACGGTTAACTTCGAAATTTTCGATATAATTCATGACGTCTTTTGTAGATGTTGCATTATCGAGCATCTTATAGAAATCACTCATATCCAGTAATTCAGCAAGCTCAGCCATAACTTCTAAATGACTCGAGTTATCTTTGGCGCTCAGACAGAACAGATATTTCACCGGATCATTGTCCGGATTTCCAAAGTATACCGGCGTCTCCAGAGTAGATACTGTGAGTGCATTAATCAATGCGCCTCGTTTAGAATCAGCATGCGGTAGTGCCACATACTTAGTAATAACGATGTAAGGTCCATCCTCAGAAACAACCTCGATCATTGCATCAACGTAATCTAGTGTAATCTTCTTTTCGTCAACCATTGGTTGAGCTGCTTTACGGATTGCATCCTGCCAATCCACAGCCTGAATTTTAAGCTGTATCAAATTCTCACTAATGACTTTACTCAGCACTATGCATATCCTCCTCGGAATTTCAACGATTGCTACTTCTCTTCTACCTAAATATACATGCAGTATGTTTTCGATACAATCAATATTGGTACCTACTTTTGGGTTGAGAAATTCCAAACTTTACACCTTCGGGTTTATCTTTTGTTGACAGTATTTCGAATAATTACACCTACGGGAAACTCAACTTTTAAATGTACTGTCAAAATAAAATTTCGGATTTCTTTTAACTTACATAACTGTTTCTTCAGCTTCATACGAAAAAATCTCCATATCAACGGAGACTTTTAGCATGATTCAGTTCAATTTAAGGCTCTATTCAATTAATTATTTTCATTCATTTTTATAAAATTTACAATTTCAATCGGTTCTGCAGCGTTGTCTAAAACATCGTAAAAATCATCCATTTCAAAAAGATGAACTAATTGAGACATAGACTTAAGATGGCTTGCATTATCAATGGCACTCAAACAGAAAACATATTTAACAGGGTCATTTTCAATGTTACCAAATACCACCGGTGTTTTTAAAACAGTTATCCCTATCGAAATCGCTAATGCCCCTGCTTCGATACTGGCGTGCGGTAATGCTACATTTTTTGTGATCACCATATACGGACCTGACTCTTTTGCAATACGTACCATCTCATCGACATAATGACTGCTTATTTTCCCGCATTCAAACATTGGCTGAGCTGCTTTACGAATTGCATCTTCACTATCGCTAGCTTCTACATTTAAACAGATCAAACTTTCATCGGTAATCTCACTGAGTGAGAGACTGAATGACCCATAATGAACCGATTTCCCGATCTGCGAGAAATAGTCGGATAGCTCATCGCTAAGTGAACTATTTGAGGAAACATCGGTAAATTTGCTGATAATAGCAATTACTTCATGAACATGCGGTTGTTTTATATATGAATTACCGATCAGTTTATATACTTCTTTAGACGTCTGGTATTTTTCTTGCGGTGTCATCACCGAATTCACTTTAATAACCGGTTTCCCGAGTTTATACATATTATGGAGATAGTCGGTAGTAAATATAATATCGTAAGGTTCCATTACATTCTCAAAATCTTTATGAGAAGTTGGAAGTAAAAAATCAATATCTGGAAAAAGATTCCCCAATTCATAATAAAGAATCGCTGAATTCCCAATACCGTTAGAACAAACAATCAGTGCCGATTTTCTTTTGATGGAAGTAGTTTCTATCTTATCGGAAAAGATGGTTGCAAAGTGAATTGTCAAATAAGCAATCTCTTCATCACTTATTTCCTCCAATGAGAATATTTCCAGTGGTTTTACGGATTGTTTTACGAGTGTGAATAGTTCCCTGTATTCACATTTTATTTTTTCACACAAAGGATTAATGATCGGTAGTTTGAAAAGCATACGATAATAAGCCGGCCGTAAGTGCGAGTATAGTTGTTCAAAAATACTGTTGAAGTTTTTATAGAAAACACTGCTCAAAGCCTCAAAACGAATGAGAATTTGATTCACAATATCAGAAATCAATTGTTTATCTTCCGTTTCTTCCGCATATATACCAACTGAAATACCTAAGATCCATGAACTTATATACTTAATTTCGTCATCGCTGATTCGATAATTCAGATTCAGTTTCTCAACGATCGCTTCAGTGAGTTTATATTCTTTCATCGATGTCAGAGTCATCAGGGAAATCGATGGAGGTAAACAAAGGTTGATCTTGTGGCTGTTAGATGTGATTCGCTCTAATAAGAAAATAAGTATATAAACAAATTCAATCAGGCGGTTCTCAACAAAAGTAATTTCAAATTGATCAGCCAGAGCGGAGATAGGTTCAAAAGTTGTGTTAAAGCTTTCTAATTTATACTTACTTATATAGTTATCAAACACTTTCGAATATTGATCTTGTGCTAAGATGGTGATGACGAAATTCATCATGACACTCCGAATTTCAATTTCAGATCCTTCAAGATAATATCCTTTAGATCGGTTGTTTTTGATTTCAATGTGATGGTCTTCCAACTTTGATGCTAATTCTTTGATGTCGGATAAGATCGTTGATTTACTTGATTTCAAAGCTTCGATAAAATGGTTAAGAGAGATCAAGTCTTCGTGAATGAACATCAAAAGATACATAAATGCTAATCGTTCATTCTTCCCAAAATAATATTTCGATTCCTCATAATATTTTTCAATCATTTCTTTTAGGATTAATCTAACTTCACAAGAAATAACAGTTTCAACTGATTGTTTTAATGTTATCTTCTCAACATTCCTAACTTTCAAAAATTGATTGACCTTATCCAGTCGATATTCGATCTGCCTTCTGTTAAAGAAGGTTTCATTTTCTAGCTCAGAATAAGAAATTGATTTTTTCCCAATAATAACTTCCAAAATGGAAACTATTTCTTTATCAATGAACATGTTTACCTCCGGTGAAATCAAAACGAACCTTTTTACTTTACTAATTAATTGACTTCAGATGTTATTGATATGATCAAAATCAACTGTATAAATGGAGAATTTAAGATATTTATCGACGGTTGATTGTGAATCAAAAATTTACTCTATATACAACATAGTACAGTCTTATTACCTAATTAGCAAATTCTCTAAAAAACGCATTCAGTAAAGTAGTTCAAAATAATCGGTTGAAATTGCTCAAAAACACAAGGAAAATCTTAGTTTCATGGTCCTTACCTACTTATCAATTTGTGTGCATGCATTGAATAATATAAAAAAGTATCAATTATGACACTTTTTGTGTTGTTTAGAGCGCGTGATGGAAATCTATAAATCACGTGCTTAAAGTTCATAAACTGCCTATCTAAACGGTTCTATAAGCATAGTATACTCTAGATTTCATGTGATTTTTTATGTTTCGCAACCCGACAGTGCTAAACGTAAACCATCGATAAATTGCTTGATACAACCTTCTTGCTTGTACATTAGAAAAATAGATTTTACTTACGTTCCAATAATGTTATTTATTGAGAATCATCTTAATTATCTCTATTCTTTTTGAGAAATAAAGAACATTTTTCTCTATTATACACATGCAACATTACCATTATGGCTCTACATGTGGGCCTATTCTTCTAGTTATGCGATCGTTGTTTTGCTAGTAGAAAAAATCGATAACGTTATGACTAAGACAGTTATTGGTATGTTCCTTTGCTTTTTTTTGAAAATTGTTTGTATATTCTCCCTATTTTCATCCAATATTCTTCTAAGAATCATACTAGTTACGCTTGCTATAAAAAATCATATTCCGTAACCCGGCATACTCTTTGATAGTCGGTCATTATAATAATGTCACTTCTTCTTAACGTAACGAAATTCTTTCTCGGATAAATTGTGTATTTGATCTCTTTTAGCGATTATCTCTTCATATTTATCAACGTATAATCTCTTCAGATTATTAAACGTTACTTTGTACGTAGAGAATCGGGCGATTTCAGTTTCTTGGTTTATTGCCACCGAAATCCTTTGATCAAGAAAGACAAGTCTTTCAATGATAAGCTCTCGAATAATCTCTTCTTCTCTTTGAAGTTCCGTGATCTCAAAAAGTTGATGCAGCTCTTTCGATAAATTTTCTAAAGATTCAACATATTCCAAATATCTATTTGCATCATTAACGAAATCAAAATTCGGCAAGATATTAAAAACATTCTCATTTTGTATCATTTTCCCTGCATTTTCGACGATTGGTTTTGCGACTTCAGCCCATTGACTGATAATTTCGAACTCATATTGGTCGAATTGATCGAAAAATTCGCTAAACGATTTGTATAGCCAACCTCGGATATTTCGATTATCGAGCGAAAGTATTTTATTCGAAACTTCTTTCAAAGCCCGATATTCATGATGATAGAATAAATTCATCGCATAACTTAGTAAGTTGCTAAGTTCATCACTGTCACAAATTTTTACGACTGATTCATTTTCATCGAACACATCAAAATCATCACTATTTGCATTTCTCCATCGTATTTCTTCACCGAAATTAGAACTTCTGATAGGTACTTTTATCATCATCGATCTCTCCTTTCAATCTCCACATAGTTAACTATAAAAGAAGATGTGATTGAAATAATTCTATTAAAATCAATTCACTTTTATAATAGAAAACAACTAACATGAGCCTATCCTTTATTGAATCTTTCTGATTTTTTATTGCTTGTGTATTGTAGTGTAGCACAAATTGTAGATGCAAACAACCTAAAAAATTCAAATCGTATCAGTAAAATCGAAAAGGTTTACATATTAATTTCGGACTTCAAACATAAACAAAATCCTACACTGTAGGTTGCATGAATTTGTCAATTCCAGTTTGAACATTGCTTAAAAAACAATGATACTATTTTATTTTATCTTCAACTTCTTTTGCACCTTTGGTATAAAACGCTTCTTCGTCAGGTGCAAGCTCTTTTAGCAATCTTAGAAATTCACCTGCATGCACCTTCTCTTCATCAGCAATATCTTCCAAAACTTCAATCGCAAGCTTATTGTCGGTTGACTCTGCAAGTTGAATATATAGTTGAACGGCTTCGTATTCTGCTGCGACCATAAAACGAATTTCTCTAATCAACTCAGCATCGGTTAACTTTCTCTTATTAGCAACACCAGAAAACGGATTCCCAAACTCAGGCATAACAATACCTCCTTTTTTGGATTCTAATAATATCTTTCGATCTGAATTCGCATCCTTAACAATTTTATTTCTATTCAACGAAGGGATAGATGCATTTTTTTGCTGTTATTAACTTACATAATGAGATATGACAACATTTTCATTCCGGTGATTAATGGCCAATTAAGCCTGTTGCTCGTGAAAGGACAATACATATTAAATATTTGTAAAAGCATCAAAGTTTCAAAAAAGCGAGCAGATCATTGTTAAGTTGGTCTTTATGTGTGTAAGCGAGTCCGTGTGGAGCTCCTGCATAAATTTTCAGAATCGCATTTTTGACTATTTTCGAGGATGAAAGTGCCGCCGCACCGATTGGAACAATCTGATCATCATCGCCGTGAATAATCAGCGTCGGTATGTCAAATTTTTTCAGATCTTCAGTGAAATCCGTTTCGGAAAATGCCTTAATGCAATCATAGGTGTTCTTATGTCCTGCGCTCATACCTTGAAGCCAAAAAGAATCAATCATACCCTGCGATACCTTCGAATCTTTCCTGTTGGCTCCAAAGAATGGTCCGGCAGCAAGATCTTTATAAAACTGAGAACGGTCTGCGAGAGAACCGAGACGTATTTTGTCGAATTTCTCGATAGGTAAACCACCCGGATTGGTTGTTGTTTTCAGCATCAACGGCGGAACTGCCGAAATCAGTGCTACTTTTGCCAGACGTTTTGTACCATGACGGCCAATATAGCGGGCAACTTCGCCGCCGCCTGCGGAGAAACCAATCAAAACAGCACGCTTGAGATCAAGCGCTTCTATAAGCTGTGAGAGATCATCCGCATAGGTGTTCATATCATTGCCGTTCCAAGGCTGGCTTGATCGGCCGTGTCCGCGACGGTCATGTGCAATACAGCGATAGCCTTCAGAAGCTAGAAATAGCATCTGAGCTTCCCAACTGTCTGAATTAAGCGGCCAACCGTGGCTGAACACCACAGGTTGCCCTGTACCCCAATCCTTGTAATAAATTTGAGTTCCGTCCTTCATAATGATTATGCTCATAATTAGCCTCCTTTTTTTTGGCTAGGGTCGCTGAACTCTCATGTCCATCCTATGACTTGACCCAATTGTGATACAATTTCATTAATTTAGAAAATTAGACAAAGCGTATTTTTATAAATTACCAGCAACGAAATCCCAATTCACAATGTTCCAGAACTTTTCAACATAGATTGGACGTGCGTTACGATAATCAATATAATAAGCATGCTCCCAAACATCACAGGTTAAAAGCGGGGTTTTTCCTTCAGTCATTGGATTTCCTGCGTTACTTGTACTCACGATTTCCAGCTTTCCATTTTGATCTTTTACAAGCCAAGCCCAACCGGATCCAAAGGTTCCTACAGCTGTTTGGGTGAATTTTTCTTTAAATTCTGCAAAAGAGCCAAAGTATTGATTAATAATCTCGGCCAGTTTTCCCTGTGGTTCCTGACCTCCATTTGGCGATAGACAATTCCAGTAAAAAGTATGATTAAATACCTGGGCTGCATTATTGAAGATTCCACCGCTTGACTTTAAAATAATATCTTCTAACGACATATTTTCAAATTCAGTACCGACAATCAACTTGTTCAAATTGGTTATATACGCCTGATGATGTTTATTATAATGGTATTCTAATGTTTCTTTCGATACAGTCGGTTCCAAAGCATCCATATTATAAGGTAATGCTGGTAACTTATGTTCCATTTTTTCTCTTTTTTAAATCCGCTTAGGATTTATCCTTTCTTTAGAATAACTTAGATTGCATGTAAACTAACTTTAGTATACACCCAATTAAAAATCTAATCATGTTTTATCTAAAACTGTAGATTGTATCAAGAAGTCATTTACTTTTCGAAATATAGGAATCTAAGCGTCATTAAGTTAGTTAAATTAGATTGAAGTGGGTAAAGATGGTTTCTGTTGGGTTTGATAGTTAAGAATATTATGTGGTAAATAATTCATCCAATGGTTGATTTGTTTGATCTGATCGATAGAGTAATCTTTTAATAAGTTACCTTTTAGGATAAATGCCACAGGATATCATTGTATTTTTTATGATTTCGCATTCTTAAAAAGAGTATGGATGCACGAAATATACAAAGCTAAGCCTTGAATTTTTTTGTTAAACTAGCAAACTAAAAACCATTGTCGGCGGTGATAAATTCGAATAACATAGAGAAGGTGAGGTTATCTCTGGCTAAGCACTTGATCATTTCTTCCGCCTTTGCTTAATCTTTACCGGTCAACTTATTCATAATCTGGTAACGCGTCAGTCACTCCATAATCGTCAACACAACGGGTGCTTCTTTGGTTTTCTTCCTAACGACGGTATTAATCTCACAGTTACAAAAGGTTTTCCAATCATTGATTTCCTATGTTTGCTCGTCTATCGACTATCCGAGAATACATTTACGCTCTTGGACAAACTTTGGCTTCATATTCCGATGGTGTTTGAGCAATAGACTCATATTATTTAGATTTATCAATCTTTCATCATTAGTTCGATAGAGTTTTTTGCTTTATTCTTATCAATATAAGCAAAAACACACAAAAAACCTACACCGTAGGTTGCATATATTGAGTCGGAGAACAATAAAGAAATTGCTCCGAGTACGAGTCCGGTTCGAACTTTGCTTAAAAAACGATTATGCTATTTTATTTTTGCTTCAACTTCTTTTGCACCTTTGGTATAAAACGCTTCTTCGTCAGGTGCAAGTTCTTTTAATAATCTTAGTAATTCACCTACATGCACCTTCTCTTCATCAGCAATTTCTTTCAAAACTTCAAACGCTAGTTTATTATCAGTTGACTCTGTAAGCTGGATATATAGTTGCACCGCTTCGTATTCTGCAGCAATTAAAAAACGAATTCCTCTTATCAACTCAGCATCGGTTAACTTCCGCTTATTTGCAACACCAGAAAACGGATTCCCAAACTCAGGCATAATGAAGCCTCCTTTTTTGGATTCTACTTTCAAACCTTCTAACTGAACTCGTACTCGGAGCAATTTCTTTATTGTTCTCCGACTCGATTGATACATTTTTTTCTGCAGTTGTTAACTAACTTCATGAGATATAGATCATCTGCATACTAATGTTATTAGCAAACTGAGCCAGTTGATTTCGAGTATCCTTGCAGGTAGTTTTCTTTTGCTCTTTTTGCGTATCCTGAAACGTCAATAATGATTTCTATCCATTTTTTATAAAATATATCATTAGCTCTGCCATCTATACCACCAGAGGTACTAGCATTGATACCCATGTCTTTACATTCAAATTATATCTCGTTTATGAAATATGTCTATGTAAATTATCTTTCATAAATTAAATACATAAATAAGTATGGCAAATAACCCATTGGCTCTCAAACATAAAGCGATCGTTGGCGTTTCATATTTGACAGAAATAAATCAAATGCGATCTATTCAATGTTCTCTCCATTTTGATTCAATTCGTGTAACTCGACAGTGTATGAACTGAAATTTTGATGGTCAGAATGGTGGACAGTGGTTTAATAAATAAAGCTTAGTGTTTGCTATTGGAATGCTATGGCTTGGAAAAATTGCTCATCAATATTTAAGGGTGTCATTCCGTTTTATTGGAGCACTATACACCACTTTTTACTCAGAATATAGATCTTGACATCATTGTGCTAACTGCTATCCTGCATGTAATACTTATAATCAGAGAAAACCTTCGTTTATCTGCTTTCTCTGTAATAATCATTATAGGGGTAACAATGCTACATCAATCTTGGCAATGATTACGAATATTTCTTTAAAAAGGCGATGGTAGGAATAGAGTAGAGATTCTTGTTTTTCCTGTTTTTAGTCTAATGGTTGTGATATGCTTGATAATATTATTGAAAAATACAACAAAACAGGGCGAGGGCTTAGTAAACGACAAAAGCAAATGTCAGCACTATATATCGCATCCATTACTCGAAACCGGTTTTATATTTTGCAGTTTCGCTATTGAGCATTGCAAATACAATTAATATAGGAGCCGATTTGGGAGCGATGGCTACTTCGGCGCAAATGTTGCTAGGATTACCTTTCCTTTTCTGGTTATTCCTCATGACGGGATTCGTTATTATTATACTTGAGGTTTTTTACGACTTAATTAACCCAAAAAAAACGGGCCTCCATAAGTAAACTAAAAGTAGACATACAAGAAAATATTTTTTGTGTGTCTACTTTTTCTTGTGATAGTACTAAAGAAGAATGGATTGAAAACCAATAATCTACTAGATTTAGATTATACCCATTAAAATTGAATAACTTGATTGAAATCAAGTTATTTTCAAGTTTGATCTGGGTAGTTTTCACAAGACTCTTAGCGCTACCTTAAAAGTTGCGTTAGCGCTTTCCAAGTGCACGGTTGCCTTTACCACGTTAAACTCTGCTTACACCATTCCAAATTAATATTTATCATACAACAGCTTTGCGGTTGCATTCCAATCGCCGATATATATAGCCCATTCAAAATGATTTTAAATTAGCCATAGCTCAATTATTAAAAATGGCTATACCATTATCTGCCTTTTGCTATCGCAGTGGGTTGACTCAAGAAAAAACGTGATTTACCCCATCGGTAAAAATATATCGAGATGATAAGACATGCACCACCTAATAAATAGGCGCCGAGTACATCACTGGCCCAGTGATTGCCCAGATAAATTCTTGATATTCCAACTAAAATGATATGGCTGCCAAAGACAACCAACAGCAATGTTCGAATCCAGGATGATTTGAGAAGCGTAAAAGTCAGGAAACAGATAAACCCGAAAAATCCGGTATAGAACATAACATGCCCACTTGGGAAGCTATAACCACTGATTTGTTTAACGATAATAACGAGATCCATACTTGGACGTGCGCGGTGAATCAAAGTTTTGGCAAGAAGATTGAGAATTGGGACAATCACAGCGACGGCAAAGCTAACTGTGCCCTCCCAATGATAGCCAAATATAAAGAGAAATATGACAATGACTGCAGATATAATAAAAGATTGTGGTGAGTATCCGACCCAACTGATAAAGGTCATCAACCCGGCAAAGCCAGGATTAGTGATCGACTGTAACCCGTGGGTTATACTCAAGTCAATTGAAAATGCAGGCACAGTGACGATCAGAAAAGTTAAAATGCCAAATGCGACAAGCAGTATTCCGACGATCGCCTGAAACTGATGAGCTTTTCGCCACCGTGCAGCTGGTGAGGATGTATTCTCTTTGGCTGATTCAACCACAGCATTTTGAGGTTCAGCAGTAGGTTTTAAGGTTGTTTTCTTCTTCATTTCTCGTTCCGTTTAGTAGTTTTACCAACATGTTGTTTTTTCTTTTTTAGCTTTTTGTCTATTTTTTTATCATCATTTTCAATAAAAGGAGATAAAGGGGCAGGTAATTCGGATAGCTTTTCCCCCTTGGATTTTTCAACACCTGAACCGACATCCGGTGCAAAAACTCGTAGAGCGCCATGCCGCATTTTGATTACTGCTTTGCCTTTTCCCAAGAAAATCCCATCGGCAGCAATTTCAAGTTTAGGTTTTGATTTGATTTTCACCCTGCTAGCGCGAAAACGTTGGAGTTTTCCGTCCGGAATGAGATGTTCTTCTGCGGTTCTGGCAAAATAACTTAAAACATGTGCTTTGCTGAAATTTGGAAATACCGAGATGTCAAAAAGCCCATCCTGCAAAGAAGCGTCTGGAGCGACGAGATTTTTAGACGCAATGAGCGGCGTATTGGTCACAGTCACAAGCATGGTTTTTACATTTATTTTACTATCTTCATCCAGAGTCAGAGCGATTTCCGGTTTAGTTTTATAGTGCGTTAATGTTGATATCGCATCTTTCAACTTTGATGGATGACCTTTAGCGAATTTTTCCACATCAGGAAAAAGAGCAGCGGTGATTCCGATTGCTGTAACCATAAAGAAATAGAATTTCTTATTCTTACTTGTTTTAATCACGCCAAGATCCAACTTGCGAGTTTCTCCCTTTGCAATCAATGCACAAGCTTCTTCCACAACTTCTGGAATGCCTATACTTGCAGCGATATCGTTCATGGTACCGGCGGGAATAATGCCCAATGTGATATCAGATCCGGCAATGCCCCGAATAACCGCCCCAATTGTTCCATCACCACCCATAGCAATAATCGTTTTATACCCCTCTTTAACTGCGCGACGGGCAATGATTGAGCTTTCTTCTTGGGGTGAACCAAAAGCTACATCTACTTTTATGCCATAATCGCTCAGGCAACGTACCGCTTGTTCCAAAAGTGAAGGAGCTTCCAAAGCTTTCCCCGAATTAGGATTAGTGATCAGTTTTACGCATTCCGGTTTATGTTTACTTGACATGTTTTTTAACTCCTTTTCTGCTTATTAGCTCGATGGACATAACCACAAGACAAAACCAGGCGATACCAATTGTGGTGCCGGCGACAATATCTGTCAGGTAATGAACACCCATGAAAAATCGACTAATACCAACAAACACAACTAGAAGTATAGCTGAGAAAATAACCACATTTTTCCAAAAGCGTGATGAGATTACCGGCACAAAGAAATATGCTAAAAAACCAAAACAGATAACGGAACTAATCATATGACCGCTCGGAAAACTAAAGAACTTAATTATGTGGCCGATGTTTTCACTGAACACCGGACGCGGACGAGCAAAAAAGTATGTTAAACCAAGGAATAAGGGGCTTTGCCCTACACAAGTAATTAATACCATAAAGAATTCTTTCCAAAATTTCTTGATTAGGAAATAAAGGGTCAGAATAACACTGATCGCTATATAACCATGTAGTCCGATATAATCGCCAAGAACCATAATACTTTTTACCCAAGCGGGACTAGCCAACGCCGTTTTGTGCATACTGTTTACAATTGCGATATCCCATTGAACCAGAGCACCTTGTCCATGTATTAAGAAAGCAAGAAGACCAAAAATCAGGCAACTTATTAAAATTAATGTACTAAAAAAAACCGGATGATTGACAAGAATATCCTTGCTTCGCAAGCCACTTGGCTTTTTATTCATAGCTATATCTTTCTGAACAAGAGTCTTAGTCATGGAAATTCCACCTTTCAAAAATCTGTTTCGCCATTTATTTCTTTAACCTAAAGAATATAGCTACGCATAAGGAGTAAAGCCCTAAGGAGATCAACCCCAAAGCAATGATCCCCATAAACCAACGCCCAAAAGGCTGTTGTAGGATCGATGTCATCGCACTGTCAAAGCCCTTAGCGAGTTTAGAATTAGACATGTAAGCTGCATAAACCAAATATATTCCGATCAAGGAAAAGATGATCCCACGTGACACAGTACCGAATCTACCCAGAAAATTGACCCTTTTCACTTGAACCGGAGTTAGGTTGACCAATATGATCTGTTTTTCAAACACAGGTATGAATCCCTGAATAAACTGATAGAGTCCAACTAAGATTACGATAATTCCGATAATACCCACCAGCCATTTGCCCAAAGGTATCGCAAGAACCGATGCTACAAATTTCTGGATTTGATCTTGCTGCACACCAGTTTGCGCTGGTTGCGAACCACCTGAAATCAGCCCATATGTGGGCAGTACCAACGTTAAGTAACCAATTCCGCTAACAAAATAACCAACCCGTATAGCATAGCCTTTTACATCATGCGTTTTATGTAATGGGTTAAGAATCGCCCGTATCAGGCCCCATAATGAATAGCAAACCAAACCGATCAAAACCAACCATAATAACTGACGTCCAAAAGGTTGCTTTCCAATCATGGCAATTGCACCTTGCTGATCCGTCGTTTTACCGCCATATCCGAATGCCAGAAGAGTTGTCAATAATCCAATGACAAAATAGATAAGCCCGCGCGTTGCATAGCCAAAACGAGCCAGGCTTTCAACGGTTTTATTAAATGGAAAATCTTCTGCTGTTTTCGATACGGAGTCATTGGCTTTCCGATTCAACTTCTTCTGAATGGACATAAAATCCACCGCCTTTTTCAATTTCAAATATTTCTCTAATAATACTGTAACATACTTATCGTTAATAGTGCAACTTAACAGAATAGAACCTAAATCATTGGTGTCCAATTGGCAGACATTGATTTGAAGAAAGTCAGTGTGTAATGAACCAAGTAATGTAGTTTGAGAGTCAAGACGCAGGAAACAAGCATTCGGGAATTCTATCAAAAAAAGACGCACCAGTCGAACCCGTTGCGTCCGAAAGCTGCGTCCATTGCCTGCGCCAATAAATTACTGCGAATAATTTATGGTCTGTGTAAGACGGGTTGCGTATATCGGTAACCCTCTTATACTTCCATTATAATCCTTGAAACAAAAAATCCAACGCACATGATGTTTTTAGTGCGGCTAACTTGGAAATACACTCCAAGAAAAATTACTTTGCTTTTTATTAACTAATTTTTATGCTTCTGAAAATATCTGGATCAAGATGACAATGATTGTCTTTGTCTTTGTGGTTCAGTCGTAATTGGTTGATTTGAATAACTTCTAAAAGAACATTGTATATAACATTACACAAACTGATAGAGTTATAAATATAAATGTAATCCATGCTATTACTCTACTAATTTTTGGTGTTTTACGATTACCAACTATTTTTTCGTTACTAGACATCTTAATTATAAGGAATATTAATGGAATAGATGCTATACCATTAACTACTGCTGCATATACTAATGCTTGAATAATATTAATATGAAATAAATTTATAGCTACTCCAACTGCTGTT
>Ga0209125_1000581_pt1 | contig 44637 bp, 49 predicted proteins | sample BarGraIncub1131A_FD_184503 | JGI IMG/M metagenome (GOLD analysis project Ga0209125, IMG submission 184503) | Arctic peat soil microbial communities from Barrow, Alaska - Barrow Graham LP Incubations 11-31A (SPAdes) (version 2) | ecosystem: Environmental > Terrestrial > Soil > Wetlands > Peat... | reverse complement strand
TATACCTACATTAAATGGCATAATGACTTGCCAATTTATCAGGTACTTATGGTACTAAAGAAGCCTGAAAATGTTAAGAATATTAAAGATAGTTTTGAAAGTACAGTTCAAGGGTTAGAAATAATGAAATACAACTATAAGGTTATAAAAGCTTATGAGATTGATAAAAATGAAATACTAAGTAAAAAGAGTATAGTATTTTATCCACTTAGAGTATTTATGAAACATGACGGAGAAACTGAAAAAGAACACATATTAGAATGTTTATCGGTAGTAGAAAAAATAGAAGATACGGATTATTATTTTTTAACAGTGGAATGTTTGAAAAAGATTTATCAAACAAGTGAATATGAAGAGTTCGTGGAGGAGGAGATTTATATGTCATCTGCATTATATAAAGAGCCTTATGAAAAAGGCAGAGAAGAAGGAATAGCAAAAGGGCTACAAGAAGGTGAATTAAAAGGTGAGACAAAAACTCTTGCGAGGACTACAATAAAATTTTTAATTAAAAAATTTGGTATTATACCGGATGATTTAAAGGAGAGTATACAAAAACTAGATGTGACAACATTAGAAATCATCATCGATAACATCTTGGAATATGAAAGTTTAGACCAGATAAAAAAATATATTCGATAGCAAGGGTTTTCGATAAGTTAGTAGCAAGTAGCAAGTAGCAAACAGAAACTGTCAGCTAACGCTGACGAATTCTGTAACGGGGTCGTGTCAGGAGCCTAGTTTATAGAAACGCATAAACTGGAGATGCGAATCTAGGCGAAGATGGAGCATCTAACACTCCTGCTAGCCTTGCAGTAATGTAATATATTGGGAAAGGTGATTGTTCTAGTTATACTCCGTATAATAATAATTGGGGACTGATTGCACCGAATGCGATGAAAGTCGTCCGTGCAGTGTGAGAAGGGGGAAAAGACCGAGGTAGTGATATCAGAGTCTTACCTATCTTCATATTAAAGGTGAAGAGACGTAGAAAAGAATAGAAACAAAAAAAGCTTGACGGGAGCCAGGAAGGGTGGAACTACTGAAATTTATTTTTGGTGGTTTTTTGATGTCACCTAAAATTGATTTTGTGTTTAAGCTACTCTTTGGAGATGAAAAAAACAAAGATATTCTTATAGGTTTTTTAAGAGCAGTACTAAAAATGTCACAGGAAGATTTTGCAGGAATAGAAATAGTAAATAGTGAGCTATTAAGAGAATTTAAAGAAGATAGAAAAGGCATTCTGGATGTTCGGGTGAAAACAAGAGCAGGAAAGCAAATTGACATAGAAATACAAATTGTACCTACGGATTATATGCCAGAAAGAACTTTATTTTATTGGTCAAAATTATATAATGGACAGATAAAATCAGGAGAAACCTATGACAGACTAAAGAAATGTATAACTATAAATATAGTGGATTTTGAGTGTAATCCTCTAAAAAAACTTCATACTAGTTATCATGTAATTGAAGATGAAACAGGATATAGATTGACGGATATATTAGAAGTACATTTTCTGGAATTACCAAAATTATTGAAAGAAGATGTAGAAAAAGATGAAAATGATCCAATAGTAGAATGGATGGAATTCTTAGATGGTAAATCGAAAGGAGTGATGGAAATGCTTGCAAAGAAGAATGTAAATATAAAAAAAGCCTATGACCTTCTACAGGTAATAAGTCAGGATGATAATGCAAGAATGGCTTATGAAGCAAGAGAGGCTGAAATTCGAGACCAAATGACGAGAATGAAAGCGGCAGAAGAAAGAGGTAAAACAGAAGGCAAAGCAGAAGGAAAGATTGAAGATGCAACAAATCTATTAAAATTAGGAGTTAGCATTGATATAATAATCAAAGCTACAGGTCTTTCTGAAGAAAAGATCATACAGATAAAGAAAGAGTTAGAAAGTTAGCGAGAAGTAACTAAAAGACGGAATCGCTCCGCTACATCCAATTATTGGAATGTGGTCATATCAACCACCTAATAAAAGGGAATATACGGTTAGCTAGGCATAGGAAGTTAGGTGAAGACGGAACATTTGATGCAATTTATGGTCGAGGAAGTTGGGCTGGAAAGTTGAACACTAGTAAAAGAATAGATACAAAAAACTTGGCGAAAGCCTGTTGGTGGAACTACTTAAATTTATAGAAATATAATTAGGTAGTTTTTTTGTGAAGACTAGGTTTCACGACATCAATTTAATATTTTAACGACATTTCAGAAGGAAAGTCTACCTCTTCTATAAGTGGGAGGATAACAATTGAGAATTGTTATCTACTGCAGAGGTCTACAAAGGGGTAAATTTCCTTCTGAAGTCATTAATATTGCAGCACCGCAGGTGATGATTTAATGGATTAAAAGTGGTGTAAAGGAAAAATTAATGTGATATAATAAAATTAATTAACGACATACACAATTGCAAGGAAGTGAATGAATCTTGATAAAGAAACATGATTTTGATGCAGCTTGGAAGTCTATTTTAGAAGCATTTGAAGTGGAAATAGTAGAACTACTTTTTCCAGAGATATTTGATAAAATAGATTGGGAATTAGACACAGAATCCTTAGATAAGGAATTATTAGAAATACAGAAAGATATATTTGACAAGGATAGTAGTGAAAAAGTAATATCGGACAAAATAATAAAGGTTAGATTAAAAGATAAAGAAAGTAAGATCTTATTTATACATGTAGAAGTACAAAGTTATAGTAGTGGTTATAAAGTTTTTGGAGAAAGAATGTTTAGGTACTTTTATAGGATATGGGACAAATTCAGGTATAAAAATAACGATGAGTCGGAAATAGTGGCGGCAGCAATATATACTTATAAAGGTGAACGAGGAAAAGATAAAAGCTATGTTTATAAATTACCGGAGATAAAAAGTGAAATACTAATATATAATTTTAAAACTATTGATGTAGAAAAAATAAAGCTTGAAAAAATTAATAATAACAATCCATTGAAATTGGTTTTTAAAATGGCAAAAAGTTTATTAGGAACAGGAGCACGCGATGAAGATATAATAAAGGCAAAAATAAAATTGGCAGCAGAATTAAAGGGTTATGATAAAGTTAAAAATAATGAGCAAATAAAAGCATTAGTAGATTTTTTAGAGTATTTATTTTTAATTAAAGATCCAGAGATAGAAAAGCAATATGAAGAATATAAAAAAGAAAATGGAGGTGCATTTAAATTGAGTATAGACGAGATTAGAAGATTGCACTACAAGGAAGAAGGAAGAGAAGAAGGTGAAATTAAAAAAGCTATGGAAATAGCTAAGAGGCTTTTACGAAAAGGTGTACCTATCGATATAATTGTAGAGAGTACTGATTTAACAATAGAAGAAGTAGAAAATATTAAGAAAGAAGTAGTTAATTAGCTTATTTAAAAGCAAGGAGACCCGCTAGCTAGCCAAGAGGTAGCAACCAATAAACGGATTTGCTCCGCTACATCGAATTAGCAAAGGAGCTTTGTTTTTTATTTGTTTCACAATAATACTATATTGCATAGGATTTATAAAGTATAGTATTTAAATTATAAAACAGTTTAATATCCCCAAGACATGTCAATACTTTTAAAAGAGGTGATGGACATGTCTTTTAAAATTACGTGGAAAACACATGTAATATGTACAATAATAGCTTTTTTACTTGCAAAGGGCCTGGGGAGCACCGCAACTAATATACTAGAGACCTTCTTTCTAAAACCTTTTATTTCGTATCCAACTGCAAATGAAATAATTAATTTTTACATCTATATACTACTTCTTATGATTCCAATATCTATTGTTCATGAGGGTATTCATGGATTCGCATATAAGGCATTCGGCGGAAAAGTTAAGTATGGATTCAAAGGAATTTATGCATATACTCAGGAAGTATCCGAGATGCCAATAGATCGCAGTAAATTCCTAATTATCCTTCTAGCACCATTAACAATAATGTCGGTAGCAACGTTATTTTTGCCTGTTTGGTTAGGTGGCATAATATTCTTACTTAATTTATTAGGGGCTTCAGGAGATCTATATATGTCATATAGGCTTATAAGATATGACGCGAGTAGTAAGATAGTTGATAGAATTTATGGGTTTGATGTGGTCTAGGAAAGCCATGGGTTGCAATAGCAATTCATGGCTTTTCATTATACCTAGCTATGCTTTTTTATATATTTTGGTAGTTTCTTCGTAATGAAAGGATTTATTTCACGACGTTGATAGAATATTCATTATAAAGTTTATATAAATGGATGTTTAAAAATATAAAAGATGATATAATTGGAATAAGATAAAAAAGTTAAAAAGAAAAGTAGTGATATGAGTGGGAGAAGAAAAAATAAAATGGCATCCAGCATTTGCGGCAGCAATACAACTAGAATTTAAAGAATATAAAGAACATCTAGAGTATAAAGTAGAACATCAGTTAACGGATGAACCGTTAAGAATAGATGTAGTAGTAATAAAGAAGTTAGATGATATAGAAATAAATAAAACTATAGGAAAAATATTCAGAAAATATAATGTAGTTGAATATAAATCTCCAACAGATTATTTTTCCATAGATGATTATTATAAGGTTAAATCATATGCATATTTATATAAAGTGTTATCAGAAAAGACAAACGATATAAATATAGAAGAAATAACTATAAGTATAGTAGTTAGTAGATATCCAAAGAAGCTAATAAAATATCTAAAAGAAAAACAAGGAGTAAATATTAAACAAATAGAAAATGGAATATATTATATAGAAAATACAGATATAAAAACACAGATAATAGTAAACAATAAGGACTTAAATAAAAAAGAATCAGAGTATTTAAAATTATTACAAATAAATCAAGAAGATAGTGAAATGCTTGTAAAATGGATTAACGAATATACAAAAAATATGAAAGACCCTTTGTATTTGACAATAATGAATGTGTTAACTGAAATAAATCCAAATAGTATAGTGGAGGTGTATAAGAATATGGGGGTAGCACAAATAAGTGAAGACAATAGAGAGTTTTTGTTAAAAGCGATCAAGAAATTGAAGCTAGACGAAAAACTAAAAGAAGAAGGAAAAGCAGAAGGAAAAGAACAAGGAATAAAACAACTAGTATTAAAGCAATATAGCAAAGGACTTTCTTTAGAATACATTGCAGAAATAAATGATTTAGATGTTGAATATGTGAGGGATGTAGTAAAGAATGTAATCCACTAGCAACAGAGCTTGCATCACTTCTAAACTCTTTAGCAACCAATAAACGTTAGCTCCGCTACATCCAATTAGCACCATTAACAATAATGTCAGTAGCAACGTTACTGTTGCCTGTTTGGTTAGGGGGTATAATATTCCTGCTTAATTTATTAGGGGCTTCAGGAGACCTATATATGTCATATAGACTTATAAGATATGACGCGAGTAGTAAGATAGTTGATAGAATTTATGGATTTGATGTAGTATAGGAAAGCCATGGGTTGCAATAGCAATTCATGGCTTTTCATGTTATACCTAGTTGTGTGTTTTATATAGGGCGGTGAATTTAGTCCTTATTTATGCTTATAAGCGTTATTTTATAATTCCCATCAGGAGATTCTACCTCAACTATATCCCCTATTGTTTTTCCAAATAATACTCTGCCTATTGGAGATTCGATAGAAAACTTGCCATTTAATATATCAACTTGGAGTGTTGTTACAAGTTCTATTTCTTCTAGATCATCACAACCTTCAAATTTTATCATTAATTTATTACCTATATTTGCACCAAGGGTATTATTAACAACATCATCTATAACCTGGGCAGATCTAATCATTTTTATTAAATAACCCATTCGCCTAAAGTTTTCATACATATTTGATTTGGCTGCTTTATATTCAGCATTTTCACTTCTATCACCATGAGCTGCGGCTATCATCTTCTCACGAGCTATTTCCATTGTTAAAGGACCTTTGCGATAATCAAATTCCTTTTGGAGTTCTTCGATATCTTTTTTAGTAAGTTTATTATTCACTTTGTCACCTTCTTTTCTATGGGAAATATCACAATTATAACACAATTTAAGGGAGTTAGATGGTATTTATCTAATCAACAATTAAATTATTAATTTGGTTTATTAATGGATAGAATATATAATAGGAATAAATGCATTTCTCTAGAAATAAAGTATAATTATAATAGTAATGGGATGGGGTATGTAATTATGAAAAAATATAAAAAAGTTATTGTTCTTGGTGCGGGATTTTCAAAATCATTATGTAGCTCAATGCCATTAATTAAAGATTTGCTTGAGAATATAGAAGAGAACAGTTTGCTCAAAAGTTTTGTGAGCGGGGCAAAAGATAAATTATATGATTATTTTGATGTGGAAAACTGCGTTAGTTATATATTATCAAGAAAAATATTTTTTAATGATAAAGAGGATATAAAATTCTATACTTTAAGAAAAGAAATGTTAAAACATATATATAATGAAATGAAAGATTGTGAACCTGATGAAGATAAAATAGAGATTATGGGGAAATTTTTATACTATTGCGATAAAGAAAATATATTACTTGTTACATTTAATTATGATTTATTTATTGAAAAAATTTGCAAAAAATTATGTGAAAAAGAAAAGTTCATAGTAAAATATGGTATAAAATTAAATCAAGATCCATATCAAGAAAGCGAAAGGGTAGATGGCTTAAATTTAAATGAAAAAAACATAGAGCTTCTGAAGCTTCATGGTTCTTTCAATTGGTTTAGTATGAGTAAATCTGACAATGCAGATATTGATGATGTTATATTACTTGAACAAAATGATATTAATGAAATTTTCATTGAGGATGTGCCATTTTTTGTTCCAATGTCAAATACTAAACATAAATATTTTGCTGGTGATTTCTATAAGCTTCTATGGAAAAAGATGAAATATTATATAGATAACGCGGAGGAATTAGATTTTATAGGGTATGGATTCCCAAAAACTGATTTTGACAATTTGATGTTATTTAGTTTTTACAAAGAGAAAGTGAAAAACATCGTAATCTCTAAAACCACAGAAGATAAAGAAACTAAAAGAAGATTAGAAAAAATTTTTAGTAGTGCTCGGGTACATACAGATGGAGCAATTAAATATATTGATAAAATAACAAAATAGAAGTCAATTTAGCTGCATAAATTGACTTCTATTTAAATAATTATTGTAACATCTGGGCCAGAGCTGGCCTTCACTTCTACGACTTTTAATCCCTTATAGTCTCTTAATACATCCATACCGTTTCTAAGTTCTTTGAAGTTTATACAATCAATATATTGTCTATGCTCCTCTGGAATAAATCTTCTGGAGACTGATACTCCAAAGCCTATAAAGCTAATTGCCACTTTTATAAGTCCTATTGGTGCTGGTATTTTTAAATTCATTCCATTTTTAAGCCTTATATATATTCTCAACTTTGATTCTTCCTTTCATTAAGATGTAAGGCGACTTAAGCATTTCTTAGTTACCCATATAAAGAATTATTCTATAGAAACTTCAATTATATCTCCATTGCTGCTTTTTACATCTACGATTTTACCAACAAGCCCTGAATCGATTGCTTCCATAATCATCTTTACATCTATTCCGTCTTTTTCAGAGATACCAGGTATCTTAATGTTATTAACAGCATTTCCTATAGCCTTTAAGAATTTAACTGGTACGTTCACGTTTACTGTATCTTTTGAAGCGGAGAGCACTCTAACTTTTAACATTTTGTCTAAATTCTTTGATAAATTGAGTGGCTTTGCATTGGTTGACTTGTTGATAGCTTCAATTAATTCGCTAGCCTTATCTATATCAATTTTACCATCTTCAACCATTTTTAATATTCTTTTAACTTCTTCATTCATTTTATAATCCATCCTTTCTCTATAAAATTCAAAATATTTTCACTCTTTAGTTTTTTTTCATCATATTTATAGCCTGCTCAGGAGAAATTTCACCTTTTTCAAGCATATCAATTATTTCCTTGTTATTTGTTGAAGTTTTTTTTACATCAGTATAACCAAGTGCTGCAACAACTTCATCTAGCTTAGCCCTCACAGTTGGATAGGATATACCTAGCTCTTTTTCCACATCTTTAATATTACCTCTACACTTTAGAAAAACTTCAATAAAACTTAGGTGTTCTTCTTCTAGGAATTCAAACTTTGAAAATTCGAAGTCATTTTCAATGACAGTGCCACACTTATTACATTTTAGCTTAATAATTTTTAAGTTGGAACTACATATAGGACATTTGCTTATAACTTTATAACTCATGATCACTCTCTCCTTTTCTATATTTTTAGTATATTACATGTTTTCAAATAAATCAATACAAATATTGATTATTTTAATAAATACAGATAAATATATTAAGCTAATTAAACCTTATATTGATTATATCAATATAAGTTTGGCTAAAATAGTCTGCAAGGTAAAAATGATGTCTTTGTATTGACATACTTGTAGTAAGGTACAGCAATTTTATTGCTTGAGGCAATATATTTAGGAAACTCGTGGTAGGAAGAAACGTCACAGGTTATAAAGATGTTGTATATAATAATATATATGGTGTTGCGAAAGTCGCATTAGATATGTGTACATGAGAATAAAAATATATGATAGAAAGGATATAGATATATGGTTATTTATTATATTAATTATGAAGGTATAAATTGTAGTGTGTTTGAATCTCAAATATATACTTATTGTAATTTGTTAAACATTAATAATATAAAAGTTACATTAATAAATTTTGAAACAAATATAGATTCAGAGCAATATAAAGATAGAATAAAAGCTTATTCAAGCTATAACAATCTAAGAATAATATCTATTGAAAAGAATAAAAAATTTGATTTTATAATTAATAAAAAATCAATTAATCAAGTAACAAAATTAATTAATGAAGAAACTCTATCAAATGAAAATATAATTATTCATGGTAGAGGAATATTGGGTAGCTTTATTGGGTTAAAGGTAAGGAAAAACTTGATAAAACAATATAATATCAAAGTGATTTCCGATTTTAGAGGAGCAGTTGTTGATGAGTATTTATTGAAACATAAAAATAAAGGCATTCTATTTAAAATAATATTAAAGATTCTGATAGTAAAAATAAATAGTATCCAATCAAAGGTATGTAAAAATTCAGATTCTATATTATGTCTATCTAAAAAATCAGAAGAATATCTAAAAAATAGGTACACCATAAATTGTAGAGTTTCAATAATCCCAGCCTGCATTGATGCTTATAAGAGTAGAGCTAACATAGATGAGATAATAAAAAAAAGAAATGAGATGAATTTAGAAAATAGATTTGTTGCCCAAAATTGTTGCGGGGCTTGGAGCAGTAAAAACCCTAAAGAGTTAAAAGAAAATTTTAAAGTATTAGTCTATAATTACTATGAGAGGCAGAAGAATATTAAGACTATTATTTCAATTTATGATGAAATTTAAAACTGTGATATATGTAAAAAACATTGGATATTAACTAATTCTGAACAAAGCGATAACATAGTCTTTACAATAAACTAGTATAATAATTAAAAAGGGTACAAGTTTTCATATTAAATGAATTTTATTATAAAAAATCATAAATTAACGAAGGAGGAATGTAATGATTACAGGTTTACCAGAACAAGTGTTATTAGAGGTACTTGTAAGGACCGGTAAATACACAATAGATGATGAAGTTTTTGAAGAAGCAAAAAGGTTATATGATGAAAAAATTGATGAGAGATATAAGAAGAAAGAAATATCAATAAAAAAAAATAAAAAGCAAGTCCCTACAAATTAGTGTGGACTTGCTTTTTATTTGCTTGATTTTTCAATTGAATCCGCAAGACATTCATCAATAACATCTTTACTAATTATATTTACAGTTTTATCATTCATACATTTCACTCTCCCCTCTTAATATATTAATAGTATCACATCTATGTTAATAGAGTATTAAGCTAACATTAAGATTAATAAAACTAAATAGGGGGAGATGATAAATGGTTCATCATGATATCGACTACAATTCAATCGGTGAATGCGTAAATTTAGTTTCAAGAATCTCACCTAAAAATGTTGAACCTAAGATAAGTATTCCACCAATTATTTTTACTAAGGTTATTGCTTCTCCTAAAAATATTGAAGCTATAATTACGGCAGATATTGGGTCAATATAGCTTAAAATAGCTATGGAATGTCCCTTTAATTCCTTTATTGAAGAAAAATACATAAGGTAAGCAATACCTGTATGAAGGACACCTACTATTAATATGAAAATCCATGCTGTAGAACTTATTTTATTCAAATTAAGATTTCCCCTATAAATAATACTTGGTAAAAGTACTAATGCAGCTATAGATAACTGGATCAGCGTTGTTTCAAAGCCTGATAAATTCTTTATAAACTTGTTCATTAAAATTATACTGGCATATAATACTGCTGCGCAAAGTCCATAGATTATGCCGATCACATGATTATAGGATCCTGGTGCATTATTGCTCCCCACACTAACAATTAAGAATAGTCCGGACATTGCCATAATAACGCATAGAATTTTTGTAACCGTGATCTTTTCTTTAAGAATAATAGGTGCAAGCATTATTACAAATACAGGTGCAAAGTAGTAACTTAAAGTTGAGTTTGAGATAGTAGTATACTTATATGCCTGAAATAGAAGAATCCAGTTAAAGCCGATAGCAACCCCAGAAAAAATGAGAATCAACATATTTTCTTTTATTGCTTTTAATGATATTTTTTGTCCCATTAAAAAACCAGCACAAAGTAAAAATAAACTACCTATTACAGCACGAAGAAAAGCAATTTCCATGGATGGTAAGTTTATATTTCTTACAAAAATTCCTATGCTTCCAAAGATTAGCATGGAACTAATAATTTTCAGTTTGTTTTTCATTTAGATCCCCCTCGTAACTTAACAATATTTCCTATAATTATAATGAGATTATTTGACAAAGTCAATTACAATAATAAATATAATATTTTTGATTTTTTGAAAATAATTATAACAATTAATAAATCAACTGAATACTAATGATAGTACAGTTAATAAATCAATAGCACATAGGATTCTAGAATATAGATTGTAGAATATAGGATCGTAAAATATAAATTAGGAGGTATTGATAATGGGTAAAATAATTGACTGGAAAAAAGAATATGGAGAGTTTATTGAGGATATTGAAAATGTTGAAGGTCGTAAAAACATTGAAGACTTTTATGATATTGAAGACCTTGAAGACTACGAGGACAATGAAGAAGATTCTTTGTCAGTTATTCATCAATTTGTTGAATTTTTTTATAGGGATCAAGAACAAGGGAAAAGTGAAATACACCCTTATGAGATAAATGGATTTGAAGTAGGGTTAATTTCATATCTTAATCTTTTAGAAAAGGATTTATTGCCACATGTTATTAAAAATATTAATGTTCTTGCTGTTAAAAAGTTTGAAAGACTTACTAAATTGTTCCCAGAAGTTGCTATCCCACAAGAATTTTATATCGGATTTCTGAAAGGATTTTGTAGCGTATATAACGAATATATGTAGTAATTTAACAATTTTATTGGAATGGCATAGAATATAGTAGAATATAAAAATTATAAGGGTAGGTATTATATATGCTAGTGTTGCCAATATTAAGGGTAGGTTCAGTAGGCCCATATGTAAAAAGACTACAAATGAATTTGAATGGATTAAGCCTTAATTACAATAATTTTGCGATTAATGGTGTTTTTGATATAAAGACAAGAAATGCAGTTCAAAATTTTCAAGATAGGTTTAAATTAACAAGGGATGGAATTGTCGGACCTGTTACATGGAATTATCTCTTAGAAAATGTAAAAACAATACAAAGACAGTTGACTTTTAGAGGATATAATTCTGGGTACCCTGACGGATGTTTTGGTAATGTCACAACAAATGCAGTAAGAAGATTCCAAAGAGATAATAAACTATACCCTGAAGGTATAATAAATCCGAGGACAAGGCAAAGGTTGTTTAATCCATTTCCAAAGGATAATTTTGAGTATCGCCCAAGTTCAAATGCTATAAGTTCTCTAAATCTGCGTGTGGAACTTTTAGTAAGTAGGTTCCTTGAATTAACCCGTGCGAATAATTTAGATGTCCGTATTTATAACGCATTTAGAAGTTGGGATGAACAAGATAGGTTATTTGCTCAGGGTAGAACCATGCCTGGGGACATAGTTACAAACGCCCGTGGAGGTGACTCTTATCATAACTGGGGATTAGCTTTTGATGCTGCACCCTATGAAAATGGTATAGTTTCAAATGATACAAAAAAATATGCAAAAATGGGACAGCTGGGACAACAAGTTGGGCTTGAGTGGGGAGGGACTTTTATAAGTATTGTTGATTTACCACATTTTCAGTATACTTTTGGTTTGAACACTTGGAGCCTTCTCAATGGTGCACGACCGCCTAGCTAGTCTAAATTTGAATACTTACAGTTAAAGAACTTTTCAACATGAGGAGTTCTTTAACATTTTTTTGTGTAAAGCTAAATATGCTGTGTTATAATATTGAACAATGTTATAAGTTTTAAGCATTTGATACTATTTAGTTTAAGGAGGGGTTATAATGTTATACAGAAAGTTTGGGTTAACAAATGAAATGGTTTCAACACTAGGGTTCGGATGCATGAGGCTTCCACTTCTTCCAGGTGGGGATCCAACTAAAATAGATTACGATAAGGCAATAAAGTTAGTTCGTTATGCAATAGATGAGGGTGTTAATTATGTAGATACAGCTTATCCTTACCATGGGACAGGTATGCTAAAAGGTGGAGCAAGTGAGCCGTTTGTAGCAAAGGCATTAAAAGATGGATATAGAGAGAAAGTGAAACTTGCTACAAAACTTCCTAGTTGGCTTATAAAAACAAGAGATGACATGGATAAATACTTAAATGAGCAGTTACAGAGACTTGAGACCGATTGTATTGATTTTTACTTGGTTCATGCGCTTAATGCTAAAGTGTGGGCTACGCTCAAAGAAGTTGGTATTTCTGAATTTCTAGACCAAGCTATAAAAGATGGAAGAATAAAGCATGCAGGATTTTCATTTCATGATAAACTGGATCTTTTCAAAGAAATAGTAGATTATTATGATTGGTCATTTTGCCAAATTCAATATAACTATTTAGATGAAGATTTTCAGGCTGGAACAGAAGGCTTAAAGTATGCTGCCCAAAAGGGTTTGGGAATTACAATTATGGAACCACTTAGAGGCGGAAAGCTTGCGTCTAATCTTCCAGAAGAAGCTTATAATGTATTTGAAAAAACAGATATAAAAAGAACACCAGTAGATTGGGCGTTAAGTTGGGTATTGAATCATTCAGAAGTATCCGTTGTTTTAAGCGGAATGAATGAAATGAATCAAATTGAAGAAAATATAAAAACAGCAAGTGAAACGAGGGAAAATTCATTAACAGAAAAAGAATTAAATATAATTGATAGGGTCAAAACTATTATCAAGGAAAAAGTGAAAGTTAATTGTACAGCTTGTGAGTACTGTATGCCATGTCCAGAAGGTGTGAATATTCCTGGATGTTTCACTTTCTATAATAATCATCATATGTTTGGTAAAGAGGAGAATTATAATCGATTTCTTACACCTAAGCAAAAAGCATCGAATTGCATAGAGTGTGGTAAATGTGAAGCTCATTGTCCACAAGGCATTTCAATTCGCAAGGAATTGAAAAATGTTAAGAAGGTATTTGAATAGAAATAAGGGTTTAAATATTATTTTTGATAGGGATATAGAAGAAAAAATTATTGATTGTGATACAGTAAAGGATAATGGAATTGGCATTGAAGAAATCCATTGTAGAATTAGCTGATGGAAGTATAAGTTTTTATTGTGAATTACTTCTGTTTATGTAGAAATAAAGGTCGTTCATGTTTTTCGTATAGAGGGATAGCTTTTCATGATATATAGTATAAATAAGGAACAAATACCATATTATACGAATAAAAAATGATGATGCTTCAATTGAGGCTATTAGGAGGAATTAAATTGAAAAATATTAAAATTTTAACACAATTCAAACAAGAAGACAAACAATTTTTATAAGATAACTTATAGTGGCAAAACAGGTTATATAAGTGCAAAGTATGTAAAGATAACTCAGTAATTAATTGCTTGAAATAAATAAGGTAAGCCCGAAATGGTTTACCTTATTTATTTTACTTTATTTTTATAGTATTTTCTGAAATTATATTAGAAAGGAAGCAAGTTCATAATCAGTTGTCTACTTATATTTTATAACTATTCACTAAAAAAAACTAATTTAGAAAGCATTGGCATATATTATATTCTAATGTCTAAAAAAAAATAGTAATAATTAATGTAAATAGATTAATTAAAATAAAGGAGATTTTATGAAAAGAAATATTTCTTATAAATTTAGAAATAAAAATTTTCCGAAATTTAAGATTGGAGCAATAATAATTAGCATAATTGTAATATTAGGTGTAATTACTCTCTTCCCACATTTGTTTAGAAATACGTATATTGTAACTATTGCAAATAAACGAATAATAAGACATGATAATATTGATACATATTTAATTTATACGCAAATGGAAGATGGTAATATTAAGGTTTTTCAGGATACTAATAATTTATTAGAGTTTAAAACTCGTTCTGAAGATATGTATTGGGGAATGATAATTAATAAAAAATATGAAATAAGAGCATATGGTTTAAATATACCTTTATTATCATTTTATCAAAACATTGTAGAAGTTAAAGGGGTGCAAATAGAGAAAAAATGAAAGGCCTTATTATGTGAAAATTGCAAATGAAATTGGTGAGGATGTAGGAACAAGATATACAAAAGAAGCGTTTTGTATATCTTGTTTAAGTACATATCCAGGAAGTATTCTTTTATTAGAGAATACCTTATTAAATCAGTCCGTATAACAAATAACAGCAGTATTAGCATCAATATTATTAAATATAGTTTTTGCTAGGGAAGGTGGTGAGTTTACACAACCATGAGACCCACTATTTAAATATATACTTCCACCAAATACGCTTCTCCAACTTGCATCATGTATACCAATTCCACCATTAAAAGGCATAAAAACATCTACAGGTGAAGCATAACCAGGACCCTTTAATACGAAATTTCTTACTTTATATTTTAATTTCCAAACACCTGTCGGTGTTGCATGACCTTGGCTAACATTACCAGTAACAACATCTCCTTGTACAATAAGCGAACCATTCTTATAAAACCACATATGCTGTCTTGTCTCATTAATTTCTACATAGGTATTCCCTATATCGTTAACATCATGGGATGCAGCTGTTTGGGAATATTGGGGCTGCTTTGTTACAGTTTGTCCACCTTTTATAGCTACTATTAAATCAGCGATTTCTCCTGTGCGGTTAACTAACCACCCATAATCACCACCACTTACATTTACCGTTGTTCCTAATGATGTAGCAAACTTTCTTTCCTTACCAAATGTATTATAATTATCGTCAAGTTTACGTACATAAGTACTTATTTTATCTTTATCAAATGTAACTTCAAGGTTTTGGTTAACCCCAAGCCAGTTATGAATTACAGAACCATCTATAACTTCTTTACCTCCAGTAAAGGTATAAGTAATTTTTGAAGCTACATATTTATTAAGCAAAATTTTAGTGTTAAGAGCTTCTTTTGACTTTGAAGTATATTTTGGATTTATATAATACTTTTTTGTCTCCAAATTCACTGTTGTTTCTCCCTTAAGAATTGCATTTACTACATTTTCATACAAAGGCTTGCTATTAACTTTATTTCCCATGACTTCCTTAATAATTACATAGCTGGTATCTGAATATTTAAAACTAGGATTTTTAGGTTCAATTATTTTCTTGCTATCAAAACAAGAGAGTTTATTAAAACGTTCTTTTAATAATTTTTCATCATAGGTAACTAAACCAGAAATTTCAGAAGCTTTTGGATTAAAAACCGCATAAATCCACGTAAAAGAATTCTGACTGTCTTTCAAATTTTGAATTTTACCATTTGAATTATATTTCAAACCAATGTCTGTAGCCTTAATATTCTCTTTCACACCGTTTCGTTCATCTAATTCAAGTGTATAAGTTTTACCTTTTGATGATAGTTCCTTATCTACTTGCGCTACGGTTTTACCAGAAGCATTAATGCCATTAATTACAGATCCAAAATAAAAATGATTGCTAAAGTATATTGACATACCCAAATATATAACAAGAGCAATAGAAAAAGAAATTATACTAATTTTAATAGGTTGTTTGTATTTTATTGTTTGTATTTCCATAGGACACCTCTTTAATGTAAATTTAAAATTGCATGTTTAGTATGTTAATTATAGTATTATTTCTTCTATTATATGTATTAAATTTATATTTAGTAAATATATCGAAAAATGTAAAATTTAATATATATATAATCTCATAAACGAATATTATAGTCAAGTATTATTGGGGTAATTTTAAAAAATATTTCATTGAAAAATTAGATGCTTTATTCATATAAATATTACATTAAAAAAACACGGCAAAGTACTTAAAGCAAAGAAATAGTAGTAGAATTATAGTTTTATTATCTAGCGAAGTAATGTTTTAAGTTCATGGGATATGTTAACGAGAAATTCTCCCAACACTTACTCTTAGCGATTTCATTTTCATACAATAAACACTGCTTAAAATTGACATAATAGGTGTTTATTATTACCATACTTTGCATTTTGATGCCGTATTTTGTCTTATAACGGCATATCTTGTATTATTACAAAATGATAACCTCAGAGATATGATTCTCTGAGGTTATTGATTATTCATTAACGATTAATTTAAAGATAAACTTTATATTCTTCCCATATGTTTTCCAAAGTAGAAAATGTACTCGAAATTTTTTCTTTTTCTCTTAATCCCACAGCTATGATTAATGCATTTATTACACTAAGTGGTGCTACTAAGGAATCAACAAAGGAAGTCATATTACTTTGTGCTATTAACGTAAAGTCAGCCTTTGCAGCTAATGGAGATAATAAACTATCTGTAATTGCTACTATATTGGCATTTTTGCTTCTTGCAAATGCTAGGGCTTCAATTGTTCTTGTAGTATACCTAGGAAATCCTATCCCAATCAATATGTCCTCTTCATTAATATTAAGCATCTGCTCGAATATATCACTAACACCATAGGCAACTACATTAACATTATCTAAAATAAGATTTAAATAAAAAGCTAAAAATTCAGCTAATGCAGATGAGTCCCTAAGTCCAATTATATAAATTTTTCTAGCAATAAATAGCGAATTAACTATATCATCAAAAGTTTGATAATTTATTTTTTCCAAAGTAGCTTTAATATTTTCCATATCAGCTTTTAATACACTCTTTAATGCATTTTCCTGAGTTATGTAATCATTAGACAATTCAATTCTTTGCACAGTAGTTAATTTATTTCTAATTAATTTTTGAAGAGATTTTTGTAGTTTTGGATAACCACTAAATCCTAACTCATTTGCAAATCTTACTACGGTTGATTCACTTACTCCTACACTAATACCTAATTTAGATGCTGTCATAAACGCAGCTTTATCATAGTGCTTTAAAATATATTCAGCAATCAGTTTTTGACCTTTACTTAAACGTGGAAACTTGATTTGAATAGATTTCATCAAATCTTGTTTGATATCTTCCATAATTAACTCAATCCTTTCTATACATATTTCATTTTATCATCTATTGAACATAGTTTCAACGAATCATTCATTAGTTGAGCCCCGCCAATTTGTTAAGTGGCATTTGGGGAAGGGCGTGAATTAACAGATTTACCATTGATACTCGTTATTTTCGATGGCTTAAGCCAGTAGTAATTTTGTTATTTTTAAAAGGATATTAATAATAGATTTAAACTGTTTTTCAGTATCATTTTTTGTTATAATTGTATTCACGAAGAAGAAGCACTTTGGTTTTTGTTTGTCGTCATTCAATTATACCAAATAAGAGAAGGTTCTTCTGTCTTTTTGCTATAAATATTAAAAGTATATACATAATTGCACCATTTATTTTACAAACAGTAATGAAAGCATTTTAAATTATATAGAGGAAGGAAGGTAAATATGAAGATAACAGCCTATGAAGTACGAGAGGATGAGCAAAAATACTTTAAAGATATCGCTGAAAAATATAATATAGATATTATATATGTTAAAGAAACGTTAAATGTTGAAACTATAGAATTAGCAAAAGGTTGTGAAGGTGTCACTATTCTTGGCCGAAGTAAGATTAGTTCAATAATTCTTGATAAATTAAAAGTATTTAATATTAATTATATTTCCACTAGAACTATTGGATATAATCATATTGACCTTGATTATGCAAGGAAAATTGGAATCAAGGTAAGTAATTCAAACTATGGTCCAAATGGAGTGGCAGACTTTACCTTAATGCTCATTCTCATGTCTATTAGAAATTATAAACAAGCAATGTTTCGCGGTAATGTAAATGACTATTCTTTAGATGGCCTTCAAGGGAAGGAAATGAAGGATCTTACTGTTGGAGTTTTGGGAAGTGGAAAGATAGGGTCCACTGTAATTGAATTATTACAAGGGTTTGGTTGTAGAATATTAGTTTACGATGCCTATCCAAAGGATAAGATAAGAGAAAAGGCAAAATATGTGGATTTAGATACTCTATATAAGGAAAGCGATGTTATAACACTACATACACCTTTACTTAAAGATACACACCACATGATTAATAAAGAATCTATAGGTAAAATGAAAAACGGAGTTATATTAATCAATTGTGCTAGAGGGGAACTTATGGATATCGAAGATGTTATTGTTGGAATTGAAACTCATAAGATAGGTGGATTAGGGTTAGATGTAATTGAAAATGAAGAAGAAATTTATCATCAGGATAGACGTTTAGATATATTGACTAACAGACAAATGGCGTATATAAGGCAATTTCCTAATGTTACAATGACACAGCATATGGCATTTTATACAGACATAGCGGTAAGTAGTATGGTTAACAGTGGTGTAGAAAGTTTAATTTCTTTTGTTAATACAGCAACTAGTGAGTATGAAATTAAGCGATAATTTTCACTCTTAAATTATATCATATGTACCATATTATTCGATTTTCCAATAGTATTCATATAAAAATACTATTGAAAAAACATTATTGAAAAATATTGACAAAAAAAATGCCATAAAGTATAATAAATAAAATGCATAAAAGATTGAATATTAGGAAAATAGGCATAGTGAGAGTAGACATTCTTCAAAATATGAAATAGGTATTTCATATAACAAGGACCGGAAGATCAAAGGTAAGTTATAAATGTTTTGAAAACGTTATCAAGACTAAACAGTATAATAATATTACCTTTATAACTCTTTAACTTTAATATGAAATAGACAAACATACAAAAATAAAAGGCATATGCGGTATGTGTTTATATTTGAAGAAGCACTTAAAAGATTTTTTAAGATAAAGTGATAGGACTCAATTATATCAGTAATAGTAGAGGGGGTTTCAGTTGCGGTAAGGTGAAATTTAAAGTAAGGATTGAGATAATCAATTAGTTATTATTATATGTGAAATTTACGCACAAAATAAATTAATGAAAGAAGGTTTATTAAATGAGAGAAATGAAAACTATGGATGGAAATACAGCGGCAGCACATGTTGCCTATGCATTTACAGATGTTGCAGCAATTTACCCTATTACACCATCTTCAACAATGGCAGAATACTGTGATGAACTAGCAGCTAAAGGAACAAAAAATGTATTTGGTCAAAAAGTTAAAATTATGGAAATGCAATCAGAAGCGGGAGCTGCAGGAGCAGTTCATGGATCACTTCAAACAGGAGCTTTAACTTCAACATTTACATGTTCTCAAGGATTATTATTAATGATCCCAAACATGTATAAAATAGCAGGAGAACAACTACCCGGAGTATTCCATGTTGCCGCGAGAGCTCTAACTACTCATGCACTTAATATTTTTGGAGATCATCAAGATGTTATGGCTACGAGGCAAACTGGATTTGCGCTACTTGCGTCTAATAGCGTACAGGAAGTAATGGATCTTGCACCAGTTGCTCATTTATCAGCAATCGAGGGAAAAATTCCTTTTGTAAGTTTTTTTGATGGATTTAGAACTTCTCATGAAATACAAAAAATTCAAGTATGGGATTATGAAACTCTTGGAAGTCTTTTAAACAAAGAGTCACTAGAAGTATTTAGAAATAAGGCTTTGAATCCAGAGCATCCCGTAACTCGTGGAACAGCACAAAATCCAGATATTTATTTTCAGGGAAGAGAAGCTGCAAACACATTTTATGATGCACTACCCGAAAAAGTTGAGACATATATGGGGAAAATAAACTCACTAATCGGAACTGATTACCATTTATTTAATTACTATGGTGCACCTGATGCAGATAGAATAATAATAGCAATGGGATCAGTTTGTGAAACAATTGAAGAAACTATAGATTATTTAAACGCAAAAGGAGAAAAGGTTGGAGTGCTTAAAGTACATCTGTATAGACCATTCTCATTAGACCATTTCTTTAAATATATACCATCTACAGTTAAAAAAATATCGGTACTTGATAGAACAAAAGAACCAGGATCAATTGGAGAACCGTTATACCAAGATGTTAGAAGTGCTTATTTTGATAAAGAAACTAGACCAGTTATAGTTGGAGGAAGATACGGACTCGGTTCAAAAGATACTACTCCAGCTCAAATTGTTGCTGTATATGATAATTTAAGAGCAGAATCTCCTAAAAATGGATTTACTTTAGGAATAGTTGATGATGTTACTAATAAATCTCTTACCATTGGACAAGCTATAACTACTACACCTGAGGGAACTAAAGAATGTAAATTCTGGGGTCTTGGATCTGATGGTACTGTTGGAGCTAACAAAAGTGCAATAAAAATCATAGGAAACCATACAGATATGTTCGCTCAAGCATACTTTGCATATGATTCTAAAAAATCAGGTGGAGTAACAATTTCTCATTTAAGATTTGGAAAGAAAGCTATAAAATCAACATATTTAATAAGTTCTGCAAACTATGTAGCTTGTGGAAATCAAGTTTATGTAAATAAATATGATGTTCTAAAAGGAATTAAAGATGGTGGAACATTCTTATTAAATTGCATATGGAATATGGAAGATTTAGAAATACATTTACCAGCGACAATGAAGAGATATATAGCGAATCACAATATTAATTTTAATACTATTAATGCTGTTGGTATTGCTTCTGAAATAGGACTTGGTGGAAGAGTTAACATGATTATGCAATCTGCTTTCTTTAAACTCGCAGACATTATTCCTGTAGAAGATGCAGTTAAATATCTTAAAGCTGCAGTTATTACATCTTATGGTAAAAAAGGTGAGAAAGTTATTAGCATGAATAACGCTGCAATAGACAAGGGAGTTCAGTCAGTTGTTAAAATTAACGTTCCAGAAAGCTGGAAAACTGTTAAAGATGACGCTTTATCAAATGAAGCTCGCCCAGATTTCGTTAAAAATATAGCTGATGTAATGAACAGACAAGAGGGAGACTCGCTACCGGTTAGTGCATTTGTTGGAATAGAAGACGGGACACTAATGCCAGGAACAGCTGCTTACGAGAAGAGAGGAATTGCAGTTAACGTACCAGAATGGCAAGTAGATAAATGTATACAATGTAATCAATGTGCATTTGTATGTCCACATGCTGTAATAAGACCATTCTTAACTAATGATGAGGATCTTAAAAATGCGCCACAGACTTACGAGAGTAAAAAAGCTATAGGTAAGGGACTCGAGGGTCAACATTTTGCAATAGGAATAAGTAATGATGATTGTACTGGCTGTGGTAATTGCGCAGAAGTATGTCCTGCAAAAGAAAAAGCTTTAATTATGAAACCATATGCGACCCAAGAAGGCAAAATACAAAATTGGAAATTCAATATAAATTTACCTAAGAAAGAAAATCCACTGGGAACAGCAACTGTTAAGGGAAGCCAATTTGAGCAACCACTAATGGAATTCAGCGGAGCTTGTGCTGGATGTGGAGAAACACCATATGCTAGACTTATTACTCAATTATTTGGAGATAGAATGCTAGTTGCGAATGCTACAGGATGTTCATCTATTTGGGGAGGAAGCTCACCAGCATCACCTTATACTGTTAATAAATGTGGCCAGGGTCCAGCTTGGGCTAACTCATTATTTGAAGATAATGCTGAATTTGGATTTGGAATGTTCCTTGGAACTAGCCAATTAAGAGATAAACTTGAAATATCAGCAAAGCAGGCTTTAACAATGAACACAAGCGATGCGCTTAAAGCAGTTATTAATGAATGGATTGAAAATAAGCAAGATGCAGAAGGATCAAGAAGTGCAGCATCTAAAATGTTACCATTATTAAACACTGAAAAAGACAATAACGAAGCATTAACAGAAGTATTTAACAAAAAAGATCATTTAGTTAAGAAATCTCAATGGATATTTGGTGGAGATGGATGGGCTTATGATATAGGGTTTGGCGGAGTTGATCATGTACTTGCATCTGGTGAAGATGTAAATATATTTGTAATGGATACAGAAGTATATTCAAATACAGGAGGTCAATCATCAAAATCTACTCCAACTGCAGCTATTGCAAAATTTGCAGCAACTGGTAAGAGAACTAAGAAAAAAGATTTAGGAATGATGGCAATGACTTACGGATATGTTTATGTTGCTCAAATAGCAATGGGTGCTGATAAAGCTCAAACACTAAAAGCTATAAAAGAAGCAGAAGCATATAAAGGACCATCACTAATAATTGCATATGCTCCATGTATCAATCACGGTCTAAAAGTTGGAATGGGTTGTACACAACTTGAAACTAAGAGAGCTGTTGAATCAGGATATTGGGGTCTTTATAGATTTAATCCAGCTTTAAAAGATGAAGGGAAGAATCCATTTATATTAGATTCTAAAGAACCAACTGCTTCATTTAGAGAATACTTAATGGGCGAAGTAAGATATTCGTCGCTTGCAAAAGCATTCCCAGAAATATCAGAAGAATTATTTGTTAAAACTGAAAAAGAGGCTATGGATAGATTAGCTGGTTATAAAAAACTTGCTAGTCAAGAATAAGTAAAAAAATTAAAATAAGTAAAGGTAACCAGTTTACTACGGGGTTCCATTTACAATAACTACAAAACCAGTATAATTTTTAATTATACTGGTTTTGTAGTGCGCCCTGCATTGGCGTTTACTCATTGGAGAAAGTGAAGTTAGGGTTAGTTTTAAAATGATTAAGATTAAAAACTCAAGTTATTAATATTTAATTCGATATTATATATATAAGCATATACATGAAACATTGATAATATATAAGACTTTATTCTTTGTAGTAAATTAAGGTGAAATAAAGATATTGAAAATATTATTTATGGGGGGGGGGGAATTGAAAAATATTAAGTTTTTAGTGCAATTTAGACAAGGTACAAAGGCAGTTATAGCAACTACTATCATGGGTATTGCATTGATATCTGCAAGTGGTATAAATAGTGTAAATTATAATAGTAGTACGAGCAGTGTGGATAAATATATACAGGTATTTGCTAGTGTATATACAACGCAGTATGGTGCAACAACATCAACTACTTTAAGTGTAAGAACTGGAGCAGGTGAAAACTATTCTTCAGTAGGTGATATGAAAATTGGCACTAAAGTTGTAATGATTGGTAAGACAAACAATTTTTATAAGATAATTTATGCAGGGAACACAAGGTATATAAGCGCACAGTATGTAAAGATAACAGCTAAACCAGTTGTTGCTGTAGTAGTAGCACTGGCACCAGTAGTTGTATACAAAACACAGGTTGGTGTATCAACTGGAGAAGGAATAAGCATACGTACAGGCCCAGGTACACAATATTCTTGGCAAGGTGGGTTTCATCTTGGAGAAAAACTTAACATTCTTGGAACATCAGGTAGTTTTTACAAAGTAAGTTATAGTGGTAAAACAGGATACGTAAGTAAGCAATATGTAAAATTAGTAGCTGCAGTAGAACCAACACCAGCTACGATAAGTAAAATATTATATGGAGTAACAACATCAAGTGTGAGCATACGAACTGGGGCACATATAAATTATTCAGTACAAGGAACATTTGCAAATGGAACTAGAATTAACATTACAGGAGTAGCAGGACCTTTCTACAGAGTAAATTATAATGGCAAAACAGGATATATAAGTAATCAATATGTAAAATTAGTAGCTGCAGTAGAACCAACACCAGCTACGATAAATAAAATATTATATGGAGTAACAACAGCAAGTGTGAGCATACGAACTGGGGCACATATAAATTATTCAGTCCAAGGAACATTCGCGAATGGAACTAAAATTGACATCATTGGAGTAGCAGGTACTTTCTACAGAGTAAGTTACAGTGGCAAAACAGGATATATAAGTAACCAATATGTGAAATTAGTAACTGCGACCGTCGATGCACCAGTGGTAGTACCCCCTGTTGTTAATCCAGCAACAGAAAGCGAAATTTCAACAACTACAAGCTTTTACAACTACTCATTAGACCTTTTAACAGACATTCAGTATGGACTAAAAGATGCATTAACAGATATAAATGGAATGTGGTTATTGGCAGAAAAAACACAAATTAGATATTATGCAGATCCATTAAATGCACAAAGCACAGAGCAAAAGTATCAATTTTTAAAGTTATGTTACACTGATGGTATTTCCGCAAGCGAAATAAACAGTGTTGTGCAAGGGAAAGGCGTATTAAATCAAGAAGGTACAGTTATACTAAATTCATGTAAAACAAGTAATGTTAATCCGGCTTATTTAATATCACATGCATGTTTAGAGACTGGTAATGGATCTTCAGATTTAGCAAATGGTATAATAGTAACACAAGTAAATGGTTTGCCCGTAATACCCAAGGTAGTATATAATTTATTTGGTATCGGTGCATATGATGCAAGTCCTTCAAGACTCGGGAGTGAGTACGCATACATCAATGGGTGGTTTACTGTAGAGCAAGCAATAGTTGGGGGAGCTAATTGGATCTCTAAATACTATATAAATAATGCAACTAACAAACAAAACACTTTATACAAAATGAGGTGGAATCCATACACTACTGGAACTCACCAATATGCGACTGATATAGGTTGGGCAAGTAAGCAAACAAAAAATATAAAAGCAATCATGGATAAGTTTACAAATGCCAATCTATACTTTGAAATTCCACAATATGAACTTAAATAAGTTACCCTGCTCCTGTCATTTACAACGTTTAGGTGAAATTTTAGTAATAATTTAAGATTAATGATATAATTAAGCATAAATTATAATGGTAAGGGGTGTAATAGATGACGGATAAACAAAAGCTATTAATTTTATTAGATGGTTTTCAATTAGGATATACTAATGAAGATAATAACATTGTACTTAAAGAGGGCAATGAGAATGTAATCGGACGGGATGGATATGGAGCTACATTTATATTTGAGAAAGATAATACATTTGATGCATTAAAAATTTATAAAAAATAAAGAAGTATTAAGCACTAACATAATTGTTAGTGCTATTTTTTGGTGCTTTTAAATGGTTATTAAGTAATATAGTTATTAATAATCAAACTTCATACGAATAGCTCATATATACCCAGTACTAAAATAATACATATTGAAATTATTTCTGAATATCTTGATAATTTATTAGAAATTACCTTTTCACCAATGCAATACCCTATTGGTATAAATACAAGGCTAAAAATTAAAGATGATATGGATGTCATAAAAATGTTTAACCCTGAAATACTTGCCCCTATGCCTAAACCAATGTTATTTAAACAAAGAACAATTCCTAGGATAATAGCTTCTTTAAACTCAATAGTTTTTGAGTCGTTGGTATCTATTATTTCGGGGTTTGTAAGTGTGTTTTCATATTGCCTAAACCCTGATATATCCTCATTAACTCTTTCTGTGATTTTCTGATTGCAAATGTTTTTATTGAGCCAATTTATCAATAGAAATATGCCCAATAATATTAATATACTACTTCCAATAATATTTGGATATTTTATGGGAATTAATTGCAAAAGTGTTCTTCCAAATAACATAGCTAAAAAAGTACCGATACCAGAAATAAATGATATCATAAAGTTATTTGTAAAATTTATTCTGACTTTTTTAGCACCATAGCTCAGTCCTACAATAAGATTATCACTGCTTGAGGAAATAGCGAAAAGAAAAACCGCTAAAATATTCATATAATCCCTCCAAAATAAATATTTCCCAAGATTATAGTATGATATGAATAATTAAAGGGTTAATGAATTAAAATTTAACGACTTCAAAAGGGGTTACATGAATTAAATAATGCTAATCAAGGGAATTCGAATATAATTCTTAAGGGAAAATTAAGACTTTCTTAATCCGTTTTTAATCTTACAAATATAAAATTTAGATTGTGGGAAAGTATATAGAAGCGTCTCCTTATCATATTGGTAAAAAGAGTGGGGAAAAGATACTCACGAAACAATAGTCAAAGGATGGAATATTATTTTGGCTGCTTGTTTTAGCTACGATTCCAGGTGCTTTATTCGGAATTTTACTAGATCAATATATGGAAGGCTTTAGAAATCCTGTTCCTATAGGCGCTATGCTTATTATTATGGGTATAATATTATTTTATGCTGATAAAACTAGTGATGAAGAAATTAAGATTGAAGATATTGGATTAAAAAGAAGTCTTGTGGTTGGTATTTCTCAGATATTTGCAATAATACCAGGAGTATCACGCTCAGGTATTACAATGTCTGCAGGCCGGTTTTTAGGAATAGATAGAGAAGCTATAGCTAAGTTTACATTTTTACTATCAACTCCAATAATAATAGGAGACGCTCTATATCATGCTACAAAAATAGGAACTGTTGCCATAGATAAAATTTCATTTATTGTAGCTGTTTTAACAGCCGCAGTCGTGGGATTTTTAAGTATTAAATTTTTACTGAATTATTTAAAGACTAAGGGATTTGGAATATTTGCAATATATCGATTTGCTTTAGGTGTTTTTGTTATAGCTACATATTATTATAGAATGAAATAATGGTAAAATTAAAGCAAAATCGATGTTGTAAATAATAATTTAGAGTTCATAGGTATGGGCAGTTTGAATGATTTGAAGAAGCTTAACGTAACCGATGCAGTATCTTTTGGCCCTGCACTCGTGGTTAATGGTAGTGGAACAATAAAATCTGGAGATGGAGGTTGGGGAATTGCACCGAGAACAGCAATTGGGCAACGCACGGATGGTGCTATAATATTACTTGCTTTATGCAACTGGATCAAATAATGCCTTAAGCTTCAATGGTTTTACAAAATCATGCCTACTTGCAATAGACAATAATGATCAGGTTTACATTGGAGATGTGAATAGAAATAATAATATTGATAAAATATATTATGGCACATTAGGCGGTACATGGAATACAATAATATTAAATACACCTGTTATCAAAACAAGAATAATAGTAGCAAAACATATTTAATACCATCATTGTAGAAATAATATGTAAACTTAGATGCAGAGGATATATTTTTAAGTAAATTGCATTATCAATTGATAATGCAATTTACTTAAAAATTTGTATTGGAGTTGTTGATTTTAAACATTATTTGATCTATAATAATAACATTGGTTATTACCAATTGAAAAAGATTGAAAGGAATGAATAAAAATGGACAAACAAAAAGTCGCAGTCTTATCTATATTTTCTAATACTGCGTTAATAATTTTTAAAGTTATAGTTGGGTTATTAATGGGCTCAGTTAGTGTTATTTCTGAAGCAATCCATTCTTCTATAGATCTTTTAGCTAGCATCATTGCTTTCTTCTCTATTAAGATGGCCTCAAAAGCTGAGGATACTGGTCACCCCTTTGGACATGGTAAATATGAAAATGTATCTGGCTTCGTTGAGGCTTTATTAATTTTACTTGCGGCTGCTCTCATAATCTACCAAGCCATAAAAAAAATGTTTGAAGGCGGAACTGTGGAAAATGTAGGTGCAGGTATTTTTGTAATGCTTTTAGCAGCTGTAGTTAACTTTTTTATTTCAATGATATTATTAAAAACAGCTTCGAGGACAGATTCTATTGCCCTAGAGGCTGATGGTATGCATCTTTTAACAGATGTATATACCTCTATTGGAGTGTTTATTGGGCTTGTATTATTGAAAATTACAAACATACCAATTATTGATCCAATTACTGCTATGTTTGTTGCATTATTAATAATTAAGACTTCTATAGACTTAATCAAAAAATCTCTACATGATTTAGTAGATTCTAAACTTCCGGATGATGATATTTCAAAGATATTAAACATACTTGATTCTAATCTAGAGATTACTAGGTATCATAGCTTAAGAACTAGAAAAAGTGGCGCCACACGAGAAATTGATGTGCAAATTCATGTTGCCCAAAACGCCTCATTAGTTGATGCCCATAGACTATCTGATAAAATTGAAGAGGAAATAAAAAATATTTTCCCTGGAGAGTCTTATGTAATGATTCATCTAGAGCCAGAAATCCCTATTAAATTCATTGGACAACACAATAAGAGTGTTTAGAGATTATAAAATTACTTGCATATAAAGGTGGAGATTAGCTAATAAAAATTAGAAAGAAGTCGGCTGGATTTCAAGTTTAAGGGAGGAAAAGATGGTAGAAAGTATAATTAACATGGTAATTTTAGTTATGGGAAAATTGGGATATCTGGGGGTTTTTATATTTATGGCGTTTGAAAGCGCATGCATTCCAATACCTAGTGAGGCAATACTTCCTTTTGGAGGTTATTTAAGCTATACAGGAAGGTTGAGCATAATTCCAACAATACTTATAGGAACACTTGGAGGAACATTTGGTTCGATCTTAGCTTATTATTTAGGGAAATTAGGTGGAAGACCTTTAGTTGAGAAATATGCATCTTTTTTGCATTTGTCAAAATCAAGTTTAGATAAAAGTGATCAATATTTTAGTAAATACGGAGAAAAAATTGTTTTCTATTCAAGGCTATTGCCTATCGTAAGAACGTTTATTTCACTCCCAGCAGGGATAAGTAATATGGATTTTAAAAAGTTCACAGTGTACACTTTTTTAGGTTCACTAATTTGGAGTACGTTACTTGGGTATGCTGGTTATTACATGGGTGAGAACTGGATTATAATTAGGCCATGGTTTCATTATGCAGACATTGTAATGGTAATAGCGATAGTAGGCTTGATAGGATACAAATTAATGACAATAAAAAAAGTTAAAAATTTATAATAATGTTCTTATATTGATTTTTATAATAGAGGAATTAGAAATCCACATAATCTACAGCAAAGGTTTCTTTCAACCACTTTATTACAGAAATTTGGGTTCTACCATCAATACAGTTTAGAGCAGTTCCAAATCTTTTTTCCATAGCGCACCCTCCATTACTTTCTTATTAATAAAATATGAAGGTATTATAGAATGAGTGATTAATGATAATGGAGTTCATGTGGTATATTTAGATGGAGTATTTTCGCCCTATGAAAAATACCCTATAGAGTAGACTTTAATTGTCTACCCTATAGGGTATTTTTTAGATTTTTTATCTGATTTATATTTATTTAAAACGATACTGTAATAATATATAGTTAAAGAATTTTATCCTAACATAATTGTTAAGTTTTTTTAACTTTTCATATAATATGTAATATTACACTGGAAATTTCATAAAAATACATATGATACATTTTTGAGTTATATCGTTAAACGTGGGGTGGATAAGTGAGTAATAAAGATATGAATAAAAAAAAATCGCTGAAATATGGTATTAAAAACAATAATAATATGAGATTAACCTTTTGTATTATTACATTACTTCTTATTTTTTTAGTAAGCTTAATTTCACCTAAAAGTGCCAAGGCAAATAGTGAAGAAAACAATATAAATTACTTTTATCTTAATGTTATTGAAGATACATCATCCATAATTAATTGTTTTAGCAAAGAAAATGCGCTAATACTACTAGTAAAGATTATAGTATTAGCGCATTTAATTTAGATAATAAGGATGTAATTAATTCTGAAACTAAGGGTGATGACTCTAATGTGGTAGCAAATCTCTATAATCCTGCATTGAAAGGAACTTTAGATAAAACCAAGCCACGAGTGCTAATATATCATTCTCATACTTGTGAAGCTTATGCAACTTCAGACAAGGATGCATCAAAAACTAATAGTAGTAGGGACCAAACGAGAAATGTATGTGCTGTGGGAGATGTAATAACCAATGAATTAGAAAAAAATTATGGGATTTCCGTTATACACGATAAGAATGTGAATGATAAACCGAATTATACAATAGCATATGAAAATTCTGGAGTTACTTTAGATAAGTACTTAAAGAAATATGGGAATTTTGATTTAATTATAGATTTACATAGAGATAGTGTAGATAATAAGAATGATGTAATGACTAAAATAAATGGGCAAAATGTTGCCCAATTTATGTTCGTAGTAACACAAAAAAACCCTAGATACGCAAAACAGAAGAAACTAGTAAATTCTATGATAGGAATCTCAAACAAATTATTTCCAGGTATTATAAGAGGTACACCAATTGAATATCATGATTATGGTATTAACTTTTATAATCAGGCTAAAAGTAATAATGTTGTGTTAATTGAAGTAGGCACATATACTAATACTGTTTCTGAGGTGAAAAATACTGGTAAGTATATATCAAGAGTTATTGCAGAGCAATTAAAAGGTAAAAAATAAACTAAGGGGGAACTAATTTGGCAAGAGGATATTACAGGGATAAGGTATTAGTTAAACGTAGAATGTTGATTGTTTTTTTTATAATTTTTATTTTGTTTATTCTATTAGTTAGTAGGCTAAGCTACGTAATGATAGCTAAGGGAAAAGATTATAAAGGAAAAGCTATTTTGCAGTGGACAAGTGACGTTCGTATTGCACCCAAACGGGGACGGATATTAGACAGGAATGGAAAAGAATTAGCTATAAGTGCAAATGTCTTTAGAGTAGATTTAGATCTTAACTCATTACGAGAAACTATTAAAAAGAATAAGTTAACAATGAATGACATTGCGCCAGAACTCGCAACAATACTTGGAATGAAATCTAGTGATGTTTTACCTATTTTAACAAGGACTAATTCAAAAGGGAAACCTATTGGAGCAGTTATTTTAAAGAGGAGGATAGATAAAACTACGTCTGATAAAATTAATGACTACTCGAAAAAACTTAATCTTCGTGGAATTGTTATTACCGGAGATACTCAAAGATATTATCCCAATAATAATTTCTTAGCTAGTGTTCTAGGACATACCAATTCTGATGGAAATGGATTAACAGGCGTTGAATTGTATTACAATAAATTTCTATCGGGTGTACCTGGAATAAAGCTTTCAGAAACAGACAGAAAAAGTGAAGATTTGCCTTATACAATATCAGATTATACAAAACCTATAGATGGCAAAGATGTAGTTCTTACTATTGACGAGACGATTCAATATTTTTGTGAAAAAGCAGCCTCGCAGGCTATGATTGATAATAAAGCAGCAGCAGTTACCATAATTGCAATGAATCCCAAAAATGGAGAGATATTGGGCATGGCTAATAAGCCAGATTATAACCCTAATAATCCTTGGGATCTAAGCAAAAGTTATGACGAGAATCAAAAGGTATGGAGAAATAGGGCAGTAAGTGATACGTTCGAGCCAGGATCTATTTTTAAAGTATTTACAGCAATAGCTGCTATGAAAGAAGGAGTTGTTAAGGAAACGGATAAATTTACCTGTACTGGAAGCACTGTAGTTGCAGGTAGGAGAATTAAGTGTTGGAAAACCACAGGGCATGGAGTTGAAAGTTTTGTCGATATAATAAAGAATTCTTGTAATGTTGGATTTATGGAGCTTGGTAGAAGACTAGGACCGGAAAAATTAAATAAATATATTTCTCTGTTTGGGTTTGGAAAAAAAACTGGTATTGATTTAAATGGCGAAGCTTTGGGGATAATTAGAAAAACAAAAAATATGACGGCTCAAGATGTGGCAACAACGTCATTTGGTCAAAGTAATACTTTATCTTGCGTGCAGTATTTAACAGGACTTAATGCTATTGCAAATGGAGGAAAGCTTATTACTCCTCATGTAATGAAAGAGATAGTTGATTATAACGATACAAATACTAAAAAAGTTCTACAAACATATTCAAACTATAATGTACGAACAATTATAGATGATAAAACCACAGCGAAGCTCCGATCGTACCTTGAACAGGTTGTCGAAAGTGGTGGCGGTAAGAAGGCATATATTGCGGGATACCATATTGCAGGGAAAACTGGGACTGCTCAAAAAATTAGTACAACAGGACCTGGTTATGCACCACAAAAATATGTTTCATCATTTGCTGGGATGGCACCTGCAGCTGATCCTCAAATAACCATACTAGTTAATATTGATGAACCAGATCCATCCAATTACTATGGTGGTCAGATAGCTACCGTAGTTGGAAAGCAAGTATTTGATGACATCTTCAATTATTTATCAATAAAATCTGATGCTTCAAATGCAGAAGTTAATAAAAGCTTATTAAAGGATATCATTGTACCTGAGCTGCGAGGTCTTAAAAAAGCAGACGCAGAAAAGTTATTAAAAGAAGACAATCTAAAGTCAAAAACAAGTTCTGACGGAGATATCATTACTGATATGACTCCCAAACCTGGATATACAGTTAAAGAAGGGACTGATATAATTCTACGTACTGATGCGTTAAAAGAAGAAAGTAATGTTGTCGTGGTTCCAAACATTATAGGGGATAGTACAGAAACTGCCAGTAAGGTTTTAAATAGTCTTGGTCTCAAAGCTAAATTTATTGGTAGTGGTTTAGTATCAGAACAAAGCATAGAGGGTACAGAGGTTAAAAAAGGAACTACGATAACACTTCATCTAGATGTTATAACTGATTAATTATGGATCACACCATTAAGAATTATATGAATACATTTTAAAGACAAGGAGGTTATAAATCATGTTAGAGATCATAAATATTATTTGTTTTGGTGCTATAGGCTTTGGAATCGGTGGAATAGGTGGAATTGCATTTATGAATAAAGATGCAAAGAGCACGATTAAATTATATGGGAAGTTTAAAAGAGACAAAAAAGATGAAATATTACAAATTAGAGAGAAACAAGAATTTCAAGTGCAGCAGCTAACAAAAGAAAATACAGAATTACAAAAGCAATATAATAAGGCATTAAGAAATATCGAATTATTACAAATTAAGTCTGCCGAGGAACAAATAAAAATCTATTGTTCAATTGACGAGGAGATAGATGAAATTTTAAATTACGAGGGTAGCTCATATAACATGGAGAATGAGGGACAAATTGAAAATGAAGATAGCCCGAAATCTTATGAAGATAAAATTATAATAAATGATGCAAAATATATAGTTCATTGAATATATTAATTTAATTAATGAATTTAAATAATATATTCTATATGTTGATGATATAGAATATATTATTGTAACATTAAAATGGAGGTGTATTGTGACTATTTCAAAAAACATACTTACGCAAATACAGGTTACTATTCCAAAAGATTTATTAGATATGTTAGAAATTGAAGCATCCAACAATAAGCGCTCATTAAGCAGTTACATTGTTAATCTTATTATCAATGATTTAAAAAAGTAATCGCCGATATTATTGAGGCCCCTGGAAAAGTGTCCTCAGAGTATTAAAAAAAATCGTAGGAAATAACCTACGACTTTTTCTTTACAGAGATAATTATTATATGTGTCGTTTATGTTGGATATAAAAACATTTTATTTTGCAATTTTTGATAAAATAATACTTTTTATTCATTGTGAATTAAAAGAAATAGTATATGTTTGTTACTTCGGTAGCAGCGACGGTGAAAGTAAGTGGTGGAGATTATGGATGGTTGGTTGACTGCATAGGAGAAGTCAAAGATTTAATAGTGGCTATAAAAGGTGGACAAATTATAACAAAGGTACCACGTTATACTCAAACTGCTGCATCTCATAATGTTAATGATATCGGGAATACCTATGTAGAAATTAATATTACAAAACAGCATTTATGGTTTTATAAAAATGGTTCGCTTATTGTAGACGGAGATGTTGTTACTGGTAATGTAAGCATAAATGATGGAACACCAACAGGAGTTTATAAATTAAAATACAAAGAAAAATGATAATATTGATGCTAATACTCCAATTATTTGTTATTTACAATAATATAATCATACTGGTTCTTGCTAACATGTATCTTATTTAACACCACTAGGAATAGAAAAAATTAGAGTGGCAATACTATTAATGAAAAGGTATTGTGAGGTGATAATAATGAATGAACATAACATGCATGCAATGCACCAGGGACATAATGATAGTATATGTTGCTCTGTTAATGAATGTAAACACCATGACGGTGGAGTAAATTACTGTACACTACAAGAAATTCAAGTGGTGAAACATGAGCCTGAAGCAAAAACAGTAGAATGCACAGATTGTGGAAGCTTTGCAAAATAGTAAAGTTACAAATAGTATTGAAACCCCATTTGGAGATCAGATGGGGTTTCCTTGTGCGCCCTGCATGGACGCACTTTAACGGATGTAATCAAAGTCATATTATCACCTCGATAAACAGCAATTTTTTTATGTTAATTATATCACAAGTGGTTAATTATGATACAGAATCAACAAATTATGATATAGTTAATTTAAATATTCTTAAAATTTCTACTAATTTACTTTATTCACCATAAATTTAGGAGGTGCAATAATGACAAATTATATACAATTAAAAAGAAAAGACATAGAATTAGCTTTTGATATCCTGCCTATGTTCTCAACTACCATGGAAATTCTGCCTTATGAAAATATTATTGGTCAAAAACAAGCTATTAAATCCATAAATTTAGGACTGGAAATGGATAAGAAAGGATATAATATTTTTATTTCTGGTGAAAGCGGTACTGGTAAGACAAGCTATATCATAAAAAAAGTAGAAGAATATGCAAAAAGCCTACCAGCTCCTAGAGATTGGTGTTATGTATATAATTTCGAAGAAGAAATTAAACCTTTAGCTATTCCTCTTTTAGCAGAAACCGCAACTGAATTTAAGAAAGAGTTTGAGGAATTTATTGCTTCCATCTTCAAAGAAGCACCTATACTTTTTAATGATAAAAGCTATGAACAAAGAAAGGCTAATATCATTGAAAAATATGAAAAGCATAGCAGTCATTTCTCTAAAGAATTGTATAATACTGCAGAAGCATTACATTTTAGAGTTAAAACAACACCAGAGGAAAATTTTGTTTTCATTCCCTTAATAGATGGGAAAGATATGGATTTAGAAACCTACAACAAATTTTCTGAATCAGAGAAAGACATCATAAATGGGGGCTTAAATAAACTTAAATTAATTTCCTTTGAAGTACTAAATAAGATGCAAGTTTTAAACAAAGAAATGGATAAGGAATTAAAAGACCTAGATGATATTATTACAGCAAGTCTCATAGATAATAAAATCAGCATTATTAAGGGAAAATATGGTTCTAATGATAAAGTAAACTGTTTTCTAAATCTACTTCGACAGGACATTATAGAAAATATATATATGTTTTTAGATTATATGGATGAAGATGAAGATAAACAAAATAATAAAGCTCAGGACAAAAATTTCTTTAAAAGATATGAAGTAAATGTACTTGTAACCAATAGAGAAGGGAAAGGTGCACCTGTTATATTTGAAAATTCTCCAGAGTATAATAATATATTTGGTAAGATAGAATATAAAAATGATTTGGGTAGTATCGTCACCGATTTTACTATGATTCACTCAGGTAGCTTACATCTTGCAAATGGCGGTTTTCTAATTATGGATGCTGAGCAGTTTTTTTTCAATCCTAGTTCTTGGAAAGTATTAAAGAGATGTTTAAACTCTGATTCCATTATATTAGAAAATGTAAAATCTAATTTAGAATTATATCCTATCATTAACTTAAGTCCTGAGGCCATTCCACTACGGGTTAAAATTATCCTTATTGGAACAAATATGTCTTATTCTATTTTGAACGGCAACGATGATGATTTTAACGAATTATTTAAAATCAAAGCTGAGTTTGATCATCAAATAGAAAATGAAAAAGAAAACTTACAAAAAATATTAGGGTTTCTAACTCACTATATTACTGAAAATTCTCTTCTACACATCACAAGAAATGGAATTATTGAAATTTTACGTTATGCAGCTAGACTAGCTGGAAATAGAGCATATTTAACTGCTTCATTGAACAAGCTTCTTGAAATTATTGATTTAGCCTCAGTGCTAGCGCGAAAGCAAGGAGTTAATTTGATAGATGAATCTCATATTTTAGGTTCCATTGAAGAATTCCAAAATATGCACAATCTTTATAAGAAGAAAATTCTGGAAATGTATAAAAATAGGTTATACATGGTGGATTTAAAAGGCACTAGAATAGGGCAAATTAATGGTTTATCTGTAATAGATACGGGAGATTGTACTGTTGGACAACAACACAAAATCACAGTAGCGACCTATGCTGGCAAAAAAGGTATTATTAATATTGAAAGAGAAGCAAATATGAGTGGAAGTATTCATAGTAAAGGAATTCTAATTCTATCTGGTTTTGTGGGAGAATTATTAGGACAAACTATTCCACTTTCCTTTAATGCCAGTATTGTATTTGAACAATTATATTCTGGAATTGAAGGAGATAGTGCCTCTGGTGCTGAACTTATTGCATTATTGTCCAGTCTTTCTGATTTTCCAATAAAACAAAGTTTAGCAATTACAGGTTCTATTAATCAAAAAGGTGAAATTCAACCTATTGGTGGTGTAAATGAAAAGATTGAAGGCTTCTTTGACATATGTAATTTATATGGCTTAGATGGAACTCACGGAGTAATTATTCCCTATAGCAATCTTAATGATTTGATACTAGATAGAAAAATATTAGATGCTATTGACAATAACTTGTTTAACATTTATGCAGTTAAAACTTTAGAGGATTGCGCTAATATTCTATACGATTTTGACTTTCATAAAAATGCTAGCACTTCCATCATGGATACTATTAAGGAGCGCATCATAGCTAAATTACAAAAATATAATAAAATCCTTTTAGAAGAAAAATCTAGTTCATAAGCTAGCCTTATAAATAGTTTATTTCTATAATTTTTATAAAGCAGAAAGCCTGAAAATCATATCCATATCTGAGTTTCCAGGCTTCTTTTTCTTTAGGGCGCGGGATTCTTTAAATTACAATTATCTAATAATGATATAGTCAAAGTTGTAGAAGAAATAGTGATGTCTGTAACTACTTTTGCAGAAGATACAGGTGTAATATTACACCTGTATCTTCTTAATTACTTCAAGATTTTCCTTTAATATAAGACTATGATGTGTGTTGGGGGATGTTATTTAGAAGTTTTTCTATGATTAATTGCTACATCTTGTTTTTGAATCAATATTAATGAAAGATTTATTAGTATACTCTCTTTTATAGTATGAAAATTTATTTCTAAAGGAAAATTTCTACTGAAAGGTTTTTTATCAACCAGGGTATATGTTTCATAAATTTTAGCTTGTTCTATTTCACAATTTATAGGTGGAATGTCGCAATTGATATATTCATTACTTTGAGTTTTTTTTTCACTTAAATATTCATTAAAATCATTATTAATATTTAAACAATCGGATGACGTATAAATGGGTATATAATCTAGAGATTTTTCTTTTGAGAAAATTGGGGAAACTTTATAGTTGATTAAAGTAGTACATTTAAAAGGGATAGACATTATAACACATTCAGTATCTAAATCAATTATGCTATCATTTGCATCTTTTGCTATAGAAAAATCTAATTTGTTTCTAACAAAACCCTCTAAAAAAAGTTTTCCATTCATGGAGGGATAAATATCATCTTTTCTATGCATAGGTAATAGCTTACTATTAGTTAAGTATATGTCCTTTTTCATGTTCTTTATATCTAATGCAGCGTTTTTCAATCTAAATGTTGATTCAATAGGAATATCTATATTTTTTTCTGCTATTATTATGGGTATCGTTGATATTAAGTTTTCAAAAGTTACTTCTTGAATCGGCGGTATAAATTTTGAATCATCTTCAATAGTTATTTCTTGCAATGAAAGTATAACTTCTGTATTCTTTTTAACTTTTGAATTCTTTGTTATATTTGGATTATTCATGTTTCTATATTTTTGCTTGATATTTGTTGAGCTTTTTTTAACTGTTTTATTAATATTTATAAAACATGATGGTTTTTGTAGCATATTCAAAATAATAAGCGATTTTATCAATCTTAATTTGTCATGGCTATTGTGTGTTTTCATTGAAAAATGCTCCTTTATTATAATGGTTTGGTATATGAAATAAAATAAAGAAGGCTAGTATCATCATTAGCTATTTTATTTCAGATGCCTTATGTATTTAAATATCATCAAAGATGTTATTTGCGCTATATTGATTATAAAAACAACCGTTTTTCTAAAGGATAATATTTTTTTAGAAAAACGGTTATATCTAAATATCTATTATGAAATATTTACTCGTCGCAATCGGAATAACGAACGAGTGGAATATTTACCTGTTGTAATTGTAATACTTTAAGTCTTATATATATAACCATTTTTTCAGTTATTTTATTATAAAGTTTTACATTCGAATTGGTTTTGTGGTACACACAATCTGAACTAGTATCATCTTCAAAAATTCTTATTCCTTCTAATTCACAGTATGGGTTTTCAGTAAAAGTTATATTGTCTTCAAAAGATTGTTCACATGCTGATTTCCCAATAAGAATTTCGCCGCAGTCTTTCACCACACAACTACTTAATAAATCTATTTCAGTTTGGGCTCCACGAACATTAACTACTGGTGGCACTGTATATACAACTTCTGCTACAGTTCTAAATTTAACATCTACCGTTGTATGCGCTATTCTACCACTTATAATCTTTTTATCTTCTACACAGTCAGCAGTGGCATACTCTATATTTTTTCTTACAAATCCACTTATAAATAATTTTCCTGAAATGAGAGTGCCATCTTTGCCAATTTTCCCCGATCTTGGGAGTAGCTTACATTGAGTTAAATATACATTTTTCTTTATTCTTTTAATTTCAAAGAATGGCTCTTTTAATTTAAACTCAGCTTCAACATCTACTTGTATTTCAGTCTCAGCTAGTACTACTGCAATCTTAGCAACTAGAGGGCCATCAATGCCAACTGGTTTGATTGTAACTTGACTACTTAAAGGTAATGTCTCAGAACTAATAATTTCGCCACAAGTATTACAAGGGCTGTCAATATGATTATTCAAAAATAATCCCTCCTTATTTGTAGGTCTCATGACCCTCTACATATTATGTATATAATAAAAAAAGGTTACTTTTATATATTATATTATATTTCCTATTATTTTTTTAACTTTAGTATCACTTTCAATTAAGTTACGTATTATATACTAAGTAATGTTAAGGAGAGATGTTATGTCTGATATTGAAATAAAATATCATCCTGAAGAGTGGTGTGAAGACAAACAAGATTGTGAAGATCAGTTTGATTCTGAAACAGAACAGTATGAAAAATATACGTGTGATTTTGAAAAAAAACATGAAGATAAACTTATTAACAAAGATAAATGCGTTTGTGATAAAAAACATGAAAATAAACTTATTGACAAAGATAAATGTATTAGTGGAAAGAAACATGACGACAAAGCTCACTGTGAAAAAGAAGAACTTCTCGACCATGAATTAAATGATTATTCTTGGAATATTAAGTCCTGCAATACCATTTCAAGGTGGCATTGTTCAGAAAGTTAATACATCCATAGATGGGTATAATTACCATGGTTTAATATTTCTATACTTATAGGCAAACCAATATATGAGGAAGATAAACAAAAGGGGCTGTCTCAAAATAGAAAGTGATTTCTAGAGTGAGATGGCTCTTTTTTCTTTTCCAAATACAAAAGTGGATTATGAGGAATCCACTTTTGGTGTTGTGCCGTACAAGACAAAGTACGATAACTACATAGAACGAATAGGTGTAAAGAATGTAGGTTCATGGAATGAAAGTTGAATTGTCTTACCCTGGGATATCTCATGGACATGCAGAGATAAATTTCAAAGCATGGTTGAAACCGGTTTGTCATGAGAAGTCAGCAGAGGTCATAGTACCAGATATAGTTAACGATATTCGGGAAGGACTGAACATTAGGAGGTGAAAGTAAATGAATTAATGGATACTATTGAAGATAAAGCAATTATATAAAAAATATATGTGCAGTAACCTTAAATGTGATAAAATGTAAGTGAAGATATCTATAGTAAGAGGGTTATCTGTGAGCAAACTTAAAGGTACAAGGAAAGCAAAAGGAAAGTGTGTTCAGTGCAGTCTTGAAGCAGAGGATGTAGGGTCACAACGCAGAAGTATTGAATTGGATATGAATAAGTGTGTTATGGAAAGTCGTGAGGAGTGTGTTAGTAAAACATTTAGTGCTAATAGAGAAAAAGTTGAGTGGGATAAAACAGAACAAAAATAAATAGGGGGTTATAATAATGGAAAAGATACCAGAATTAGTGGAGCAAGTAGCTGAAATGAAAGGATTCTTTGTAGAGGGTTGCAATGATAATCTTAATTTGGATAGAAAGTTTTTAATAGGTGCAGTCATAGATGGTAGTACAGTGGCTTACTGCGAGACATTAGAAGCTGTTCAATTGTTCTTAGGAATCAAGGTAGAAGTTATTAATGAAGATGGAACATTCTTTAAAGTGATTACATATACGTTTGAAGAAGTAGCATCCAATTATAAAAAAGAGTGGGCTGTGGTGTAAAAAATACAGGGGTGGTATAAGGTTATATCTTAGGATATAGCCTTATTTAATTCTTTATACTCAAATAAAAATCAAGAGATAGGAGAAGTGTTATGAATCAAAAGGAAAGAATGTTATCGGGACTCCCATATAAAGCATGGTTAGACGGATTGTCAGAAGAACGAATGGAAAATAAGAGGAAAATATATGAGCTTAATATGTGCAAACCTAACGAGCAGCAAAAAATAGAAAAATTAATAAGGAAAATTCTTAATAAAACTGGTTTAGAAGTTCATATTGAAACACCATTTCATTGTGATTATGGTAAAAATATTGAAGTGGGTGATAATTTTTTTGCAAATTATAATTGTACTATATTAGATGTTGGAAAAGTGGTCATAGGTGATAATGTACAGTTTGCACCAAATGTATCGTTATATACAGCAGGTCATCCAATTCATCCAGATTCAAGAAATTCTGGATATGAATATGGAATTGCCATAACAATTGGAAACAATGTTTGGCTTGGCGGAAATGTTGTAGTTAATCCTGGAGTCCATATTGGTAATAATGTTGTTGTTGGTTCTGGAAGTGTTGTAACTAAAGATATACCAGACAATATGATAGCGATTGGTAATCCATGTAAGATTATTCGAGAAATTACAGAAGGAGACCGTAAATATTATTATAAAAATAATATTTTTGACGTTGATGACTATTTTGATTAACCTAAAATTAACAGATTGTGGGTATGGAAGTGATAAAAATGATAAGGCAGATAGAAATAGATGAAATTAAAGTATGTGTACAAGTAATCAGAAAAAGTTTTGGAACTGTAGCAAAAGAATTTAGTCTTACAAAAGAGAATTGTCCAGGGAATGCAAGTTTTATGAAAGTTGAAAAATTGTATAAGCAGTATGATGAAGGTCGACCAATGTTTGTTTATCTGAATAATGGTATAATTGTAGGTTATTTTTCGCTTAGGAAGAATGATGGTGGGAGTTTTGAACTGAATAATCTTGCTGTATTGGTAGAATATCGTCATAAAGGTTATGGCAGAGAAATGATTATTTTTGCAATGGATAAAGTCAGAGAAATGGGAAGTAATAAAATGACTATTGGATTAATTGAAGAAAGTACGAAATTAAGGAATTGGTACAGTGGTTTAGGATTTATACATACAGGTACAAGAAAGTATAAACATTTACCTTTCACAGTGGGCTTTATGAAAATTGGACTTTAGTCTTCCATAGAAATAAAATGACGTTTAACACTCAAGGCAACTTGGCTCATTATTATAGTATATAGGGGGTTAATACCTAAATTACGATTTAAAAACGATTTAATATGGTGAATTTAAGTTATATAAAAACAAAACTAAGCTTTAACTTGAAATCTTAGTTTTGATTTAAAGATTATTAAATCTTTTTATACTTCTTTATAAAGATTAGCATATAGCTTCTTATTTGAATCAACCTCAGCATAAAATACATCTTTAGGTTTAGCCTTGTAGGAGTTGTGAAGTTCTTTTAAAAGCCAATTCTCATTTATTTTCACAAAAGGCAATATTCTCTTATTTATTTTTCCATCTACGATTACTGCAAATGTAAGTCCTTCATCTGGAATATTCAGTTTCATATCCTTTGTTGTTGGAGGTCTTGCACCACTTTTAGGGATTACTGATATTTGTCCTCCAGGCTCCAAAATAGCATAATTAACATCTTCAATTTTATTATACCCTTGAAGCCTTAGCATAGACAAAAGAGTATATAAATTTATACGATTAATTCTTAAATCCTCCTTTATAAGCTTACCATTTGCTATGACTACACTAGGCATACCATCTATTCCATAGAACGCACGTTTTAGAGCTAATTTAGATATTATCACTATGCTTATAGATAGAATAATTACGCCAAAAGCTGTCTTAAATAAATCAGTGTTTACAAGAGGTTGAGATATAACATTGGAAACAATAAAAAGTATGGCTACATCATAGGGCGTAAATTGACCCAGTGACTTTTTACCTATAACAAATATATTTAATAAGGAGAAACTTACTATTCCGGAAGGATTTACTGACAAAGATATAAATTTAGAAGCTCCCCGTTTATTTACAGATGCTTTTTATTTGCACTATTTGGGCTTCATGTCAAGAGTAGCTATGAATAATTACACTCTAAGTTTAAATACAATAGCACGGTCTGATATTAGAGCCTTTTTTTCAAAGCGCATTAATGAGTACATTGATCTTTATAATAATTCGGCAGATTTGAGATTATCTAAGGGTATTTTTATTAGGGCACCAAGAGTAGCAGTAACAAATGATGTACAGCATATAAAAAGTCAAAGCTTCATGTAATGATTGGTTTGGAGAAAAAAGAGCTTTGCTTGCAATAGAAATAACTCATATTTTTTCCGCTATCTATGGAAATATGGTTGGAAGAGCTATAACATCAGCATTTGGTCAGGTTTCTAAAGAAAAAACGAACTCTAAGTATTTATTCAATGGTAAATCTATTGCAACGAAACAAATTGATGGGTTAACTTCAATCTTAATAAAGGAAGGGATTCCAATTCCTTCTTCTTCGGATTCATATGTAACTGATTCTACAGTTGCACCTTTCTCCGAAAAATTAATGCTAAATCACACTATAGTACTTGCTTCATCTGGAATAAGTAGATTGGGTATGAGTATAGCCAATACTATGAGGAGTGACCTACATCTTAAGTATATAAAATTTATAGCTGATGATATGAAATTCAGTAAGGAGGGTTCAGATATTCTAATTGATAATGGATGGCTAGAACAACCTCCACAAGCTGTAAAGCATGAGGATTAAGCGGCGATGTAAAAGTATTATAGATAAGATTAAATATGCGAAAGAATAAAAATTATAGACCCAAGGAATAACTCGAAAAATAAGTCCTAAAATCAATTTCAATTTCTTTTGGTATATTGTTTATTATATTTGAATTATTGATTGTTCCAACATTCTATTTCTATTTTAAATAAGTTAATTCGCATGTTTCTTATATTTTGAAACATAAAGAGCAGAAATGCTCTTTTTATTTTTGCAAAAGTACCACAAACAAAGTACTTTATCAAATCTAATATAACATTTATGGAAATCTGCATCACTAATAGATGTGAATTTTTTTTGTTAAAGGTTCCCCATTACCCCACACAATTTCCAGTGGATTATATAAGAGAATACACAGTATAATTATTGTATTAGAAATGTCATGACTATGAGATAGGAGGGGCTTCAAGAAATGCTGAGTTTTTTATTTGATATTACCCCAAAATATTATATTACCCAAAAATATTATATTAATAAAAAATGTTAAACTCAAAAACAATAAAAATTTTACTCGAAACATGAAAATACTCAAAATGAAGTATATTTTCATCCAATTATCCAAATGATAAATAAGCAAAACAACATTCAAATGCTGGATACAATAAAAGATAGACTCATTTGATAAATTAATAGAGTGCTATATCATATCTAATTTAATTAGATATGATATAGGGAGTAAAATGTATAACCTTTTTAAGGAATGGAAGAAGCAAGAACTTAGTATTAAGGATGATCTCTAAGATCTATAAAA